>OLSL01002370.1_pt1 | contig 15294 bp, 8 predicted proteins | sample 1672511 | NCBI WGS metagenome assembly OLSL01 (sample SAMEA3136694, study PRJEB25190) | human gut metagenome | biome: human gut; feature: human-associated habitat; material: faeces | place: Austria | collected 2013
AAAACTTATGAGATGTTTCTTTATAAGAAATTTCATGGCATCCACTAGAAGCGATGATTGCAGTGGCAATCATGCCAGCCTTGATAGAAGAAGTTCTTTTCAGAGGAATTATTTATCGTGGAATTTCAGATAAGAAGATGGCAATATTTATATCTGCTATAACATTTGCTTTACTTCATATGAATTTTAATCAGATGTGTTATGCATTTGTTATGGGGGTGTTTTTTGCTGTTGTAATTTATATTACAGATAATCTGACCGTTTCGATAGCACTTCATATGTTGTTTAATGCATTTACTGTAATCCTATGTTGTTTTCCTTCAACCAAAGTTATACGGACTTTGTTAGAGTGTCATATTGCAGGCTATCATCTTTTTAATCCAGGTGTTACAAATATGCAGGGAGGAATTGAAATAAGCCTCGTGCTTATTGGTGGAGTTATAGCAGTAGTTAGTATGCTCATAGCAGGCTATCTGGTATTTCTTATTGGAAAGGAAGAAAAAGAAGAGAAAAAAGAAAAGGAAGTATACAAAACAAAAGAGAAAAAAGAAACAGGGATTCGGACAGTAAAAAGAACGGTTATTCCTGAAAACTCTGAAAAATGGAAACCGAATGCTTTATTTTTTGCAGGAAGTGGACTTTGTATTCTCATCACAATATTATATGAAATTTTAATATGATAACAGCTTTAATTTAAGATAAGATAAAAATGGTGCCACAGGCTACGGTCGTTAAACCGTTCCTGTGACGCCATTTTTATTATTTATTCTGATGTGCTAATGAAGCAGCAAGGAATCCCTTAAATAATGGGTGTGGTTTATTCGGTCTTGATTTAAACTCAGGATGTGCCTGTGTTCCGATAAACCAAGGATGTTCAGGAATCTCTACCATTTCAACGATACGTCCGTCAGGTGAGAATCCGGAAAGAAGCATTCCATTTTCCTGGAGTACTTCGCGGTAATCATTATTTACTTCGTAACGATGACGATGTCTTTCTTCAATCTGTTTATGACCATAAAGCTGATATGCTTTGGAGTGTTCGTCAAGGATACATGGATAGGAACCAAGACGAAGTGTTCCGCCTAAATCAGTGATGCCTTCTTTATCAGGCATGATATGAATGACAGGATTCGCTGTGTTTTCATTAAATTCATGACTGTGTGCATCTTTTAATCCGAGAACGTTACGAGCAAATTCTACGATGGTAAGCTGCATTCCAAGACAAAGTCCAAGATACGGAATCTTATGTTCGCGAGCATATTGGATTGAACAGATCATACCTTCGATACCTCTGTCACCAAATCCACCAGGAACGATGATACCGTCTACGTCAGAGAAGAAACTATCTACGTTGTAGTTGCTTACCAGTTCGGAATCAACCCACTTGATTTCAACTTCTGCGTTGTTGGCAACTGCTCCATGTTTTAATGCTTCTACAACACTGATGTAAGCATCATGAAGCTGAATATATTTACCAACCAAAGCAACTGTGACTTCGGTGGTTGGATTCTTAAGGTAGTCGACCATTTCTGTCCAGTCTTTTAAATCCGGTTCCGGGCAGTCGAGGTGGAGGCATTCACATACAACAACTGCAAGATTCTCTTCTTCCATTGCAAGAGGAGCTTCATACAGATATTCTACATCCAGATTCTGCAGTACATGATTAGACGGTACATTACAGAATAATGCGATTTTGTCTTTCAGTCCGACACCGAGTGGATATTCGGAACGGCATACCAGAATATCCGGCTGGATTCCCATTCCCTGAAGATCTTTAACGCTTGCCTGGGTAGGTTTTGTCTTCATTTCCTGAGAAGCCTTCAGATATGGAATCAGTGTGACATGAATCAGGATAACATTTTCACGTCCTTTTTCATGCTGGAACTGACGAATGGCTTCCAGGAAAGGCTGACTTTCGATGTCACCAACAGTTCCGCCGACTTCAATAATGGCAATTTCCGTATTCTCAGCAGCAGGGTTGCGGTAGAAGCGGGATTTGATCTCATTTGTAATATGTGGGATAACCTGAACCGTTCCTCCGCCGAAATCTCCGCGGCGTTCTTTCTGAAGAACGGACCAGTAGATCTTTCCTGTTGTAACATTGGAATTCTTTGTCAGGCTTTCATCGATAAATCTTTCGTAATGACCAAGGTCAAGGTCAGTTTCTGCACCGTCATCCGTAACGAAAACCTCTCCGTGCTGTACCGGGTTCATTGTACCTGGGTCGATATTGATGTAAGGATCGAATTTCTGCATAGTTACAGTGTAACCACGCGCTTTCAAAAGTCGTCCCAAAGATGCAGCTGTAATTCCTTTTCCAAGACCGGATACAACTCCGCCTGTAACAAATACATATTTTACTGCCATAGTGTCTTTCCTCCTCCGTGAATAGTTGTTATCAAAAAAAATACTTTCCAAGTATACACCTATTCAGAAAAAAATTACAATACTTTTTTGATAAAAACATAGAAAAAAGATGGGATGAAGTGATTTTAACGAAGCAATGTAAAGAAGGAAGGCGAAAAAGCTTTGTAAAATGGGAGCAATGCAGAAAAAAACCTCTCAGACAGCAGGTGGTTATACCTGAAACCGCAGAGAGGTTTTTGTGATATCTTTCTGTATTGGTAAGGATTTGTCTTTAGCTTAAAATCTGACGTTCGTTCACAGCTTCACTTGTGAGCTGTACACCAAGTTTTTTAAATGTCTTGATATCAACACTTGAAAGCATTACGGAAGTATGAGCCTGGCATCCTTTCAGTTTTGGAAGCTGGGAGAGTGCAAGCTCAGCGATCGGATTGACAGCAGCACTTGCGGAAAGTGCAATCAGGATCTCGTCTGTGTGAAGACGAGGATTCTTGCTGTTCAGGTAATCCACTTTCAATTTCTGAATCGGTTCAATTGCTTCCGGAGAGATGATATGGACATTGTGGTCGATGCCGGCAAGTTCCTTCAGTACGTTTACAAGAAGGGCAGCGCTCGCACCGAGCAGGTTGGAAGTTTTTCCGGTAATGATGCGTCCGTCTTCAAGTTCCAGTGCGGCGGCAGGTCCACCTGTTTCCTGAGCACGCTCCAGTGCCTTGACAGCAACTTTTCGGTCAGAAACAGTGATTCCTTCCATATTCATAAGAAGCTCGATCTTCTCGGCTTCCTTCTCAGAAGCATCACCTTTCAGAAGCGCATTGAGTGCTGCATAGTAGCGTCGGATGATCTCCTGGCGGGAAGCTTCACGGCAGGCTTCATCATCACAGATACAATTTCCGGCCATATTTACCCCCATGTCTGTAGGTGATTTGTATGGGCTGGAACCATAGATCTTCTCGAAGATTGTATTTAAAACAGGGAAGATCTCTACGTCACGGTTGTAGTTTACAGTTGTTACACCATAAGCTTCAAGATGATATGGGTCGATCATATTTACATCGTTAAGGTCAGCTGTAGCAGCCTCATAAGCGAGGTTTACCGGGTGCTTCAGCGGCAGATTCCAGATAGGGAATGTCTCGAACTTCGCATATCCAGCTTCGATTCCGCGCTGGTGCTCCTGATATAACTGAGACAGGCAGACAGCCATCTTTCCACTTCCAGGTCCCGGAGCTGTTACAATAACAAGCGGATGTGAAGTCTCGATATAATCGTTCTTTCCGTAACCATTCTCACTGACGATCAGTGGAATGTTGGACGGATATCCCGGAATGTTGTAATGAATGTATACAGAGATTCCAAGGTTCTCAAGACGGTTCTTGAACAGAAGTGCACTTTCCTGTCCGGAGAACTGTGTGATTACTACACTTCCAACGAAAAGTCCCTGCTCACGGTAAGTACCGATCAGGCGGATCACGTCTGAATCATAAGTGATACCAAGATCCCCACGAATCTTATTCTTTTCAATGTCTTTTGCACTGATTGCAAAGACGATCTCAGCCTGGTCGCTGAGCTCCTTTAAGAGACGCAGCTTGCTGTCAGGTTCAAATCCCGGAAGTACACGGGAAGCATGATAGTCATCAAAAAGCTTTCCACCGAATTCAAGATAGAGCTTTCCACCGAATTTTCCGATACGCTCGCGGATATGTTCGGACTGCATTTTCAGATATTTGTCATTATCAAATCCAATTTTCATCGTTTTATCTTCCTTACTATAAATTTTGCCGAACTGTTATTACTATTATTAACAGATAAATCTGTTATAAACAGGCATTACTTTTCTAGTATACTATGAAACGGCACGTTTTTACAATATTTTCATAATCTTTTTATTGATTTATGGAAAACCACTATTTATAATGGTAGGAAGTAGTTGTTTTTTTACAAATAAGGTAAAAGATTTGCTGGAAAATAACCACTATTTAAGTTTTGGAGGAAAAAAATGGAGAATAACAATAAAAACAAAGGCCCGAACAAGAACCGACAGGGTTGGGGAATTATTTTGTTCACTACCTTGTTGGTTACTTTTGTTGTTATGGGCCTATATTCTATGATGCAGGGCGGAAGCGCTTCTGAGATCAGCTATGATAAATTTCTGAAATTAGTTGATAATGGAAAAGTAGAGTCTGTCACATTTACCAATTCAAGGATCAATATCGTTTTGACAGATGACGCCAGAAAGGAAAAGGCAGAGGGAAAACTTACAGAAGTAAAGGATAATAAGAAAGCTTCTGCAGACCAGAGTGATAGTTCAGATTCTACTAAGGGAAGCGAAGATCAGGAAAACGCAATGGGCAGTCTGCTTGGCCAGATCAGTCAGATGCAGGGAAGTTCTAAGAGCAAGGATCCGGATTATTATACGGGAAATGTATCAGATGACACACTTGTAAAGCGTCTGGATAAGGCAGGTGTAGAGTTTAAAGCTCAGATCCCGGATACGGCAAGTTCACTGATCATGGATATTTTCATCACAGTGATCCTTCCAATCGTACTTCTTGTATTCATGTTTAATTTCCTTATGAAGAAGATGTCCAAGGGCGGCGGCATGATGGGAATCGGCAAGAGCAATGCCAAGATGTATATGGAGAAGCAGACAGGTGTGACATTCTTAGATGTTGCAGGTGAAGATGAAGCGAAGGAGTCCTTACAGGAAGTTGTTGATTTCCTGCATAATCCTGGAAAATATACAGGTATCGGAGCGAAGCTTCCGAAGGGAGCACTTCTTGTAGGACCTCCGGGAACAGGTAAGACACTTCTTGCGAAAGCAGTTGCAGGAGAGGCGAAGGTTCCGTTCTTCTCCTTGTCAGGATCTGCATTCGTAGAGATGTATGTCGGTGTAGGTGCTTCCCGTGTGCGTGACCTGTTCAAACAGGCACAGCAGATGGCTCCATGTATTGTATTTATCGATGAGATCGATGCAATCGGTAAGAGCCGTGACAGCGCACTTGGCGGTGGCGGTAATGACGAGCGTGAGCAGACATTAAACCAGCTTCTTGCAGAGATGGATGGATTCGATACGAATAAGGGACTACTTGTTCTTGCAGCAACAAACCGTCCGGAGGTACTTGATCCGGCGCTGTTGAGACCGGGACGTTTCGATCGCCGTATCATAGTAGATAAGCCGGATCTGAAAGGTCGTGTCGAGATTCTTAAGGTTCATGCGAAGGATGTTAAGATGGATGAGACAGTCAATCTGGAAGAGATCGCGCTTGCAACTTCAGGAGCAGTTGGATCAGATCTTGCCAATATGATCAATGAGGCTGCAATCACTGCAGTTAAGCATGGCAGACAGGTTGTCAGCCAGAAAGACCTCTTTGAGGCAGTGGAAGTTGTACTTGTAGGTAAAGAGAAGAAAGACCGTATCATGAGTGCAGAAGAGCGAAGAATCGTATCTTACCATGAGGTTGGACATGCGCTTGTCACAGCACTTCAGAAGAATACAGAACCGGTACAGAAGATCACAATCGTTCCTAGAACAATGGGAGCACTCGGTTATGTAATGCAGACACCGGAGGAAGAGAAGTTCTTAAATACGAAGAAAGAGCTTGAAGCAATGATCGTTGTTGCACTCGGTGGACGTGCAGCAGAAGAGATTGTATTTGACACTGTTACGACAGGTGCATCGAATGATATCGAGCAGGCAACGAAGATCGCCAGAGCGATGATCACACAGTATGGTATGTCAGAGCGCTTTGGTCTGATGGGACTTGAATCTGTTCAGAGCCGATACTTAGACGGTCGTGCAGTTCGTAACTGTGGAGAAGCGACAGCAGCGGAGATCGATGAAGAGATCATGAAGATGCTCAAAGCTTCCTATGAAGAAGCAAAACGCCTCTTGAGTGCGAACAGAGATGCTCTTGATAAGATTGCAGCCTTCCTGATCGAGAAAGAGACGATCACAGGTAAGGAATTCATGAAGATCTTCCGTGAAGTGAAGGGAATCCCTGAACCGGAAGAAGCAGATGGAGAAAAGAAAGAAGAGCAGGAGTCCGGAAGAATCCTGATGAAGCCGACAGAGACACAAGCAGCAGAGCCAGAAACAGTGAAAGAACCGGAAACACAGGCAACAGAAATACAGCCACAAGAAACGGTGGAAGAAGAAAAGTCAGAGTAAGAGCTGATTATCAGTATTAAGAGTTTCGCAGATGAATAGGAAAAGTCATTTGCGAAACTCTTTTTCTTTGATGAAAACATGTTATAATGAAATGAGGCAAAATGTGCCAGGGTATATCAGCTGGGAGATGACTCCCACCTCTATAGGTGGTGAGAAACAAGCTAGTATCAGTGGTGGGAGTCAATCCCCCAGCTGATATAGCCTCCGGCAGGATTGCAGAGGTGCGCAGTAGAAGTATGTCATGCAATTGCATGACGCGCACCTCGCAGCAAGAATGCCGAGGCATTCTTGAATGCAAGGCACAGAAGATGCAAAACATCAATCAAGACAGTAGCAAAAAAACAGGAGACATTGGGATGACAAAAGCAGTATTTTTTGATATAGATGACACCATTTATGATTATATTGGAGCGCATAATAATACGATGCCGGTGATGAAAGAATGGGCATATGAGAACTTAGGCATAGCAAAAGAAGACTTGGAGAAATATGTTGCCGAGGCAAGAGTGAAGGCAGATGACAGAGCCGGAAGAGATTATGCGGTGAACCATAATCGCCTGGTGAGATTTCAGTGTATGCTGGAGACACTTGGAAAGCCAGTTTTCCCATATGCGTATGAGATGTATAATCTGTACTGGGACACATTGATCGATCAGATTATTCCATCTCCTGGAATTGAAGAGTTGATGAAAGAATTGAAACAGCGAGGCATTTATATCGGTATAGGATCCAATATGACTTCAGATGTCCAGTATCGGAAGATATTAAAGCTTGGATTAGGTAAGTATATTGATGGAATTGTGACAAGTGAAGAGGCTGGCGAGGAAAAACCGCATCGAAAACTTTTTGATCTCTGTGTTGAAAAAGCAGGAGTGATGGTGGAAGAAAGTATCTTTATCGGAGACAGTATCGCACATGATGTGACAGGAGCACAGAATATAGGAATGCCGGTGATCTTGTATCGGCCGAAGGAAAATGTGAATGAGATCGAGTGGCTTCAGACAGAGAAGGGAAAATGTCCGGTCATTGCACATTTTTCTCAGTTTTTTGAAGCAGAGAAGATGTTATAAGAAAAGAAAAAGATGTAAAAGAAACTTTAATAGGAATAAAAAGGAGACATAAGAAAAAACATGAAACTGGTCGAAAAAGTTCCAAAGGATCTATATAAAATATTTGGAAGTAAATATATGGAATTCTATATGCAGTTTCTGGTAGCGCTTTATGAGGAGAGCAGTCAGTCTTATTCTCTTCTCGGGCTTACGGAACGAGAGTGTCAGATGATCATGAATGAACGACTGGCGAAGATGGCACTGGACTGGAGTGAGGCAAGAGTCGATGAGGAAGGAGAACTGATCACCAGAGCCAACATGGCATCAGTCAGTCTGAAGCATTTTGAAGACTGGGGATGGCTTAGAAGGGATTATGATGAAACGTTGAATAGTTATGTCGTTTCATTTCCGGAATACAGCCAGCTGTTTGTAGAATTATTTCAGAAATTATACAGTGAAAATGACGGTAAGGAACGAGAGAGTGTGCTTACGGTATACAGTCATCTCTATACCTACAGCTTAGACAAAGAGAAGAATAATGAGATTTTAAAAAGTGCGCTTCATACATCAAGAGCACTTCTGCAGATGCTCGCGAACATGCAGGAGGGAATGCGAGGATATTTCGATGAACTGTCAAAGCAGAGAAGTTTCCGAGGAATCCAAGAAGTACTTGTGAAAGAGATCAATAACAGCGATAGCAAAAAATATGCGATATTGACTACAACAGACAGCTTTTACCGATACAAAGAAGCCGTAAAGGAATTGATCGAAGAGAATCTGGAAAAGACAGAAGCAAGAAAATACTCATTTGAAACAGAACTCTTAAGCGAAGAGGAAAATACGAGGAAATCTTATCGTCTGCGAAGAATGATTGAGATCTGTGAAGAGGCGACAGATATGCTCTATAAGATTTCGAGAGAGTTTGATGCGATTGAGCGAAGATATAATAAGCTGATTGAACAAAAGACAGTATTTGCAAGTCGTGCCGCAGCAAGAATCCGGTACATTATGATGGAAGGTGTAATGGAAGAAGATCAGACAGTCGCACTGATTAATCTGATCAATGAAAGTGGCAAGTCGGAAGAGATTCTGGATAAGTTGTCTTCAAAACTTAGGTTTTCGGAGCCATATAAGATTATGACAGAGAAGAGTCTGTATCAAAGACGTGAAAATCAGAAGGAAAAGTTCACTCCACAGGCGGTAACACCTGAGAAATCACAGGAAGAGAATATGACAGAATTTGTCCTGGAACCACTGTATACGCAGAAAGAGATCAGAGATTTCCGAAAGAAAAATGAACAGAATGGAAAATTCACAGTGACAAAAGATACTGTAAAATCAATAGAAGATTTGGAGAAGTTATTTATGGTATGGCAGCATGCAACAGAATCTGCGGACAGTAAGGCACAGATTGAAGTGGCGCAGGAGATGGAGAATGAGGCTGGTTTCCGATTTTCAAAACTTACGATAGAGGGAGTAGAATCAGATGGTTAATTATATGGAAGAATTGTCAGTGACAGAAGCTGATAACCTGAAGAAAACAATTGCTGCATTATTCAGACAGACATGTATTTTACAGATGAAATATGATCCTGTAACACTTGTCCCAAGAGACAATCTGCATTATGAGATCTGTACAAGACACAGAAAGTTTATTGAAGACTATCTGTCTGTTTTAAGCTGTGAATTAGTGCATGACCCACAGGAACACATTTACCGTTTACATGGAGATGGAATCGCGCTGGAAAAGATAAATGCCACCGTTACAAAAGTAATCTTACTTGTTAAATTAATTTACAGAGATAAGATTTTAGGAGAAGGCTTGAAAGCTACAGTGACGAATCTGGCGGAGATTCGTGAATATGGAAAGAATACGAATCTGATTAATTATAAGCTTACGATGGGTGAGTGGAAAGAAGCTTTATATGTGATGAGTAAGCATCAGATCATTGAAGTGCCGGGAGCAATCCAGAATGTTGAGGATGAGACTCCGATTTATATCTACAGCACGATCAATCTATATTGTGGAAGTATGGATATTACTGCGTTGATCAAAGAATATCAGGAAGATCAGTACGCGGAGGAAGAGATTACAGAAGAAGTTTTTGAACAGGAAATCCAGGAAGAAGCAGAGGGAGGTGTGGAAGATGAAAGAGAAACAATCGAAGAAAATATTTACTAGAATGTTAATGAATAACTGGGGCGGTATCAGTCACAAAGTGATGGAGTTCCATGAGTATGTGAATCTTTTCAGTGGGAAAAGTGGATCTGGTAAGTCTACTGTTATGGATGCAATCCAGGTTGTTTTATATGGAAGTATCTCTTCCACATTTTTAAATAAAGCTGCAGATGATGCGAAAAACCGACGTAGTGTCCTCAGCTATCTTAGAGGAGCACAGAAGGATGGTTCATTCAACAGAGAGAATCAGGATTTCTGTTCACAGATTGTATTGGAGATCAAGGACACCGGGAAGAATACACACACTTGTATCGGTGTGGCATTTGAGGTTGGAAAGGCAGATACAGATATTAGAAAATATTGTTTCTTCAGTCATTCCGGAAAGATACCGGAGGATGAATATTTGACAGAAGAAGGTGTCCCGTATACAATCGCGAAACTTAAAAAATTGGTAGAAGCAAGGATAGAATCTGCTGACAACAGAGGTCGCGGAGATGTGAACCGTGTATATCCATCAAAAGAAGCGTATTTGAAAACGGTTTATGATGCAATCTTTGGTTATGTAGAGCCGGGCCGTATGATGACAATGGAGAAAAGCGCGATTGCACTTCGTATGACGAACGGAACGGGACAGTTTATCAAAGATTATATGTTTCCAAAGAGCAAGGAAGACACAGTTGCAACAATCAGTGATCAGCTTGGCGCTTACCGTGAGATCAAGGAACGCGTAGAAGATCTGGAGCAGAGAATTAAAATGCTTGACGAGATTAGTCAGCATAATCTAGCCTTGCAGAAAGCAAGAGCTGATAAGATCTATGTAGAACGGATACTGAAATATATTGAAATTGAAAATTGTAAGGCACATTTGCAATCGAAAGAGGATGATCTGCAGGATATTCTCAAGAAGATTGAGGAAAAAGAAGAAAAGAGAAAATCTTATTTGGCAGAGAAAGACACTTATACAAAAGAGCAGGTGGAAGTTGAAGCAGAACTCAAAGCCAGTGATTATGGTCAGAAGGAGAAGGAGTTAAAGGAGATTGAGAATACCATTCAGCTTCTGGCGACGAATTCAGAACAATGGAGAGATATTGTAAAAGGTCTTTCAGCCTGGGAGGAAGACGATGAAGTCAGTGCTTATGTGAGCAATCAGGCGCTGCATAGAATTGATGATATCCGAGAGGGTGTTGTGAGTGAAGATTCGATTGAAAAGCTAAAGCAATATTTAAGTGATGCACTCGACAACATCAATACAGAATTAGGCGATGTTCGCGAAAGAATTCGTGAGAATCAGAAAGAACTTCAAGAGAAGCGGGAGATGGTAGAAGACCTCAAAAATGACAGAAAACCATATCGTGCGGAATTGAAGCGTGCAAGACAGGAATTACAGAATATACTTAGTACTCAGTATGGAAGAACGATCCATGTAAATATCTTTGCGGACTTGTTTGATATCACGGATGAAGAGTGGAAAAATGCAATCGAAGGCCGTATGGGACGCGTGAAGCATAGTCTTGTGACAGCGCCGGAGTATACGTTGGATGCTGCGAAAGCATTTCGCAAAATGAAGCAGGTGAAGGGGATCGAGGATGTCGAACTCATGGATACTGCGGCAATCGTGAGAGACAAGCCGAAGGCAGACGAGAATACACTGTACGAGTGTGTGCGCGCAGAGGAAGCTTATGTAGATTCTTGTCTGAAGCGATACTTAGGCCGCATTAAGAAATGTGAGACGGTGGAAGAACTTCATGAGACGAGAGATGGTGTCACAAAGGACTGCTATTCTTACAGCAATTACATTTTCCGACATTTGAGAAAGAATGATTATGAGAAATATGCCTGCATCGGAACGAAAGTGTCAAAGGCGAAGCTTCTTGAGCTGGAAGAAGAGGCTGCGAAGCTGAAAAAAGAAGTGGAAGAGGACGGACGCGTTGAGATAGCACTGCGTGCAGCACAGAAATTCGAGTGTCTGAACCAGAGCACAGAACAGATTATGCATCTTTCAAAAGCAGCAGAACAGTTGCAGGGTTATTATGAAAAACAGGAAAAGTTACGTCTGGAAGTAGAAGAACTGAAAAGAGGAGACCGGACAGTCGAGCTGAAGAAGAAAAAGCAGGAATTACTGGAGTTGCTTAAGAAAAATGCAGAGATTCTTGATAGCATTCAAAGTGAAGTAGTACAGTATGCGAAGACACAGGGACAAATCGAGAGTAATATCAAATCATTTTCAGAAAAGATAAACTTCCTGACAGAGGGATTTGTTGTCAACGAACAGCTTCAGAATGAAGTAACAGATGCGTTAAAAGTACAGAGCGAAGCAGCTTATAAGAGAGACAAGACAAAAGAAAAGGATGCTTTGGAAACGTTGGAAGAGACGGAGAGAGAAGAACTGCAAAGAAGTAGAAATAAGTTCAATAATGCTTATCCGGCCTATGGTTTTACAGGAATAGAACATGAAAATGATGTGTATGACAAAGTGCTGAATCAGTGTAGGAAAGATTTTGAACCGAAGTACAAGGAAGAATTCGATAAGCAGTATAATCTGGTTTACTATACATTGCGTGAAAATGTGATTGCTTCCATTCATGGTGAAATCAAGGCAGCTTACAGACATAAAAAAGAGATCAACCGTCTGCTTGCGAAGATCAAGTTCTCAGATAGTATTTACCAGATTGATATCATACCGGCTCAGAATGAAAACGGACAGTTCTATGAGATGCTTACAGCACCTGAACTAGACAGTAAAGTGTTCGATGACTACGGATTTGAAGGTCAGTTAAGTCTTGGTGAGGATGAGTTCTATCAGAAGTATGAAGAAGATATCAAGCGTCTGACTGAGAAGTTCATGCCTCCGAAGGAGGAAGATGCAAGATCCTTAAGCCAGTATCGTCAGCAGATGGAGCAGTATGTAGATTACCGTAATTATCTGACTTTCAGTATGTATGAAAAGGTGGAAGATGAGAATGGAAATATCCGCAAAAATGCAGTCGATGATATGGCAGGCCGTGACTCCGGAGGAGAGGGACAGAACCCGAAATATGTTGCACTGCTTGCAGGCTTTGCGATGCTCTATATGCAGCAGACAAATCGTGATTCTAAGATCCGTCTGGTGCTTCTTGATGAAGCATTTTCTAAGATGGATAAGGAGCGAAGCGAAGTGTGTCTTCATTATGCGAGAGAGCTGGAGCTTCAGCTGATCGTATGTGTACCGGATGAACGTCTGCAGTCGTTGATTCGAAATGTAGACTGTGTATACGGTTTCCGAAGACATCAGAATCAGGTATCTATGATGCACATTGATAAAGGTGATTACCTGGATATGGTTGAGGGAAATAAGGAATAGAATCGCATGCTATAAAAAGAAATGTAAGGTTATGATGAAAATAGAAGAATAGAGGTTTAAAATGAATGATCAATTTATACACGGAGTAATATTCGATTGGGATAGAATTGATAATGACAGCTATTTAAAGAAAATTGAGGCTTTTAAAGGTGTTGAGAAACTCGATTTTAATAAAGCGATAACTTTTTTTGTGGGAGAAAATGGCAGTGGTAAATCGACTTTGTTGGAAGCACTTGCTGTGGCACATGGTTTTAATCCGGAGGGTGGAACAAAGAATTATGTTTTTTCTACTCATGATACACATTCAGAATTATGTGATGCAATAAGAATTTCAAAAGGTTATCGTAAGGAAAAGTGGGGATATTTTCTTAGAGCTGAAAGTTTTTATAATGTTGCAACGCAGGAAGAAGAATATGCAGATTTAAAGCACCCTTCCGCTAAATACCATGAAAAGTCACATGGAGAAAGTTTTCTTGCATTAGCACAGAATAATTTGCATTCAAATGGCCTGTATCTTTTTGATGAACCAGAAGCTGCATTATCACCCCAAAGACAGCTTACATTGTTAATGCAAATATACCGATTTGCAAAAGAAGGAGCACAGTTTTTTATAGTTACCCATTCGCCTATTCTATTAGGTATACCAGACGCAGACATCTATTGTTTTGATAATGGGCGAATTCATTTATGCGAATATGAAGAAACAGAGAGCTATCAGATAACGGAAATGTTCATAAATAATAGGCAGATGTTGCTTGATAGACTGCTCACAGATTAGTGCTGATGAAAATCGAAGGATAAAATATGGAATTGAATAAAAAGAATATGCCGTTGGCAAAATGGCTGATTAATAAGACGAATACAAAGGACTATCGCATAGGAAATCTCTCAGGAATGAAACATCCAAAGGTGGATGGGAATCTTTTGAAAACAGTAGGTGGCAGAGAGGAACTGGTCAGACAGGCAAAAGTTTTGGAACGAATTCCAGCATTAGGCGGAAAAGAATATCTGCATTTTGACTGGAGAGAAATGAATACAGATATTACGAGGATTGATTATCGGGTAGAAGTGATTCCAAGATTATGTGAGCTGATTGGAATCATGGATCCAAGAGAACGCCAGTTACAGGCAATTTCAAGAATATGCAAACTGCAGGTGGATGTATCCGAAAGCTGTCTAAGCGCTTATTGTGATCATGTGTTAGAACAGCTGAATAAAGGAAATACGAAAGAGTTATCCAAAGCGGAGGATGAAGAATTTCTTAAATGCCTGAAAGCATTAGCTCATCTGAAAGAACCGGAATGGAAGCGTGTGTTCAGCTCTAAAGTATTTGAAAAGAAAAATGATATCACACCATCTAAAGTTTTCGAACGCATTTATCAAGGTGCAGTCATTGAAGCTTTGAAATACTCTCCGCAATATGAAGAGGGCATGTCAGATGATGAGATACTAGCAACACATGGAATATTGAGTTATTCTCAGACATTAGAATGGAAAGGTGCCGTGGAGTATTGCCTGACAGATCGAAATGGCATAGCGAGCGAGAAGAAAATTGACACTTCTTCGAATTATTATGGAACAGTAATTAATGCACAGACATTAGAGCATGCTATTCCAACTTTACGAAATAGTGTTGAAAAAATCATTGTGATTGAGAATAAAGCGAATTATGAAAGTATGGAATATGATCCAAAAATTTTGTATCTCTTTTGTCATGGCTACTTTTCGCCCAAAGAAGTCCGCTTTTTGCAAATGTTAATGAAGACAGCACCGGAAGAAATCCAGTGTTATCACTGGGGAGATATGGATTACGGTGGAATACAGATCTTTTTATACAATGAGAATAATATTTTCCCAAATCTGATTCCATGGAAGATGGACGAGCCCTCTTATAAGGCAGCGCTGGAAAATGGAAAAGGAATTAAGCTAAGCAGCGGAAAGCAGAAAAAGTTAGAGGCATTAAATGCCGGTAAATTGGAAGCGTTGAAGCAATGTATCCTGGAAAGTGAAATGGAAATTGAACAGGAGATGTTAATAGGATAATGTGATTTATTAAGGGACTGTGGAGAAAACCACAGTCCCTATTATTCAATCTTATTTTCAATTCTCCAATTTCTTGGGGATATCCCATAGACATTTTTGAATGCACGTGAAAAATGCAGCTGATTCGGATATCCGACGGCATTTCCAATAT
>OLSL01002371.1_pt1 | contig 15286 bp, 9 predicted proteins | sample 1672511 | NCBI WGS metagenome assembly OLSL01 (sample SAMEA3136694, study PRJEB25190) | human gut metagenome | biome: human gut; feature: human-associated habitat; material: faeces | place: Austria | collected 2013
ACTCGAATCCGCATCCTACGCGATTGGTATAGTTATTTACGAAACGCTGTACTAGAATGAATTTTGGCTATGTTACTGAGAACGGAGTAAACAGTAACAATTTTAATTGACGCCCAGTTTCTCCAGTTCTGCTGCTGCCTGTTTAAAAGATTTAAACTGAATTGCATGGATTCCCTGTTTTCTGGCTGCCTCACAGTTCTCCGCTCTGTCATCCAGAAATACGGATTTCTCCGGGTCAAGATGGTAGCGTCCGAGCAGGGTTTTGTAAATTTCCGGTTCCGGTTTGATCTGCTTCACCTGACAGGAGAACACTGCTCCGTCTACATATTTAAGAAACGTAAGTTTATCCTCCGTTCTCTCCAGTGTGTCAGTTGCATAATTGGAAAGAATATAAACATGATATCCTTTATCTTTCAGATATCTCACCCAGGTTTCCGCATAATCTGTTTTCTGAATTGTCTCGTCAGAACGGCGCATTACCTCCCGGATATCCTTTTCGTACTCCGGTGCAGCTTTTACCATCTGATCTACATAATATTGCTCAGTCTCGCTGCTTCTGTCTCTCTCATTCCAGGTATTGCTCTGAAATACCACTTCCGCAATTTTATCACGCTCTTCCTTCGGAAAACCAAAACTGTCCAGATAGGTCTCCCAGTCATATTTTACAAGAACCTGTCCAACGTCAAAAATAATATTCTCCATATCTGAATCCACCACCTTTTTATTCCTGTTCAGTAATTTATAAACCATCCATATTGCATAAGCCATGATGGGAACCATGATCGCCACTGCAAGCGAGGCTTTAAAATAGACCTGCGAATCTTCTCCATTCCCGAATGCAAAAATCATCGGCATACAACATGCAAGAAGCAGGATTATGATTGCGATCCATGCCCCGATTTTTTTTATCTTATTATTATCTTTTTTCATAAGCCTCCAGTTATATAAAAGACACGCCGGAGAAATTCCCCGGCGTATAGTCTTATTTACCGTCTGCCGATCAGACAGGTAAATTTATCCTTATTATTTATTTCTGTAGATGATATCGTCACGTCCCGGGCCATTGGAGATCATAGTGATCGGGAATCCGATATGTTTCTCAACGAACTCAACATACTTTCTGCAGTTCTCCGGCAGATCTTCATATTTTTTGATTCCGCGGATGTCGCATTTCCATCCCGGCAGAGTCTCCAGAACCGGTTTTGCTTTCTCAAGCAGTGTAGTTGTCGGAAATTCTGTTGTTACTTTTCCATCAATCTCATATCCTGTGCAGACCGGAATTTCATCCAGATATCCAAGAACATCAAGAACTGTGAAAGCAACATCTGTAGCTCCCTGAAGACGGCATCCGTATTTGGAAGCAACACAGTCAAACCATCCCATACGTCTTGGACGGCCTGTAGTAGCACCAAATTCACCGCCGTCACCGCCACGTCTTCTCAGTTCATCTGCTTCATCGCCAAAGATTTCAGAAACAAATGCACCTGCTCCTACTGCGCTGGAGTATGCCTTGCATACAGTAACAATCTGTTTGATCTCATATGGTGGAAGACCTGCTCCTACTGCACCATATCCTGCCAGGGTAGAGGAAGATGTAACCATCGGATAAATTCCATGATCCGGGTCTTTCAGAGAACCAAGCTGTCCCTCAAGAAGAACTTCTTTACCTTCTTTTAATGCGTTCCACAGATACAGGGATACGTCACATACATATGGTTCAACCATTTTCTTATATTCCATAAGTTCAGCAAATAATTCATCCACATTAAGAAGCGGTTTGTGATATAAATGTTCAAGAAGAACATTCTTTGTCGCACATACACTTGCAAGTTTTTCTTTCAGATGTTCTTCATCAAAAAGTTCACTTACCTGGAAACCAATCTTTGCATATTTGTCTGAGTAGAACGGAGCAATACCTGACTTGGTAGATCCGAAAGATTTGCCGCCCAGACGTTCTTCCTCATACTGGTCAAAAAGAATATGGTATGGCATAACCATCTGTGCTCTCTCGGAGATAAGGATCTTCGGAGCCGGAACACCTCTGCTTACCACTTCATTGTACTCTTTGAAAAATACCGGGATATTCAGTGCAACACCGTTGCCGATCACACTTGTAGTATGATCATAAAACACACCTGACGGCAGAGTATGAAGGGCAAATTTACCATAGTTATTTACGATTGTATGACCTGCATTTGCACCACCCTGAAATCTTACGATAATATCAGCCTTCTCAGCGAGCATATCGGTAATCTTACCTTTACCTTCATCTCCCCAGTTAGCACCAACAACTGCTTTTACCATTATATAATTCCTCCTGTATTTACCGCTTACTGTTTACCCGACCTTGTAGAATGACCTGCCAGATATCATCAGGAAACAGCAACGCTTATTATCTTTATATCAGATTCTGTAATATTCCAAACCGTTATGTTAAGTATTTACTGATCAGACATTGATCTCAGCTTTCACTCCCAGAAGTTCCTTATGGGAATCGAGGATCGGCTGAACTACTGTATTTACAAATCTCTCTGTCTGCTCTTTGGCACGTCCGATATATTTCTTCGGATCCATGGATCTCTGCAGATCTTCCAGAGAAAGGTTGAATGCAGGATCTGCTGCGATCAGTTCCAGCAGATTATTATCTTTGCCTTCTACCTTGACAGTCTTTCCGGCTTCCATGGAAAGCTCACGGATACGCTCATGAAGTTCCTGACGGTCACCGCCTGCTTTTACAGCATCCATCATGATATTCTCTGTAGCCATGAACGGAAGCTCTGCCATCATATGTTTCTCGATAACCTTCGGATAAACAACCAATCCATCTACAACATTAAGACAGAGGTCAAGGATTCCGTCAATAGCAAGGAAACCTTCCGGAATACTCAGACGCTTATTTGCAGAGTCATCCAGAGTTCTCTCAAACCACTGAGTTGCAGATGTGATCGCCGGGTTAAGGGCATCTACCATTACATATCTGGAAAGGGAAGCAATACGCTCACTTCTCATAGGATTTCTCTTATACGCCATTGCGGAGGAGCCGATCTGAGATTTCTCAAATGGTTCTTCTACTTCCTTCAGATGCTGAAGAAGGCGGATATCATTGGACATCTTGTGTGCACTTGCTGCAATTCCTGCAAGAATATTGGCAACACGTGTATCTACCTTACGGGAATATGTCTGTCCGGATACCGGATAGCATTCCTTAAATCCCATCTTCTCTGCGATCATCGGATCAATCTTGTCGATAGTCTCCTGATCTCCGTCAAACAGTTCCAGAAAGCTTGCCTGTGTTCCGGTTGTACCTTTGGATCCCAGAAGCTTCATTGTTCCCAGAACATACTCCAGATCCTCCAGATCAAGCAGGAATTCCTGTGTCCAGAGTGTTGCACGCTTACCTACTGTAGTAGGCTGTGCAGGCTGAAAATGTGTAAATGCCAGAGTAGGCTGATCTTTATATTTATCTGCGAAAGCAGAAAGCTCGGCAATAACATTGACCAGTTTCTTCTTCACAAGCTTTAATGCTTCTGTCATTACAATAATGTCTGTATTATCACCTACATAACAGGAGGTTGCTCCCAGATGGATGATTCCTTTTGCTTTCGGGCACTGTACGCCATACGCATATACGTGAGACATAACATCATGACGCACCTGACGTTCACGTTCCTTTGCAACGTCATAATTGATATCCTCTGCATGTGCCTTCAGTTCATCAATCTGCTCCTGTGTAATGTTAAGGCCAAGCTCTTTCTCTGTCTCAGCAAGTGCGATCCAGAGTCTTCTCCATGTGCGGAATTTCATATCCGGGGAAAAAATATACTGCATTTCTTTGCTGGCATAACGTTCTGATAAAGGACTTACATATCTGTCTGTACTCATCTTCACTCTCCTGTTTTTTATAGGATATTATTTTTAATCCTTTTATTTCACTTCTGTACGTACGTTTTTCTCAACCACGTACGTTGAAATTATATAACATCATTCCTCTAAAAGCAACCACAAAAACCTTATCCCTGATGGAATTTACCAAGAAATTCTTTCATTCTCGCATGTTCTGATTCAAATACCTCTTTTGGACTCCCCTCAACTGCGATCAGTCCCTTATCCATAAAAATAATATGATCAGAGATATCTCTTGCAAATGTCATCTCATGAGTAACGATCACCATAGTGATGTGTTCTGCTGCCAGATCTTTGATTACCTTAAGAATTTCACTCGTAAGCTCCGGATCAAGGGCGGAAGTAGGCTCATCAAAAAACAGGATCTTCGGATTCATACATAATGCCCTGGCAATAGAGACACGCTGCTGCTGACCGCCGGAAAGCTGAAACGGATATGCATTCTCTCTGTCTGCAAGTCCCATCTGCTTTAACAGAGTTCTTGCCTGTGCATAAACCTCTTCTTTCTTTCTCTTCTGCACTCTGATCGGAGCATCTGTGATATTTTTCAGTACGGAAAAATGGGGGAAAAGATTAAAGTTCTGAAATACCAGTCCCACATCCCCCTGCTTGATGATCTCACCGCTGTCCGGTGTCTCAAGACCGGTGGCACAGCGGAGAAGTGTGGATTTACCGGAACCGGAAGGTCCGATAATACTAAGAACCTCACCCTCCTCTACCTGAAGTGAAATGTCTTTTAATACTTCAAGGCTGCCGAAGCTCTTCTTTATGTTTTTCATTTCAAATAATACCATAGCAAATATTCCTCTTAAATTAAATGATGTCAGAGTCAAAAAATATTTTATAACCCCAGCCGCCTGTCAGCGATAATAATTCAGTTTTTTCTCAATCTTATCCATTACAATCGCAACAAGAAGATTGAACACAAAATAGAAAACAGCAGCGATCACAAAAGGCATCATAGTCGTCTGTGCACTTGCAATCTGTTTTGCAATTGTAAACATCTCCGAAACAGCAACAACAAATGCCAGTGACGTATCCTTTACCAGTGTGATAACCTCATTTGTCACAGATGGAAGGATTCTCTTGATCACCTGCGGCAGGATGATCCTGAAAAATGTCTGGGCTTTGCTGTATCCCAGGATCTTTGCAGCCTCATACTGTCCCGCTGAAATAGATTCGATTCCTCCTCTGTAAATCTCCGCAAAATATGCAGCATAGTTAATACTGAATGCAATAAACACAGCGATCAGGCTGTATCCCATGGAAATACGGATTCCCAAAATAAAGTATGGTCCGAAATACACAACCATCAATTGCAGCATTAACGGGGTTCCACGCATAACTGATATGTAGGCAGACACAATTCCACGTATCGCCGGATTCTTGGACATTCTGCCAAAGCAGATCAGAAGTCCCAGCGGAAGTGAAAAAAGTAATGTCACTACAAAAATCTCTACAGAAACTACCATACCACTGGCAAGCTGCTGCAGCATTACACTTAAAGACATAAGCTTTCCTCCTGAAAAATTTCTCCTGTACAGTAAGAAAAGAGGGTGCACAAAATGTACCCTCCATTCCTTTATAATCCGGACAGCCTGCACATAGCTGCCCTCTTGTATCATAACTGTTTTTGTTCCGGCTGACTATTCAGCATCTTTCGCTGTATCAGCTGTATCTTCTTTTGCTGTGTCTGCATCGGAAGCACCATCCTCTGCTGCATCATCTTTTTTATCATCAGATTTCTCATCATCTCCAATGCAGAGCATATCTGCTACTTCATACTTCTCAGCAAGTTTATCAACTTCACCTGCATCATAAAGTTTCAGAACTTCTTCCCATACAGTATCTTTCAGCTCATCGTTACCCTTCTTAAAGCCGATTCCATACTTTTCGCTCTGGATTGGCTCGTCAAGGATCACATATTTGCCTTCTTCTCTCTGGGAAAGCTGATATTTGGCAACACCGATATCTACTGCGATGGCATCTGCAGCGCCGGAATCCAGATTCATGAATGCTGTATTGTAATCAGGATTCTCTGTCAGTGATGCAAAGCTTGCTGTAAGATCCTTATTATCATCGCTGTTTAATGCATCCAGTGCTGCGGAAGCGGCCTGAACTACTACATTCTTGCCTGCCAGGTCATCCAGCTTCTCAATCCCTGAATCGGCTGCAACAACCATCACCTGCTCATTGTTCAGATATGGATTTGACCATGTATAGTCATCCTCACGTCCGTTAATTGTAAATCCGTTCCAGATACAGTCAATAGAACCGGAATTCAGTTCCATATCCTTGGAATCCCAGTTGATCGGTTTCTTCACAAGTTCCCATCCGAGATTGTCGCATACTTCCTGTGCAAGGTCAAGGTCAAAACCAACATACTCTCCATTATCGTCTTTATATCCGAAAGGAGGATACTGTGCATCAAATCCTACAGTTAATGTCTTACTGTCAGCATCTGCATATACAGAAACAACACCCGTCATCATAGAAGCTGCCATAACTCCTGCCATGAGTACTGCTAAAGATCTCTTTTTCATGATAAATATCTCCTCTTTATCTGTTTTGTTATTTATCACACAGCCACTCTACCATGTGAAAGTATGTGTTAATCCTATCACACACCTCCGCCTCTGTCAAGAGTAAGTTATGAACCTGTACTTCTGTGATAATCTTTCATAAGTCTCTCCAGAAGGGCATCCAGATTTTTTTCATCTGTTTTCTCTTCCGGTACAGACTCGAAAGCTTTCAGAGACTGCCTGATTTCTTCTTTTATATCTTTCTTCAGTTCTTCATCTACTTCAAGTTCTTCCATAACCTTATCATAATCTGTCTTATCATGAACACTGCTGTATGCTATGATATAAGCTTTTAAGGCATCTTTTGAATGTGCTTCTCTGTATGCTTCCAGAAAACATTCCTGTGCTTTTTCCATCTGAAAAAGATAACTGTATGCACAGCCAAGATTATAGCGCACTGAAGCTGCGAATCCTTTTCTCTGCTCAGACAGATCCTCTCTTTCCAAGAGTTTCTGGTATACCCGGATGGCGTTCACATACATTCCGTTTTCTGTCAGTGCATCTCCCTTTCTCTTCTGACGGACTGCCGCTTTTTCTTTTCCATAAGTCACAATCCTGCTGTTAAAGCCCTTCATCTCCTCATAGGTAAGGTAATTGATCTCCTTGAAAACAGGATAGATCATCTCTTCCACACTTACATTTCTCTCCAGATTCTGTTTCAGCTTTGCAGCCAGATGCACAAGTTCAAGCTCATCTCTGAGCCAGTTGCATAATTCTTCATTAAAAACAGTATGATCAGCAAGGTAAAGATTGTGGTACAGATAATAACAGAGTTCTTCTATAGAATAAATATTCATACTGATATTCTCTATAAAATAAGGACGCTGTGCTTTTTTTGTCTGACATAAAATATATCCGCTCATTGCTCCATCTCCTTTACCATTCTACTGTCTCTGTCCAGGTTTTCCCACTGGAAGGGAACATTTCTCCGAATCCCAGATCTGTAACCGTCACTTTACATTCTGTAGATGAGATATACTGTAATTCCAGCCGTAATCTGGTAGTCTTGTCCGGGCGCAACGGAATACCGGGCAGCATCATTCCTACCCTTCTTTTCTCCGGTCTGTGGTACGTGCTTACAATAAACACAAGCTCCTCTGTATCATCAAGAATAAATTCACAGGATGCCTTACTGTCATACCAGTTATTTCCTGCCTCGATCAGCGGATAATAGGTAGGAGAACCCATCACTCTCATTTCCATCCCCACATCAGCCATAACCAGAGAATCGCTTAAAAAGCGATATCCCTTTAATGCCTTGTTTTCTGTTTTCTCTTTTCCTGCAGCGCAGGCACCCTTTGCAAAAAGATTATTTCCATAGAAAACCTTTCTTTTCTGATAACAGAGTAACCTTACAGACTGCTCTGCCCAGTCCTGTGAAAATCCATCTCCTGTGATCTGAATGCTGGAAAACAGATCTCTGCCAAGTGTTTTCTGGACAAACTTACCGAATTCTGAATCTCTCTCCTGTCCCTCAGCAGGAAGTTCTGTCTCCACAGCTTCTTCCAGTTTTACAGTGACAGGCTTTGTTGCACCGTTCATTGTCATCTTGCGAAAAGACACGTTCTCCGGTGTAAAGGCATACCATCCCACACTGCGGTTCCAGGTTTCTCTTTTCTGTGAGAGCACATAATAATAGAAGCTTTCCCCATAATCCAGCAGCATATATTTCTCATGTGGAAATCCAATTATCTCAAATGCTTTCTGGAAATTCTCAACCTGAATTTCCGTCAGCCCGGGCAGTGTCACCGCCACACATTTAGTGTTTTTGACCAGTTCTGCCACTCCCAGAAATTTAAGCATTCCCTGCAGAAACTGAGCCAGGATCTCCCATGGTGCAAGTTCCTGTCCTTCCACCAGCACAGAATCACTTTTTTCACAGATTCCATAGACATCATCGATCATGACTCCGCCCTTTTCCCGGACAAAGTAATCTGCTTCCAGTCCTACGCAATAGTCTTTCTGCTCCGGTCTCCAGCACAGAATACAGGGAGCCTCATACTGATTTCCACCCGCTTTCATAGAAAGAGAACGTGCCTCGTCTCCTTTTCTGTCATAATAACATATCTGAGAATACTCTTTGCCAAAATCAATTCCCACGATCAAATCACGAATTTCGTTCATTTGTTCCTCCCGGTTTCAGGACAATCTGTTCCTGCTCTTCTTTCTCGATCACAAACATCTTCTTCACATACTGTTCCTGGCGAAGATACTTCTTCACCTGTGAAAACACTTCTTTCTTTTTATCCAGTCTGCGTGCAGAGAGCATCTGATTGATCATATGATATTTGCTTACAGGTGTACCCTCAATCTTATTCATTGTAAGTACCCTCTCCTGTGTCCGATTTACCCGCTCTCCTGTTACTGATTCAAAATAATACCGCAATGTCTCCCCGTAGAACAATGTAAATGATTTTGCAAAAATACCTTCATATAAATCACGCAAAGGCTCTGTCTGATATTTCACCTGATTTCCGAGGCCTGCATCCAGTGCATAATAGAGTGTCACCTTTGCAGACGGATCTGCATGGTATTCCACAAAGGTTTTATCATCCAGCTGATAGGGACTTAAGACAGATACCGGAAGTTTCCCGAAGAACGCAAAGTACATTCCCTGTTTCACACATTTCTGAAGAATCTCCTCTGCATTGCAAAGCTGTTTTTTCTCCAGTTTTTTTTCTTTGGAATACGCTTCCAGAAGAGCAAGACTGCATACAAAATCAACCGGCCATTTCTCATCATAAGCCCGCTCCAGCAGACTTCTTACAAAAACACTCATCGGATATTCTTTTACAAATGCACCATATGCAGTCTGCGTAAGATATGCTCCTGTAATACGTTCCTTTCCGCTGTGATGAACATAATCCTCCAGGATCTTCTCTCCCTCTTTCCTGTAATCAGAAGTAAACATCAGAAGGCCAAGAAGCTTCTCTTCCAGTTCATAAGTATCCATCTTAAAACCCTGCGCACTTTTCCATACAGATATCAGTTCATCTACAGGACCAAATCTGTATTCCATAAGATACTTCAGGATCACTTCATCATATTTTCCGCGTCTGTATACATCCGATGCAAGGGCAAGCAATTCGTCATCCTCCTCCATCTCACATCTTGTCAGCATTCTGCTGGTCAGCTTCAGCTGGCTCTCTATACGGATTCCTTCATATCCGAATTGGGAAACAATGGACATTGCCTGCTGATACATTCCTCTGGAGATCAGTACTTCCAGAAGAGCTGTTCTGTCTACAGCCGCATATTTCTTATAATCTATCTGTCTCAGATAATTATCTGCTTCTTCTGCTCTGGTGTGTTCGGAATAATAAGAAAGCAGCTTCTCTCTGATACATTTCTGATATTCATCTGAAAATTCCTCTGACTCCGGAATCCTCTGGAATGCCTGAAGATTCTCCGGTTTCAGTTCTGTATGCTCACTGCAGTGAAGTACCAGTCCCGGCTCTTCAATATGAAAACCAAGAACCTTATCTGTCAGTTCACGCTCATCAAATAATTTCTTGATATTATAATCTACTGTTGATACATATCTTCTCTGCTTCCCATCCTGAAACAGGATCACCGCATCATCTGTATAAATTCTTGGATAAGCTACGCCCTGGATACATGGGTAAATTTCTTCTTCCCTGAGCTGTTCATGGCGCACGATCACATAGCGTATCTTCTTATCATCACAGTACAGTCTGTGTGTAAACAGCTTCTGCGCGAGCAGTTTTGCCTGTCCTTCTGTTTTGGGATTGCTTAAAAATTCCTGATAAAGGACCGCATAATTCTCATTCATCCGTCCTTCTTTCGCCTTGCGCATGGCAAAAATCTTCATATGATCCCTGTAATCCGCATATGTCTGTGGCTGACGGCCTCTGTTTCCCACAATACTTGCATAAATAAATGCCTTTTTATCATCTGCAAGAGAAGTATTATTATAGGTAAAATACATCAGAAGGGGCTTTGGAAGTTCTCTCTGATAAGATGTATCCATTGTTTCCACATAATATTCATATATCCTTGTCAGACGGATCCCTTTCTCCACTGCCAGGGAAAACCATCTGAAATATTCCGGTTTTCTCGGATTTCCAAGCATGATATATCTGCAGATTGCTTCCAGCGTATCATCGGATTCAAAAGCATCGTATCCCATTGCCAGTGCTCTGTACATACTGGTACAAAATTCTCTCTCATACCCTGTAAGATAGGCAAATCTCATCACCAGCTCTTCTGTCAGAAGACCTTTCTCTCCCGCAAATAAAAATACCTGTGTCCAGAAACTGCTCATTCTGTGAAGAAGTGTTGTATCACTGCTTATATAATTCCATGCTTCCAGATACAGAAACGGACTCCTGCAGCCTTTCTCAAAAAGTTCCTCCATCATAAATACCAGCCTTGAAGGGGAACCCTTATCCTCCGGATTCATCTCCAGCCAGAGTTTGAACAACAGGAAACTGTCTTCCTTCTGCAGAAAGAAATTGTACAGACGTCTTATCGCCTGTTCTCTGTCTTTGTGCAATCCTGTAAGAACGCAGAGATAAAGGTAAGCACCTGCCAGTTCCAGATTCTCTCTGACAAAGTTCTGATGTTTAAATTTCTTCAGGATTTCTCTTGCCTGCTCATCCTTTTCTTCCATATGAAGAATGTATGCTTCATACACCTGATATTCCGGATAATCACAGCCTTCTTCCCTTAACTGATTAAGGACAAATCTGCTGCTGCCGATCCATGTCTTACTGTCCATTCTTTTGCAGGAGTATTCTGCAAGGTCACGTAACAGTTCCAGCTTATGCCGTTTCACATGAATCTCTGTTTTGAGCTGCACTTTCGATTCCATGGATGCAGTAATCTGATAAGTCAGCTGCTGATAAGGACTCTTCACAGTGATCTCACCAAACTGACGTCCTTTTTTCAGCTTTTCTTTACGGATTACATATTCCACCTGATAATAGCTTCCTATAAAATCCTCATCTGTGACCACATGCCTGGAAACTTCCAGAAAATCGCCTTTCGCCTCTACCTCCAGCCTGAGATGTCCCCATCCGCTCCTCTGGACTGCAAAAGTTTCGCGGACAGATTCACTGATATCATAAAAGCTGTTCTGATCTGCCTTCAGTTCAATTTTTACAGGATCCTTTTTTCCCGTTCCGATCAGAAACTCTTCTACATGCTGAAATGTCACAGGCTGTTTTGAGAGTCCCTTATAAAGAGCTTTCTCTTTCTGTCCGGCATTTCTTAACAGAAGTTCAAATCTGCGGTCTGTAAAAACACGATATGCTTCTTTAAAATCGTCCTTTGCAATATTCACAAAGGTATCCATATCCGGCACATCTCCGGCTGCACTTTTCAGTTCTGCTTTCTCTGTCTGAATAAGAAATGGCAGCTTATATTCTCCAATGTCTGTGGTGAAACAAAGCCATCCCTCATGTCTCTCACCCGGGTGCATCCCCGCACCGTCAATTCCATACTGCAGTCTCACCGTAGTTCCCGAAAATTTCTCGGTTCCCGGTACCACGCGCCTGTTGGAAGATGTAATATATCCACGTATTTTCTGGTTATCCTCTGTTCCGAAATACAGTTCCCCTTTGTACACATCACCTGCTTTCAGAGTCACTTCTATTTTGTCCTGCGAAAAAAGGAGCTGCGGATGTTCATGTCTGAAATTTCCACTTAATAGTTCTTCTATCGTCTTTTTCAAAATTGTTCACCTTATATCCTTGCTTAAATTACAGAGCTACTGTTCACAAGCCTATTGCATTTAATTATACACCACAAAACACATCCGCGCAACAATCCGCTCTTCAGCTTTTTCGTTACTGTTCACTCCGTTCACAGTAACGGTATGTGAACAGTAACGCTTTTTCTCCTTAATTTAATATTGCGCACAGTTAAATTGTCTTATATAATAAAATATATCTTATGATTAGAGCAGATAATTTCTTCATTGTACATTATTTATCAGAAATAAATATCTGCTCATAAAGAACGGAGGTGCTCTATGAAAAAATTAAAAGTATTTTCTATCTCAGCAATTCTTATTGCTATCTGTTGCTCTTTTTTATTTTCAGCTTCAGTATCCGCAGCATCAAAAAAACGTAACAAATTTGACCACAAACCCAGCGGAAACATTTATTACTATGATGAAAACGGACATACTGTAAAGGGACTTGTCACGATCCGCGGAAAGAAATATTATTTTAATGAAAAGGGAATCCAGCAGAACGGCTGGCAGAAGATCAAGGGAGATTATTATTTCTTCCAGATCCGCAACGGCTGTTATGCCTCCATGGTAACTTCCCAGCGTGTAAATGGTATTTATCTTACCAAAAGCGGAAAAGCGCGCTATAACAGTGAAGAAAAAAGAAAACTGAACCTTATGGTCACAGCCAACCAGGTCATGCGTCACGTGACCAAAAGAAATATGTCCAAACCCGAGAAATTATGGAGATGTTATCTGAAGGCAGTCAGCTACGGATACGGTGGCACCGGCAATGACTACGATTTCCGTTACTATTACTCAAACTGGGATGTCAGCTATGCGGAGGATATGTTCTACCGGGGGCATGGCGACTGTTTCGCTTTTGCATCTGCATTTGCTTACCTGGCTAACGCAGTCGGATTTGAAGCCAAGGTTATCTCATCAGGCGGTCATGGATGGGCTGAGATCAAAGGAGAAGTCTGCGATCCGAACTGGGCAAAAGGCACAGGACATATCGAAAGATATTACCGTATGAGTTATGACCTCAGTGGTGTAGACGGACGTCCCTATTATAGAGGAAACAGGGCGTATGTAATTACAATCTGATCTCATCCGGACATTTTCTGACATGTCCGGCAGATAAAACATCCGCTTCTCTGCCTGATTTATAGCAATTCTCTATCCTGAGTTGACTTTCCCCTCTTTGTATCGTATCATTCAATACAGTTCAAAAAATATTTTTTAAAGAAGGAGGTTATTTATCCATGCGGGATAACAAAAATTTTCTGGGCACGGAACCTGTGGGAAAGCTTCTGCTGAAATTATCCATTCCGACAGTCATCGCCCAGCTCATCAACATGCTTTATAACATTGTAGACCGTATTTATATCGGCCACATCCCGGGGGAAGGCAGTCTGGCACTTACAGGTGTGGGAGTCTGTATGCCCATCATCATGATCGTCTCCGCATTTGCGGCACTGGTCAGTTCCGGCGGCGCACCAAGGGCTTCTATTTATATGGGAAAACAGGACAATAAATCTGCTGAGAATATATTAGGCAATTGTTTTATTCTTCAGATTATTATCTCTGTAATCCTCACTGCAATTTTATTGATCTGGGGCAGGGATTTATTACTGGCTTTTGGCGCCAGTGAAAACACCATCAGTTATGCAACCGATTATATGCATATTTACGCTTTCGGTACCTTGTTCGTACAGTTAACCCTTGGCATGAATGCATTCATCACTGCACAGGGATTTACCACATTTTCCATGGTTTCCGTCCTGATCGGTGCTGTCTGCAATATTGTTTTAGACCCTGTATTTATCTTTGTTTTTCATATGGGGGTACGTGGTGCTGCACTGGCAACTGTTATCTCACAGGCGATTTCCACACTCTGGGTAGTTTTATTCCTCTGCGGCAAAAAGACACAGCTTCACCTCAGGAAAAAGCATCTCCATCTGGAGGCAAAAGTTGTTCTTCCCTGTATCGCACTGGGACTTGCTGCTTTTATCATGCAGTCAAGTGAAAGTATTGTAACTGTCTGCTTTAATTCATCCCTGCTTCGGTACGGCGGTGATATTGCAGTGGGAGCCATGACCATCCTGACCAGTGTTATGCAGTTTGCCATGCTTCCTCTTCAGGGAATTGCGCAGGGAGCACAGCCAATTTCCAGTTATAATTACGGTGCCAAAAATGCAGACAGAGTAAAAAAAACTTTTCGTTTGCTTCTGATCACCTGTCTGTCATATTCTGTACTTCTCTGGGCTTCTGTACAGCTTGTTCCCAGAGTATTTGTAAGCATTTTTACTGCTGATACAGATCTTATCGGATTTACTGCACCAATGCTTAAGATTTATCTGGGTGGTCTGTTCCTCTTCGGTATCCAGATTGCCTGCCAGATGACATTTACATCTATCGGAAGAGCTAAAGCATCGATCATCGTTGCAGTTATGAGAAAATTCATCCTTCTCATTCCGTTGATCTACATCATGCCGGCAATCTTACATAGCAACCAGACAATGGCTGTGTATATGGCTGAGCCGATTGCAGACTTCTTGGCGGTCACATTCACTGCAGTACTGTTCTTCTTCGAATTCCGAAAAGCACTGCGGGAGTTGTTTGTTAAATAATTTTTGAGTTAGGAAATTTAATAATGCCTGACACCTGGTGGTCCTAGAAAAATACCGGGACAGAGGAAACTTGAATCCCCTGTTCCGGTATTTTTTTGTAGATCTGTATGTTTATTCTGCTGCGTTTAGCGCTGCAACAAGCTGGTTCAGTGCTTCCTTTGTCACTCCCGGTACAAAACTCAGCATCTGTCTGAGCGGCATGGCTTCCATCATTGCCGCCATCATTTCGTCGTTGATCACTCCGGAATCATCCTGCATCTGTTCCTCTGTACTCTCGCCGTCCATTCCTTCCATTTCACCCATTGCCTGTTCCAATATGGCTTTTCCTTTCGGGTCTGCCATGATTTCTCCCATTGTGGAATTGAGGGTATACACTTTCGGCAGGACGGTTTCTGATTCTACCTGTACTTCCTCTGACAGAAGCACTTCCTGTGCATTCCGGCAAATCTGGATTTCATAGGCTCCGGTCTCCA
>OLSL01002374.1_pt1 | contig 15277 bp, 7 predicted proteins | sample 1672511 | NCBI WGS metagenome assembly OLSL01 (sample SAMEA3136694, study PRJEB25190) | human gut metagenome | biome: human gut; feature: human-associated habitat; material: faeces | place: Austria | collected 2013
TGTCCCCTGAAAAATAAATATCAGCTATAATACAAAGTAATTATAGCTGATTTATTTTTAATTGCAATAGAAATAATAAATAAAATTAAGATTTTATTAAATTAAAATCCCGCCGGTTTTCCCGGAAAAAATTAAAACCGAACTGACATTATGTCCACCTGTTCTCCGTTGTCCGAAATGTATTCAAACGCGCAGACCGCCTTTTCGGGATGCGGATTTTTAAACGCCGTGCGGTACCATGTTCTGCCGTTTATTGCTCTCGGTACCGTCGAGTACGACACCTCGCCCAGCGCCGACTCCGCGACCGACAGCTCGGGGTTTTGCTCTGTGCCGTCATACCCCAGCGTACACTTTATACTGTCGCTTGCAATATTGGTACCGTATTTTACCTCAAACTCCGCTGTTTCTCCGTCTGAGTATGTCAGAACGTACCTTCCCATATGATATTTTTCGTCCTCGATAAACACTCCGTCGTAAAATACCTTGTATGGGATATGCTGCTTTGTGGTGTGTGTAACCTCGATGTATCCGCCGCTTTGCGTGTCACCGAAATGCAGCCGGTACGCTTCGTCAAACGCCCGCGTCATGACGCGGTTAACGTCGCTTGTGTCATAGGTTTTGCTCCACATAACATATGCGCCTACAATAATGTTCAGATACTGGTTGTTGCGCTGCATGTATTCGGGGTGGTTGGAGCCCCAGTTTGAGCAGCTGCCGCCGCGCATTCCAAAATTTCTGCGCAGCCGCCAGTTATCCACCTTGTCGGCAGCCATGTTTCCGAAAATCATCGGATATCCGTGAGTGTGGAACACAAGGTCGTACTGCATTCCGAACCCATAGTACCAGTGTATCATCATTATGTCGCGCGGCAGCATGCTTTGGCACTGGAATGTCGGCGGGAAGACGCGGCGCCTTCCGCTTTTGCTTATGCTGTCATCGCCCGCGCCTCCGTAGGTGCGCGTTTTTGTTACTACCGGCAGCAGCTTGTCGCCCCACATACAGGTGGTGATTCCGCGTTCCTTTAAAAAATCGTGAATTTTTGTAACGTCCTGCGTAAATATGTCCTGCGGGCGTTTGTCCCGGCAGCGCGGGCAAAGACACATAGAGTAATATTCGTCGTGACCTATGTTTATGAGCTTTGGCTTAAATACATCAATGACTTCCTCTAAAATATCAAACACGATTTTGTACGTATCGGGATTATTGGGACAGTACGCGTCGGGATACGGATCCTCTGAGCGCTCGGCAAGCTCGGGATGTGCCATGCAGATATAGTCGCTGTGTGACAGGGTGGGTACTTCTGGGTATACCTCCAGCCCTCGGTAGCGGCAGTAGCTTATCAGCTCCCGCACCTCGTCCTGCGTCAATATGTCCCCCTCGCCGTTGTCGGTGTGTATCGAATTTTTTGCCCAGTCATATGCGTTCTGTATTTCATGTGTGCGGTCGGAGTATCTGTGCGTGTCCGCTGTAAACTCTGCCCACTTCTCGTTTATTTCGGGGTGGCGCTTGTATTCCATTGCTCCGCCTATTTCAAATGAGATATAGTTGTATTTATAGTATACAATCATGTCTATCATGTCGAAAAACTCGCGAAATGACTGCTTTCCGGGCAAATATACGCGGTAGCCGCGAAATTCACAGTCCGGCGCGTCGTTAATAACGCCGGTAAACAGCTCGTCCGATATGATGAGCTGCTTTACTGTCAGCGCAGCATATATCAGCCCTCGCTGATTTGAATGACTGATGGTAATAGCGTCTTCGTCGATTACTATTTTATATCCGTCCTGCGGCAGTGATACGTCGTTTTCCGCCGTAATGGTGCAAACGGCGCCGCTCTCTCTTCCGTACTCCCTGCAAAGCCCGTCTATTACGTCTGCTGCGTAACCGGTGAGTCCCGCAGTCACAGCGCTGCTGTGCAGCGCTGTTTTCTCTTCGCTCTTTTCCCAATGCCACGGTTCAAAATACATGTGATCCTGCCTGCCTTTCGCTGTTTTTCCTTATCATACCATGCGCACCGTACCCTGTCAATTTAAAAACGGTTCTGTTTTGTATGTTTTTTCGCTTTATATAATAATGTAAAAATAATTTTTCTCCGTCCATTTTGTGAAAACCTTCTTATGCTGCGTATCGGCATTTTTGGCGTATGCGTAGAAGTTTTTTTCTTAAATATGTGCAACTTTAACAAAAAAATAAATTTATTGTACTCAAAACGTAAAAAAAAGTCTGCATCAAGTCAAATTTGTGCTTTTTTGTAAGTTCGGGCAGATATTTGCGTCCTAATTTTTATTGACTTGCGGGTTTTAAACCTATATAATGAAGATACCCATAATTGCAAGCTATAACTTTGCAAATATTAAAAAGGAGTGAAGAAAATGGGCAAGACATCTAAGCGCGTTATATCGCTTGTTCTTTCCGTCTTGATGGTACTTTCCATGGTATCAGTTTTTTGCCTGCCTACAATGGCGGCATCAAAGATTGACGCTGAGAATATCGATTATGACGCAGTGCGCACCGATGCTTATATAATCAACGGTGCGTGGACAGAAGCCGACCTTGTGGCGGATGCCGAAGTAAGCTATTATTACAGAGGCCAGACCTACAAGGAAACTTATGATGCGGCGCGTCATTTCAGCTCGTTTGATGCTGCATATGAAGCGTATATCGCAACAAATCCGGATATTATCAAAGATGTCCCGGTATTTATTTTTGCCCCGGGTACATACTCTGAGAAGATCCAGGTTAGATTCAGCGGTCTTATCCTTGGTGCAAACGCGGGTATTAACCCCAATGCCTCGGTAGACAACTGGACGCTTGACGGCATGAAGGACGGCTGGGCTGCAAACGAAGCCTGGGATGCGTCCAATGAAACCGTATTTACAGGCGGTGTTGCTCGTGCCACAAGACTTAATGCCAACGGAGGCTGCCCTGCAAACGACGCAGCCGAGAACAGATGGGCATATATGCTTGAGGACGCCGAAGCAAAGGCGAGCGCATCTGTCGAGTTTGACTTCACCGTAGACGGTGTTAAGTTCACCGGCAAGGGCGGCGATAATTCGAGCCTGCATGTTCAGCTTCAGGACTATGACGTAGGTGTGTCCGTAACGGATGGTGCCGGCGGCACATATGTTACAAAGTCCGGCCGCAATGCCTATACGAATATACAGAACTCCGTTCTTACGGATTCTTCTTCTGTATTCCTGAATTCTCAGGATCTTGCCGCCAATAAGGATACCGTTGTTCTCAAAAACATGAGAGTGACAAATTACAGCGGCTATTTCTTCAAGAAATATCTTGAGGATGTAACAGTTGACGGATTGTATTTTGCCGAGTCCTCCGGCAGAGTTTTCGGTTACAATGAGAACGATTCCGCTTTCGGTGCGGGCGGCGGCGCTTCCGCTGAGTATGACCAGAAGGTTGTCATGAAAAACAGCATGATTTACCGCAACACTCAGCCCTATCCTATAACAATCGGTAACAAGGCGTCCCACGGTTCCTTCACCAAGCAGGAATTCAGCTTTGACAACAACATTTTCTATGATGCGGTTGTCGGCGCCACATGGGGCGCTTACGGGATTTTCTGCTTCTATAACCAGAATCCGAACTATACCTTTAACGTATCCATCACAAACAACCAGTTCCATCAGTCGACATTTGTTGAGAATACGTTCATTAACATGAACTATGCTTATAACCTGTCGCCGATGTATCTGACAATTAAGGAAAACATCATCACCGGTTCCTGCGGCGCGCTTTATCCCAACCTGGGCGATTTTGAGACTAATGCTCCCGGATACATTAGTGCCAGCTTGAACTGGGATATTGCCGATAACTATCAGGCAGCGGCGTTCGGCGATACCGGTATTGCTCCTGCGTTTGAGTCTGAAAACCAGGTTAACGGCGCTCCGTTTGCAAACGGTTTTGACCCGTTTAATACCTCTTATTACTACGACGCGGCTAAGACCGTTAAAAACACCGACCTTGCCATAACCGAAGTCGCCGGCTTGGGTGAAAGCGTTAATATCAGCGGCAGTACTGTTTTGGCAAACTGCGGCGGTATGTCAGGTAAGGTTACCCCAGTATTTACTCTTAGCAGTGCTGATGCAGCTGCTGCTGTTTATTCCGACAGTACGTTTGAAACTCCCGTAACCGAGATTGACCTGGATGCAATCGAAGACAGACAGGTATTCTATGTTCGTGTTACCAAGGGCGGGTATACAAGAGATTATACTCTTGATGTAAGCACAGCCGTTGCCGTTGAGTTTGCCGATGCGCTTGCAGACGGCTCTCTCGGTGAAGAGTTTACTATGCAGAATACCGTGGCGTATGTCCCCGGTCTTGAAAACGGGCAGTCCGTTTCGGCTTACTGGAACGGCGAGTATTACAACTTTACGGCAGATACCCTGACAGTTTACGGCAACATGAACGACCTGACTACCGACAGCGATGTGTTTGAGGACCTTAAAGTTGTCATGCCTGTCGGCGAGTACGGTGCATTCACTGTAAGCTTTGCTGCGGACTTCTACGGTGCAAACTATATGGTAGACCCTGTTGACAAGGCTGATAAAGCTCTCGGCTCGGCATGGGATCTCAGCTCTGCATGGGGCACTTTAGGCGAAACTGTTGTCGGTGCCGTTAATATTGCAGATAATGTTGAGGGTAAGGTAAGCCTTCAGGGTTTCACCTTCAGCAATGTTTTAAATGACACAAAGAGAACTACACAGAGCGGCAACCTTGACCTTACGGTTAAAAACTCCGTATTTGATTTCAAGGGCGCATCTGGCGGTCAGAATTACACAATTTCACTTGAAAACCCCCGTACAACTTCCGGCGATGCTTCTTGGGCGGCAAACTATGCCGATACCTTCACTCTTGAAAATATCTATTTCAAGGATATCGGTTCCGACGGAAACAGACGTTTCTTAGGCGAAGGCAACCCGACCAAGACCCACATTAAAAACGTGTTCTGGAACGGTGCGCTCGGCGGCACAAGCTCAGTGTTCGGCTGGGTTAAGAACAAAGGTAAGGTATCGTCTGTTGACCTTATCGTTGAAGACTCTCAGTTCAGAGACATTCAGGCAGGTGCTTTCTTCCAGCTGGAGCCGCAGGCTGCAACCGGCTATAAGGCAACCTTCCGCAACAACCAGTTTGTAAACTCGGTTGATACGACAGCCGCGACTACATTTATCAGCATCAATGCTGATATCGACAGATTCAGCGGTCTTGTTATTGACAACAACACCTTTATGAATCTCGGCGGCATGGCTACCGCAATCGGCTCAAACAACGCCGACATAATTCATGCGCTGGGTGAAAGCAGCGCCATGACTGCCGACGCCGTAAGCTTTGCAAACAACAACTTTATCAATTGTATCAACGATACATTTGCCGTCGGCGTTATCAAGAAGCTTGAAAACAGCTTCTTCACAAAGACTGCCGACTATGCTTCAAGCCTTACCGGCAGCTCGACCGGCGCCGAGGCACAGGAATACTACTGGCTTGATTTTGAAAGAACGGTCAAGAACACTGATTTTGACATTCAGGCAATGGAAGCCGGTACAACCGCAATTGAAAATATTGCGCTTAACAATCTCGAAAGAACAATCAGCTTTACCATGTCCTCAGGTTCTACCGACGGTATGGTAATCACTCTGCCGGATGGTATTACCGGCAAGTGGTATAACTCCGATATGAGTCAGGAGCTTGAAAGCATCAGCTCTGAAGACTTTGTCGGCGAGGCAGATTACCTTTACGTAGTAACAAACGGCGAAAAGAACCGTATTTACTCCGTACACATTATCGGCTACACTCCCGATAGCTTTGCGGATACCTATGAGCAGCCCGACGGCTTGATTTCAAGCAGCGCTCTTATGGTAACGCCCAAGGCGGCAAACGCTGTGACAGGCACTCCTGTTACCGAGAGATGGGACAATACACTTTATCTCTTTAATGTGGGCGTAAACGCCTTTGCAACTATTGACGACGCTATTGCATATGCGGCTGCGAATGAAATTGACGTTCCCGAAATTCTTATACCTTCGTGGGACAGCACAAAGGATATTACTATCAGCCGCGCGGCAAAAGTCTTCGCTCCAAACTATAATACAAAGCCTTATGTAGACGACGGTTACGGTCTTGATTCCGAATCCCGCGGCGAGGCATGGGCAGAGAACCAGGATTATTTCGATAATCAGATAATAGTTAAAAATATCGTTGTCGGCTCCGGCGTATCGGGCACTGCCGAGTTCTACGGCTTTACCTTTACCGAGTATGTCAAGGATACCGGCAGATTGGCAAGCGAGGTTTCAACCAAGGTTAAGTTAGCCAACATCGTGCGTGAAAGCACGTTAAACGGCTACAGCTTCCAGGTCGGCAACGCCAACTGCTACAACGTCGATAACACCGACGAGCTCTATGTCCTCAACTTCTACGCAAGAAGCGGCGGCAAAGACTCACGTCTTATCGGCGAACAGACTCCGTCCAAGGTGACCTTTGACGGTATGTACATTGACGCAGAGCAGGCAAACTTTACCTATCCGGCGTATATTAAGTCGTCTGCAAACACATGGATATTCACCATCAAGAATTCCAACCTCAGAACATGGCATAATCTTGGCGGCAGCGCAAACGGTCCGCTCCAGTTTGAGGGCGATAAGGAAGACGCCAACGGCAGAAACCGTCAGCTCATTTACCAGAACAACATTCTGCATGAGTACGGTAACCAGACCGGTGCCGGCGGTAAAGGCCCCTGGTACATGATTCGCTGGTTCGCAAATACCTTCAGCGGCTTTACCTTTGAAAACAACTATGTTGATGCAGGTCTCAACACGTTTGCAACAAACGAGAACGACAAGCATACCATGAACTTCTTCCATACAGACGGCGTTACCAAAGACAACTATGATAAGATTCAGGGTGACATCAACATCAAGGGCAACATCTTCAACGGCGTGCGCACCGTCCTCGTTGTTGACGGTGAGAACATGGGTGCTCAGTTCACCTTTAACGTTGAAAATAACTTTGGAGTACACGTAAGAACAGACGACCTTGACAATGCAATCGGCGTTGCACCTTATGTAAACGGCAAACACCTGAATCAGAACATCGGCAACTTCTGGCTTGACGCTGCGATGACTAAGCCTTCTAACGTTATTTACGATATGACCTTCGCAAATGACGGCAAGTACATGTCAAACGGCGCAACCAAGGTGCTCAAGTACAAACTTGACGCAGAAGATGCAAATGTTACTGTAACGCCCGTTGAATCTGAGGAGGGCACGACCTATAATTACTCTGTAAATATGGGCGGCTTTATCACAGAGAACCTCTACAACAATATAGTTACGATTTCTTACGGCGATGCAAGCACGAAAATCGATAAAGCACTCAGCTTTACGCTTGCCGAGCAGCCCGAGGAGCTTGAGCTTAAGGTAACTGTTGCGTCACCTGACGGCAAAACCTCCGAGGATTACAGACTCCTTATCGCTGAGGAATTCAACGATGCCGGTATCGAAAACATCACGGTAGGCGATGTAAACGCTGCCTATGATGCCGCTTCCGGCAAATACAGTGTGACTCTTCCGGCAGACGGTTCTGCCGAGGCTATCACGGTTACTCCGTCAACCGGCGCCACTGCTGCAGTAACGGATGCAGAGGGCGCACCGGTAACAAATGTTGACGTTACCTGTGAGGCTGCTGTTGAGTATACAATCAAGGTTACAAACACATCTGCTGATGCTGAGGAAACCTATACTCTTACAGTAAGCAGAGAGCATAGCTGGAATGCGGGCGAAGAGACCAAAGCTCCGACTTGCTCCGAAGTAGGCACTATGACCTATACCTGCTCTGTATGTCAGCAGACAAAGACAGAGGATATCGCTATTAACCCCGAAGCACATGACTGGAACGAGGGTGTTGTAACAACTCCCGCAACATGTACGACAGAGGGCGTTAAGACCTATACATGTAATCACAATCCGGAGCATACCAAGACAGCGTCTGTTGCGGTTGATCCTGAAGCGCATGACTGGGACGACGGTGTTGTAACAAAAGCTCCGACCTGCCAGACTGAAGGCGTTAAGACCTATACATGTAAGCATAACGGTGAGCACACCAAGACAGATACTATCCCTGTTGATCCCGACGCACACGTTTGGGATGAGGGTACCGTTACAACCGAGCCGACATGTACAAAGGACGGCGAAAAGACCGTTAGCTGTACAGTAGAAGGCTGTAACGTAGAAGGTCAGAAGATTCCTGTACCCAAGCTCGGACATCAGTGGGACGAGGGTACTGTAACAACTCCCGCAACATGTACGACAGAGGGCGTTAAGACCTTTACATGTACACGTGAAAACTGTGATCATATTGATGACACCAAAACAGAACCCGTTGCAATCGACCCTGATGCACATGAGTGGGACGAGGAGAGCGGCGTAACCACCAAGGCACCGACCTGCTCGGCAGCCGGTGAGGAGACCTTTAGCTGTAAATACAATCCTGACCATAAGGATGTAAGAACAGTTGAAATTGATCCTAATGCTCACGATTGGGACGATGGTACCGTTACAAAAGAGCCGACCTGCACAACCAAGGGTGAGATGACCTATACATGTAAGAACAACCCCGAACATACCCGCAAGGAAGATATCGATGTTGTTGCTGACAACCATGTATGGGACGATGGTGTTGTAACAACGCCTGCAACCTGTGAGGCAGACGGTGTTATGACCTACACCTGTACAGAATGCAGTGAGACAAAAACTGAAGTTATTGCGAAACTCGGCCATGCTTGGGATGAGGGCGTAGTCACCAAGGAAGCCACCTGCTCGGCAGAGGGCGAGAAGCTCTTCACATGTAAGAATGATGAGACACATACAAGAACTGAAGTAATTGCAATCAATCCGGATGCACATAAATGGGGCGAGTATGTATATAACAACGACGCGACCGAGGAAGCAGACGGAACAGAGACCAGAAAGTGCGAATACTGCGGTAAGGAAGAGACGAGAACCGCAGAGGGTACAAAGCTTGAGCCTGAGCATCCTCCGGTAGACAGTGCGGAAATATTCCCTGATATCGAAGAGGGCAGATGGTACAAGGAGTACATCGACTATGTTGCACAGTATGGCTTGATGAACGGCAATGCGGACGGTACGTTTGCACCAAACGGCAAGCTGAACAGAGCACAGTTTGTACAGATACTTGCCAACTTGAGCGGAGTTGATACTTCAAATCGCGACGTTGAGACCACGTTTGAAGACGTACCTGCAAACAAGTGGTACACACCTGCTGTTAAGTGGGCGTCGGAGAACGGTATCGTGGACGGTATGGAGCCCGGTAAGTTCATGCCTTTGATGGACATTCAGCGTCAGCAGATCTGTGTCATGATTGTAAGATATGCAGAACATGCCGGTATTACACTTGACGCAAAAGTTGACGAGATGACCTTTGCAGACGCAGCTTCGATTAAGAATTACGCTAAGGACGCAGTAGTAATCTGCCAGAGAGCGGGCATTATCGACGGTATGGATGGTAAGGACGGTACCAAGATCTTTGCTCCGGCTGACACTGCTACACGTGCTCAGGTTGCAACCATGATGACAAGATTCCATGAGAATTTTGTAAATGTAAAATAAGACGTACACGTACGGATTATTTGTAATCAGGTTGTATACGGTGTAATTTGTCACTGTAAACAGAATACAGGCAAGCGAAAGCTTGCCTGTATTTTTTATTGAACTCAGAAAGAAATAAAAAGACTAGCGGTAGGCTGCGTTTGCAGCTTACCGCTTGTCATCTATATTAAGGAGGACCGCTTTTAAATAAGATAGCCCTCCGCAGTCACTATTATGTCACCGAAACAGAAAAATATACATTATTCAAATCACTGAATTCAGAAAGCAGGACGTTGTCAAGATTGACAACCTCAACGCCGTCAATAAAAACGCTTATCTGCCGTTTTACATTTGCACTTACGTTAAAAAAACTGTCCAGCATCCCGTTACTGACTGAGGTGCTGCCGGGTCTTCCAATTATTATGTTGTAGTAATCGGTAAACAGTTGTGCAAGCGTGTAGTTTTCACTGAGTCTTGCGTCAAAAACAATATCGTTGTTTTTAAGTTTGATTCCGTATTTGTCAAAGCCCTCAAAAGCAAAATGCAGTACACTGTTATAGCTTACTGTGTTTTGTGTCGGCTGTGTGCCTTTAGGCTCCGCGTCAATTCCGGAATAGCTGACTATTCGGTAGTCGTCATAATTTACATCGGAATCCTTTGCTTGTTCAGATTTTGATGGTGTGCCGCTGTTGTCAGATGCCGATTCATCTGTATTCTTCTCAAAATCTGTATTGCTGTCGGTGCTGTTTGGCTGGCCTGACTGAATATTACTGTCTGTGTTCTCGCCTGCACCTGAATCTTCTGTAACTACATCTGCTCGGTCTTTATCAGAATCGCCGGGCTTTTCCGTCTTTCGGGGTTCTTTTTGAGTTCCGTAATAATTTGCCCGCCCGCTATAAGCAGTTTCAGGTGAGGCAGAAGAACCGTCATATGCATTGTTTCTAAGCATTGGCAGCACCAGCACCGCGGAGGAATAAATAAGCAGGGCAAGCACCGCAGCCGAAGCAAGAGACGCAACGAGAGGTAAATTTTTTGACGCCGCCGGCGGATTGAGCTTTATGACCTTTGGCTTTTCCTGCTCTGCGGCAAGCCGCTCCAGCAACTGTGCTTTAAATTTATCGTCAGCCTTTATCCGATCCATCGCGTTCTTGTAATCGTTTATCATCGGCTACTCCTCCTTTCAGTTCTTTTTCAAGCGCCGCCCGTGCGCGGGTCAGCCGGGAACGCACACTCGCAGCGGGTATTCCCAGCATTTCGGACAGCTCGTTTGTGTTGTAGTTAGAATAATAATATAAATGTATGATTTCCCTGTATTTTTGCTTTAACCGCATAACGGCAGCAAACACCGCGTCTTCGCGTTCTGTTCTTTCGCGACCGACAGTATCGTCAGTTGACAACGCACCCTCCAGCTCGTCAAAACTGACTTCCCCATGCCGCTGTGTGCGAATATGGTTTTTTGACATATTCACAGCCACCTTAAAAAGCCAGTTTTTCGCATGATCATAACTTACAAATTCGGGTTTTTTCTGCAAATATGTAATGAACACCTGCTGGGCTATGTCCTGCGCGTCGTCCATATTACGTACGTATACAAGACAGAACCGTATAATGTCGTTTAAAAACCTGTCAACCAGATACTCGGTAGTATTAAACCCCTTATCCGTATCCATATTACCCTCGTATCTTCGCTTATATTACACATTAACGGCTTAAAAAGTTGCATTTTTGACAAACTTTTTTCATTTATTTCCACTTTCTCCGTAATGCCCTTAAAAATAGCGAAAGCCGGATGATTTTTTGTTTATAATGCACAATTAAAAAGTGCAGATAAACTCTTTGTAAGCATAACCGGCTTTGTTGTTGCGATAATTATTCGAGAAAATCCTTTAGTCGTTTACTGCGTGACGGATGACGAAGTTTTCGAAGCGCTTTTGACTCAATTTGGCGTATGCGTTCGCGCGTGACGTTGAATTCACGTCCGACCTCCTCCAGAGTGCGCTGTCTGCCGTCTACAAGACCGAAACGCAGGCGCAGCACCATCGCCTCACGCGGAGTCAGTGTTTCAAGCACTTCTGAAAGCTGTTCTTTCAACATAATATGCGATGTAGCCTCGACCGGAGCGGGAATATCGTCGTCAGGTATAAAATCACCCAGGTGTGAGTCCTCCTCACCGATAGGTGTTTCAAGCGACACGGGATCGAGTGCAATTTTCAGTATTTCACGTATTTTTTCCTCCGGCTGCCCCAGCTCCTTTGCAATCTCCGCGCTGGTAGGCTCGCGTCCCAGCTCCTGTACAAGCTGACGGGATACGCGCATGACTCTGTTTATTGTCTCAACCATGTGTACCGGAATACGAATGGTACGCGCCTGATCTGCGATTGCCCGTGTTATTGCCTGGCGTATCCACCATGTTGCGTATGTTGAGAATTTGTAGCCTTTTTCATAATCAAATTTTTCAACGGCTTTTATAAGACCTAAATTGCCCTCCTGAATCAGATCGAGAAAATGCATGCCGCGCCCGACATATCTTTTGGCAATAGATACGACCAAGCGGAGATTTGCCTCGGCAAGTCTGTCCTTTGCGTACTGGTTGCCGTCTGACATGCGCTTGGCAAGACCTATTTCCTCGTCCGCGGTAAGCAGCGGCACTTTGCCGATTTCCTTGAGATAAACCTTAACAGGGTCATCGACAATCATAAGCTCTGTGCCGTCGTCTGTCTGATATGTGGCATTTGTAACGTCTGCCAAATCAAGGTTTTCGATATCGTCGATAGCGTCTTCTATTATTTCGATACCCTGTTCCTCCAGCATATCGTACAGCTTTTCCATGTGCTCGGCGTCCAGCGCCACCTCGTCGATAGCGTCCATAATCTCACGATTGGACAGCGATCCCTTTGATTTGCCCAGCTCAACAAGGTCTTTGTAAAACTGCTTTTTCTCAATATTCATCCTTTTCGGTCTCCTTTTTTATAAGCGACATAAGCTCTTTGGCGTCAAGCTTTGCCGCGTCGATTTTTTTGTTCCCCTGTGATTTTATAGTTCTTATGCAGTCGTTTGCCTGTGAACGGATATCGTCGGACAGGACTGCGGTATTCAGTAAAAACACTATTTTTGAAGTCTGTGCACTGTCAAACCTTTCGTCAAACGAAAGACTTTGCACCGAACTGTCATTTTTAAAGCTGTCAGTAATAAATGTAAACACCTGGCGGTTGAACTCTGTTATAAAGTCTTTGGGTGTGATTTTATCGGTAATATCGCGCAGCAGGTCGGGATTACGGTATAAAATAACTATAAGGGTTTCCTCAGCCCTTGCGGCAAGAAGGTTTTCACGCCGGTGTACATTTACCCGGTCGGTACTGCCCGTAATGGCGCGCTGTTCGTCTGAAACAGTGCGGCGCTGCTCCGCCTTTTCGAAATTTCTTCGGCGTCTTTCTATGTCTGCCATAACCGTTTCCACGGAAATATTCAGCTCCTTAGCAAGAATACCCGCGTAAATTTCGCGTTCGATTTTTGACGGCAGACGTGCGATAACATCGGAGCCCTTGTCACTGTATTCCGTCTTTTGAGCTATATCTGTAAGGTCGTGCGTTTCTTTCAGTTTGTCAAGCTGATATTCGGTAGGTGTTTTTGAGCGGCTTATGAGCATTGAAAACCGTTCTCTGCCGTAGGTCTTAATGTATTCGTCCGGGTCTTTGGCTCCCTGCATCTGTAAAACGCGCACCGATACGCCGAGAGTTCTTAAGTATGATATCGCTTTGTTTGTAGCTTTCTGACCTGCGTTGTCGCTGTCAAATGCGATGACGGCGGTTTTTGCGTATTGCGATATCTTTCTTGCCTGATCGGTTGTAAACGCCGTACCCAGCGGGGCAACCGCATTTCTGAAACCCTCCTGCGCCAGCATGACGACGTCTATATTTCCCTCGCAGAGAATCAGCGTGCCGTCGTTTTTCTCCTTGGCAAAATTAAGTCCGAATAAAATATTGCCCTTTCGGTAAATTTCAGTATCAGGTGAGTTCATGTATTTGGGTATGCCGTCGGGGTCAAGCGTGCGCCCCGAAAAGGCGACGACATTACCGCGCAGGTCAATTACCGGAAACATCAGTCTGTTGCGGAATTTATCGTAAAAGCTTCCGTTTTTCCGGCTTTTTGCCAGCAGTCCCGCTGATTCCATTTCCTGAAGTGAATAACCGTTTTTCAGAAGAAGATTTTTCAGGTCGTCAAAGCTGTCCTTTGCAAAGCCCAGCCCGTAACGCTTGACCGATGACATGTCAAGCCCCCGCTTTGTAAGATATCTCATGCAGGTGTTGTCGCCTGTTATAAGATTTTTATAATAGTGGCGTGCAGCGAGTTTGTGCATTTTTAGCATACGCTCACGATTTTGCTTTTTGCTTTCGGCTGCCGTCCCGCTCTCCGGGACGGAAAGACCTGCTCGTTCTGCAAGCAGACGGACCGCTTCAACATAATCGAGGTTTTCGCGGTTCATAATAAATGTAATTATATCTCCTCCGGCACCGCAGCCGAAGCAGTAGTATGATGAAGTGTCGGTAAATACGGTGAATGATGGTGTTTTTTCATTGTGAAACGGACAGCATGCCACATATCTGCTTCCAGCGCGCTTCAGCGTAACATAGCTGCCGATTACTTCTTCTATCGGACAGCGCAGCTTTAGCTCGCTTATAAATGAGCTGTCTATTGCCACATTTATCACTCCCTTTCATCATATTACATATTTTTATTTTATATCCCAGCTTTTAGGGATAAACAGCTGACTGAAAATGTCAACCGCAAATCTGTCCGTCATGGTGGATACATAGTCGCACACTGCACGGGAAACATCTTCTGCGTGTGCAATTTTCAGATATTCCTCCGGGAGCTGCTCCGGGTGTTTTGTATAGTATCCGTATATAGATTCAATGATACCCTGAGCCTTGCCCTCTTCGGTCTTTGCTTTAGAGCCGAGATAAATATATGAAAACAGGTATTCATGCAGAATATCAAAGCCCTCTTTTATCTGTTCCTGCATCATGATTGCCGGCTTGTCCGTGCTTGCTTGCACGGTGCCCATTACCATAGAATTTATTCTTGCGCTGTGACCTCTGCCAAGTATTTGAACAGCACGTGGCGGCAAGTCATTTTCGGTTATGAGTCCTGCGCGCACCGCGTCGTCTATATCGTGATTAATGTAGGCGATTTTATCTGCCAGTCTTACGATTTGCCCCTCCAAAGTGTCGGCAATTTTTTCTCCGGTATGGCATAGAATCCCGTCAAGAACCTCTGCTGTCAGGTTTAAGCCCCTGCCGTCCTTTTCAAGGAGGGTACAAACGCGCACGCTCTGTTCGTTATGCCGAAACGGAAACGGGCAAATATCATTTAAAACACGTTCGCCCGCATGACCAAACGGCGTATGACCCAGGTCATGTCCTAAAGCTATGGCCTCGGTCAGATCCTCGTTGAGGCAGAGACAGCGCGCAATAGTGCGTGATATCTGCGATACTTCGAGCGTGTGTGTCAGTCTTGTGCGGTAGTGGTCGCCGGTCGGGCTTAAAAATACCTGCGTTTTGTGTTTCAGCCTGCGAAATGCCTTACAGTGTATTATACGGTCTCGGTCGCGGCAAAAGCAGGTTCGCGTTGAGGATTCATCCTCTTTACGCGTTCTGCCGCGA
>OLSL01002376.1_pt1 | contig 15258 bp, 15 predicted proteins | sample 1672511 | NCBI WGS metagenome assembly OLSL01 (sample SAMEA3136694, study PRJEB25190) | human gut metagenome | biome: human gut; feature: human-associated habitat; material: faeces | place: Austria | collected 2013
CTTTTGGGTATTTTTCAAGGTGAAAGAACTAGTTAAAACATTGGATCGCAGCATCAAAAGCAAAATTTTGGAAATAAGAAAATGCTTCTCTCATTTCGAGAGAAGCATTATTTCATATTACCCGATGTGAGTCTTATATTGACTGAAGATTTCGTTAATATCATCTTCAACCAAGTGATAGATTTTCCAGTCAAATTCAGTTCTAGCAACATAACCAAGACTGTGTAACAAAAATTCATATAATCTTCATAAAAATCAGAGATGCAGGGGAGGAGTAGTTCACTGATATCAGATGAACAGAGTTTTTCTTAAGGAATGTTATTTTCTTCACAATAAAATGCAAGTGCTTGGTCGAGAAAATAATCTGTGCGATCTCTGGAAAAGTCGAATTGACTTTCTTCTGTCTTTGTCTTAGGATGTTCGACCACAGTTTATTCTTTCTTAAAAAGGTACTTCAGTTTTTGAACACGTTTATACCTCATATAAAAATATCCCATTATTTGACTAATGGGATATCATTATTATTTCATCGTTGGGAACAACAAGACATCACGGATGGTTGTTGTGTCAGTAAGAAGCATGCAGAGACGGTCGATACCGATTCCGAGTCCACCTGTTGGTGGCATACCGTATTCGAGAGCTTCAACGTAGTCGTAGTCGATGCCTGTTGCTTCGTCGTCACCGAGTTCTTTAGCAGCAGCTTGTGCTTCGAAACGTGACAATTGATCGATTGGATCATTCAACTCAGAATAGGCATTTCCGTATTCTTTGGTCATAATGAAGAGCTCAAAACGATCCGTGAAGCGTGGGTCTTCTGGATTTTTCTTAGCCAAAGGTGACACTGCTACTGGGTGACCATAAACAAAAGTTGGTTGCGTCAAGGTTTCTTCAACAAATTCTTCGAAGAAGGCATTGATAATTTGTCCCACTTCTGTGTAGTGTTTTTCAACTGGTACATGTTTTTCGTTTGCAAGTGCTACAGCTTCTTCAAAGGTCATGTCTTGCCAGAAGTCAACACCAGTGATTTCCTTGATTGCATCAACCATGTGGATGCGTTTGAATGGTTCGTTGATCTTGATTTCAGTTCCTTGGTAGTTGATAGGTCCGTCACCTTTAACAGCTTTAGCAGCGTGTTGGATGATACCTTCAGTCAAGTTCATGATATCGTGGAAGTCAGCGTAAGCTTGGTAAACTTCGATAGTTGTGAATTCAGGGTTGTGAGTGGCATCCATGCCTTCGTTACGGAAGACACGTCCAATTTCGTAGACACGTTCCATACCACCAACGATGAGGCGTTTGAGGTGAAGCTCAGTTGCGATACGAAGTACCATATCAATATTCTGAGCGTTGTGGTGAGTGATGAAAGGTTTAGCAGCAGCACCACCAGCTTCGTTGTGAAGAACAGGTGTTTCTACTTCAAGGAAACCTTGAGCATCGAGGTAGCGACGGATTTCAGAAATGATTTTTGAACGTGTGACAAAGCGGTCAAAGCTTTCACGATTAGAAATCAAATCAAGGTAACGTTTACGGTAAATCGTTTCAATGTCTGAAAGTCCGTGGAATTTCTCAGGCAATGGACGAAGGGCTTTAGACAAGTGCGTGATATGAGTAGCCTTGATAGAAAGTTCTCCCATATCTGTACGCATAACTTCACCTTCGACACCGAGGAAGTCACCAAGGTCAGCTTTCTTGAAGATTTCGTAGTTTTCTTCACCGACAGCATCTTTACGCACGTAGATTTGGATTTGACCATCGCGATCTTGGATGTGAGCAAAGCCAACTTTACCTTTACCACGCTTAGTCATCAAACGGCCTGCGATAGTAGCAGTTTCATTGATTTCGTGCAATTCTTCTTTTGTTTTATCGGCGTATTTTTCTTTTAATTGACCAGATGTAGCTGTGCGTTCGAATCGCTTACCAAAAGGATCGATTCCTTGTTCAGCCAAGGCCGCCATTTTTTCACGACGGACAATCTGTTGATCGTTTAATTCTTCCATGTGTTGATTTGGCATGTTAGTCCTCCATAAAATAGTCGTTAATATTGTATCATAATTCATCCTCTAAAGATAGGACAAATGACTAAATGTCAGATAAATAAAGGGGAAAGCCCTTTATTTTTAAGAAAAATAGTTAACTTGAATTAATGATTGATTAGGAAGTTATATAATTTATTGACAAATATAATAAAAAAGTGTACAACAACAGGGTAGGATTCGTATGAAATTAAGGAGAGTATACAATGAAAAAGAAAAATTATGTTGGTAAAGCTGTGATGCTTGGCGCTTTACTAGCGCCTATTGGGCTACCTACGGTATCTGTGTTAGCAGATGGCTTTTATCAAAATCAAACAAGTGCTCACGCTGCAGATATTACAAACTGGATTGCCAGCACACCGCAACAAATTACAAATAATTTGATAACTCAGAACATCAATCCACAACAGTTAGATGGTCAAAAATATGTAATTCAATGGGGTGATACCTTGTGGGGAATCTCTCAAGCGACGGGAATCTCTATTGAAAAATTAGCCTACGATAACAATATTCAGAATATTGACCTTATCTTCGCGGGTGACGTCCTCATCTTGAAACGTGATGGTGATGTACCAGCAGGTTATCATGTGACTGGTAATGGTCACCGTTGTGCACATTCTAAGATTGTTATCAACAACTATTATGGCGATAATAACCGAGTGATTATCAATAATAGTACTTTTGTATCTGATGACCACTCTAAGAATACAATGATTTACGCTCCAGATAATTCTGATAACAGCATTTCATTCTCCAATACCAATAATAGCGATAAAGATAAAGATTCTAAAGAAAGTAAGGAGTCATCTTCTTCATCATCAGAATCTAAAGACGCTTCATCAAGTTCAACAAGTTCTTCTTCATCTTCTGCATCAAGCTCAGCAGCAAGTGGCAGTGAAAGTAAAGCAAGTACAGATACTTCTAAAGAGAAAGAATTGACTGAGGATGCTTTCCAAGACAAGGTTCAAGAAGAAGTTTCAAATATTTATCAACAAAAACGTTCAGGTAGACCTGAATGGAAATTCTTCTCACATGTAGATGATAAGAATAGTCTGAATGCTGACGCTAAGAAGGACACTGAAAGAACAGCGCTTTACCGTCAAGGCGAAACTGCTAAAGATGAAGACATTGCTAATGGTCCTAAAGATGGTGCCAGAACTGAAGCCAATGCCAAAGCACTCGCTGAGAAGATTTACGACACCCTTAACAATGGTGGCAAAATGTCAGAGCTTATCAAGGCAAAATATGCCCAAATTAAGGTAACTTACAAGGGTGATAAGTGGACCTTCAATGTTGATGTTTATAAAGAAAAAGAAAGTTCATCATCAAGCACTGAAACATCATCTGAATCAAAAGCTTCATCAAGTGATGATTCTCAAACAGAAACACGCATGAGTTCAAGTTCATCATCAAGTTCTTCAAGTCATACTGAAACAGACTCAGAGGCAAATTCCTCTGACCTAACTGGTGACGAATAGAGAGAGGCCAATCATGTCAAAGAGAAATATCATTATTAGTGTTGTACTTGCTTGCCTCTTGGTTACGGGAGCTGGTTTCAGTGTCTTCTATTACTGGGGGTCACACCATTTGGATAGTGTTGTACCTGGTAAGGTTTACCAATATTCAAGTTCTTTAAATGGTGAGGTCAACAATCGTGTCATGTATGTAGCCTTCCAAGAGGGTGGTAACAAGGCACTAGTGAGTCAGGACCGTACGACAGTGGTTAATGCCGCTAAGAGCCAGACTGATTTTGACAAAGCCTATAGTGACCAAACAGCTAAATGGGAATATAATGTGACAAAAACAACTTTGACTCTCGGTAAAAAAGAGGATGATCAATTGTCACAATGGCAGTACAATAAGGTCTTTGCTTATGGCGACCATTTCACATCAAAAGATTTCTATTACCAGATTGCCAAAGGTGGTCAGGGTGAAGTGAAACAGAAAATGACTTTTAAAGAAATTAAATAATCATCTGATGATAAAAAGATCCCTAAGGTTTGGAATGTCATGTTTCAAACCTTTTTTCTATCTGAAATACTGGAAGTCACGAATAATATTTTCCCAATTTTGGTCAAAAATTGAAATAAGAGGGCAAAAACGGTATAATAAAAATGTTTGAGCAATTTCATGCTAATCAAAAAACAGATATGCATGACTGCTTATAGACAGTTGACTTAAAGCAACTTTTGCAAGACTTAGGCTTAGGGGCTGACTGCTTCATCAGTTTAGTTATCGGACATTCTAGTTTGCTAAGTCTATGACAAGAGAATGATATAAGAGAGAACGGACAAATGATTACTTCTATTGTTTTTGACGTTGACGATACTATTTACGACCAACAGGCACCTTATCGTATTGCCATGGAAAAATGTTTCCCTGACTTTGATATGACCCATATGAATCAGGCTTATATTCGTTTCCGCCACTATTCTGACATCGGTTTTCCACGTGTAATGACCGGTGAGTGGACAACCGAATATTTCCGTTTTTGGCGCTGTAAAGAGACACTTTTGGAGTTTGGTTACCATGAAATCGATGAAGAAATGGGGAACCATTTCCAAGAGGTTTACGAGCATGAGTTGGAAAACATTACTATGCTTGATGAAATGCGCATGACCCTTGATTTCCTCAAAGAAAAAAATGTTCGTATGGGAATTATTACTAATGGACCAACAGAGCATCAGCTTAAGAAAGTCAAGAAGTTAGGATTATACGATTACGTGGATCCCAAATGTGTCATCGTCAGTCAGGCGACAGGATTCCAAAAGCCTGAAAAGGAAATCTTCAATCTTGCTGCTGAACAATTTGATATGAATCCATCGACGACTCTCTACGTCGGAGATTCATACGACAATGACGTTATGGGTGCCTTTAACAGTGGCTGGCATTCTATGTGGTTTAACCACCGTGGACGTAGTCTTAAACCAGGTACGAAACCAGTCTTTGACTTGGAAATAGATAGTTTCGAGCAACTCTTTGGAGCTGTGAAAGTCCTTTTCGACCTTCCAAATAACAAATTTATCTTTGATATTAACGATAAAGAAAATCCAGTTCTTCAACTGGGTATTAACAATGGTCTTATGATGGCAGCTGAACGTCTTCTTGAGAGCAATATGAGTATTGATAAGGTGGTTATTCTCCTTCGTTTGGATGCTAACCAGGAAAAAATTCTTCGTATGAAGTATGGAAAATAAAAAAACGGCCTAACGAGGCCGTTTTATTGTCTAGAATGTGATAAAGGGGGAAGTGAAATGGTGGGAACAGATAACTTAAAATATGATATTGAAGCACTAAGTACTGAGCGTGATGCTTTTAGAAAATAGGTAGAAGAGCTCAACGATAAATGTGGTGATCTCTTTGTGGGTGTTAGAGATGCGGAGCAGATGAAGTGTGTTGCCTGAGATTCCTATTATGCCTTGGCGGACCATCTTAATGCTGAAGAAAAGCAAAGAGGGTTTTCTGATAACTATTGGGAACATGTTCATAGAATTGTCAAAGATGAACCGAGTCGGAAACAATTGCCAAGTAGCCCTAAAAAGTAATAGTTTTATGGGTTTTTTCATGCAAAAAAAGCGATCCTGTTAAGGACCGCTTATTTCACGATATAAGATGATGACTTAGCTAATTTTGTTGACTTGAGTCCTATAGGATGTGTCATTCCAAGATTTGAGAGTGAAGTGCTCACAATCATCTGTCTCGAGAATTGTGACAGATGCATTGTCAAGACCACCGGCTTTACGAAGAAGACCAGGTTCAAAGCCAAGTAGACTACGAATAGAAGCTGTTAGATTAGCTCCATGTCCGACGAGGAGGACGTTCTTCATACTACTATCTTTCAGTGTTCGGACTAAGTCAACTACACGTTTGGTTGTGTGATAGACGGACTCCGCTTGAAAGTTGTTGGCACGGAAGTTGGCCAGGTTATGACGAAAGGCATCCATTTCTTTGGGATAAATCGCTTGAATGATAGAAAGTTTTTGTCCCTCTAGTTTCCCCAATTGCCACTCACGCAGATCCTTGGTATAGGTAATTTTAGCTTTAGTTTTTTGAGACTCCATGATGAGTTCAGTTGTTTTTTTAGCGCGTGGTAAGTCACTTGATAAGACCAAGTCGAAATGAGTATCACTGAGGTAATGGCCAAGCTCACTGACTTGCTCAATAGATTCTTTAAGAAGGGGGGAGTCTCCCTTGGAACCTTGGAGGCGTCCTTCCAAATTCCATTGAGTTTTACCGTGGCGTACAAAATATAGTCTCATGATTACTCCTTAATATCAGCAAACTCGGCATTAACGAAATCAGCAAGTTCTTGACTGTTGATGCGGATAGAACGCCCAATCTCTCCAGCTGAGACAATAAGAAAACCTGCTTCCTGGGCAGACTGATCGATATAAATGGGAAAATTGTGTTTTTGACGAATTCCCACAGGATTGTTAGCCCCGTGTACATAGCCAGTTGTTTTTTGGAGATCCTTTTGTGGAATCATTTGAACTTTCTTGTTGCCTGAAATTTTAGCTAATTTCTTTTCGGATAGATGCTCAGTGATAGGGATAATACCAATGACTGGTCCTGTCTTATCCCCTTTAAGGGCCAGGGTTTTATAGATGCTCTCACGCGCCACATCCTCTGGAAGCTCTCCTTCTAAACCGTTGAAGGATAAGCTATCATGGTCTATTTTAGCCTTATCAAGAATTTGGTCGACCAAAGTTTTCTTGACTTTGCTTTTTTTAGCCATTACGTTATCTCCTTTTCAAAGTTGTACATTTCTACTTTCCATTATAACACATTTGTCCAAACACGCTTAAGTCAATTTGGGCAAGAAGAAAACCAGTGTCTGAAACACTGGTTTTTACTCACTAGTAGACGACTTTGAGGAACGAGATGAGCTGGTTACAGTTGCTGAGCTAGTTGAACTTGTCGAAGTAGTTTTCTTATTTTTAGTTGATTTCTTCTTAATCTTTCCAAAGAGTTTTTCAAAGGTTTTACGCTTGTTTTTCTCAGGGTTGATTTGATTAAGATCTAGGGTATTGTCGAAACCAGGAAGGCTTCCTTGTGACGTATACTGGTGAAGGTCATAGTCGATTTCAGTATTTGGCAAAGCCTCATAGTAGCCCGAGTCGGTACCATAGGCTGGAATCCAAACGGCATCGAAGTTTTTGGTTGAAACTTCTTGCTCAAGCATGAAATAGGCACCAATATAGAGGCCAATCTTCTCAGCTCCTAGACGTTTGAGTTCAGCACGAAAGGCTTGGACACCTTCCTCCATGTTAGACATGGTTTCCTCTTCAACGTCAATCCAGTAATAGGTAGGTTTGTATGGAGAAGCATTATTGTAGAAAATACGAGCTTCTTCCTTCATCTCTTTGACAGAAGTACCTTGGGCGTAGGAATAGACGGCAACTGGAACGTCACGTTTTTTGAGTTCTTTGATATGTGTTTTAAAAGATTTGTCAACTCCATTTGAGCTGGCGGCATTACTATCCTTACTAATCTGTGAACCACCGAAGACGCGGATGATAGCACCAGAAATATAATTTGACAAGACATCGTAGTCGATATCCTGAGGAAGTTGCCAACCCGAAAGGTCGATAATGGGATTGAGTATCAGCTCCTCATCGGAACTGTCAGATGTACTACTGGTTGTTGTTTTTGGTGTAGTAGCAGAAGGAATAGCTGATTTCACTTTCTCGAGATGCGCCTGCTGTTTAGACGTATTGTGAATGTTTGCAATAACTAATGCTAATCCTAAAAGAGCTAGAACCACGTAAACAACGATCGGTTTAATTCTTCTTCTCATCCCTTCCCATTCTACATTAAATAGCGTAAAAATGCAAAACACTCGGCATATAAATTATGTGAGATATATTACAGTGACTTATTTTTTTAAAGTTTAGTGATACTAGCTCAAACTGATTTAATGAGGGTATTATTAGGGGATTAGTTGTGAATTAAGTGAATATTTCATTTATTTAAGAAAGATTTTTAGCCTTATTTATCAGATTTTTCCTTAAAACTAGCACCACTAGTGGCATCAGACCAAGCTACTAGAGCTTGAGCAGAACTATCCAGATAGGTCTTGAGAGGTTGTTTTAAATCATAAATGGTTTCCCAAAATCCAAGGACATTTCCTTCTTTATCGAGAGCAGCCTGATAGGTCTGGATTAGGATTTGATCAAAACTGTCTGTGGGAATTTGATAACTCATTTCTTTGTTAGGAGAAGCCAAAATCTCAGATAGAATCCAATCGGGCAAATTTTCAGACTCACGGGGAAAGAAGCTACCGTCAGCCCCACCATTGTCATAGAGAAGGGTTCCTGTAGCATCATAGGCTGCTAGTTTATAGGGCAAATGGTTCAGTAATGTTTTTAAAACGTTCATATTTTCATGATAACTTCTTTCATGCGAAATAGCAATACATTGGATTGAGAAGTATACAATCGTAGGATAGTATCAGTTTGTCTAAGGATAATAGTAGCCCTGAAATCAATATAAGGCTATAATAAGGACAAAATATTTGAGGTAATATCATGTCAAAACTTATTTTTTTGATGTTGATGGCCTCTATAAGGCTTTTGATAGATTAGGATTATTGAAATAGAAAAACTGAGTTCCTTTTGGAGCTCAGTTTGTATTTTATGCCGGTTTACGACCGATAAATTTTTTCAAGAGGAATAAGAGATAGCCAACAGCAATGTAGCCAGCACTGATGACCAGGACGTTTATCATGACCTTATTCCAACCAAATTTATTGACATTGATAAAGAAGTAGGCGAAAGGACTATCTTTGGCACCTGGAATTGACAGTTTTAGAACCAGTCCGTTTAGAAGGGCAAAGGCGAAGTAAGACAGTGGGAACAGGGACCAGTAAAGTGGTTCGCGCAGACGAAAGGCTTTCTTAGCATCGAAAATGAGGGTATCAAGCACCAATCCCCAAGGGACAATATAGTGAACTAAGAAATTGCGGAGGGTCCAGAATTTCTCAGGTTCTGTAATAGGAGCCAAGAGGATGTGATAGATGACTCCAGTGATGAGGATGGCCATGGTTACACCACCCTTGTAACGCAAGAGTTTGGTGTTAGTTGTCGCATCCCCTTTTTTGAAGTCATAGATGATAAAGAAAATCAAACTAGAAAAGACGAGGATATTGGACAAAACGGTGTAGTAGAGCAACATGCCCCAACCATCATCATGGATTTGAATAGAGACTCCTACCAGTCCACAAAGAGCTAGTAAGATACGGTAAAATCGTGAAATAGTCATAAGCTTCCTTTTCTTAATAAATAATCTCTCTTATCATATCACATTTTTCACTAACAATTTTGTGAAAATTCTAGTAAAATCAAAGTAAGAAAGACTTTCAAGGAGTTTACCATGCCCAATTTAATCGATTATCTTGAAAAGGTTAAGGTTTTACCTTTCGACAAAGAGCCTCTTAATATCTTGGATAAGGTTTGCATCAATGAAAATGGCTAACTGACTTATGAAAAATGACTCTTAGCAAGTGATTTGAAGGAAACCATCAATCTACATGACTATGCTAAAGGGAAGGACTTAAATCCAGACTACAGCTTCATGGTGACTAAGGAACGGGTAGATTTGGCTGAAGCCATGGTCAGGTCGAGGCGTTTTGCGGGACTTAATCTAAGTAGCTACCGTAGGTGTCTTGGACAAGGAAGTTGAAAAGCAATTTGCAGCCATAATTTTCAGTTTACCTGAATTAGACTACCATCAGCTTGTCTTTCGTGGGACAGATATAGTGTCATTGGATGGAAGGAGGATTTTCAGCTGACCTATAGTCGAGAAATTCCAGCTCATCGCTCAGATATTGCCTTTCGGTCTGATCACTTGCCTAATCTCAGTGGCTATATCACTTGTTTCTGGCCATTCAAAGGGTGGTAATCTTGCCCTCTATTCGACTATTCAAAGCTCGACTTGTTCTACGTGAGCAAATAGCAGAGCTTTTGCTCCTAGATTCTCCAGGGTTGATGAAACCACTCTTAGAAAATCCTGCTTACCAAGAGTTTAAAGTCAAGATGACAGTTATCAGACCTCGAGATTCTGTTGTAGAGTCATGCTCTACTGGGAACAGGCTGCTCAGCTAGTAGCAGCGGAAGGTATAGGGATCTCTCAACATAATGCCTTACTTTGGCAGGTTGACCCGGAGAACAGGGAATTTATCTATGTGGATCAGCCCACAGAGATGAGTCAACGCATGGAAGGAACTTTCCAAGAATGGATTGAGACCTTGCCAAATCAAGAACTCAAGCAAGTCTGAGATTTATTCTTTGATACTATTCTTGATTCTGGAATTGAAAGTCTAGACGATCTTGGGATAAAAACTCTCCCTAAACTAGGTCAGTTGTTACAAGAATTTGGCAACCTTACTGACCAACAAAAAAAGGTTCTTCAAGACGGTTTCAACCAGTTACTCTGGATATTTTGGAAGTCAGGGAACAAGAAATATAGTCACCCCAAGCTAGAACTTCCTGATTATATCAAAAAATTGAGTGAATTAACTAACAGCGATTAGGGCCATCTGAACTATAGAAATGGAGGATATCATGCCAAAAAACGTACTTATTACAGGAGCAACATCAGGAATTGGTGAAGCAACGGCGTATGCCTTTGCCAAAGAGGGGGAAATGTCATCCTAACAGGTCGCCGTGTGGAGCGCTTAGAAGCCTTGAAAGAAGAGCTCCAAGCCACCTTATCCAGGCCCAAAAAGTTTGGACCTTTACATTGGATGTTACTGATATGGAGATGGTCAAGGACGTTTGCCAAGCAATTCTCAAAAGTGTGGGTCAAGTCCATGTCTTAGTCAATAATGCAGGCCTGGCACTAGGCCTAACAGCTTACCAAGACTACGAAGAGTGGGCCCTGCTGACCATGCTCGACACCAATGTCAAGGGCTTGATGATGGTGACACGTCAGATTTTGCCGAGTATGGTAGCTGCCAATGAGGGCCATATCATCAATATGGGCTCTACAGCAGGCATCTATGCTTATGCAGGCGCCGCTGTCTATTCAGCAACCAAAGCTGCAGTGAAAACTTTTAGTGACGGCTTGCGTATTGATACCATTGCCACAGATATCAAGGTAACAACCATTCAGCCAGGTATTGTTGAGACGGACTTTTCTCAAGTTCGCTTTCACGGTGACAAGGACAAGGCAGCCAAGGCCTATCAAGGTTTGGAAGCCCTCCAAGCCCAAGATATTGCGGAGGCAGTCCTCTATGTTACCAAGCAACCACGACGTGTTCAGATTTCAGACATGATCATCATGGCTAACCAACAAGCCACAGGGTTTACGATTCATAGGGGAGAGTAAAAAGAGAAACTTATGAAGAATCAAACTAATCCAGCCATCGGCAGTATCTGGGAAGACTTACAATCAAAACTCTTTAGCAAGGAAGAAATTGAAGCCAGTTACCAAAGAGTGGAAAAACTCATTCAGAAAAAAAGAGTAAATAGAAGATAAAAACATGGAACCAAGCTGTGTTTTTTTGTTTGAACTTTCCCAAAACTATGAAAGAAACCGTGAAAATGCTATAATGTAAGGGATTACGACAATGTTGAAAGGATAAGACATGCCAGCAGTTACTCCAGAACTTGAGATAGAACGTCAATTAATCGAGCAATTAACCTCTGGTGAGAGCCAGTGGACCTATCGCCCAGACTTAAAAAATGAAGGTCAATTATGGGATAACTTTTTTGAGAAGTTAGCGCAAAATAACGTTGCCCTCCTTGCTGACCATCCCTTGACTGAGCAGGAGAAGCGCCAAATCAAGAACCAGCTTAACTTCATTAACTATTATGAAGCTGCTAAGTGGTTGGCTGGTGAAAATGGTATTGCCAAAGTCGAGGTACAGCGTGAAGATGCTAGCCTTGGGACTATCCGACTTTCTGTCATCTGGCGTGACAATATCGCTGCTGGAAAATCCAGTTACGAAGTGGTCAATCAAGTTGAACGTGACAAGGCTTATTCACAAGATCAGGACCGTCGTTTAGATACGACGCTGATGATTAACGGACTTCCTCTTATTCATATCGAGCTCAAGAGTCCTCGTGTCGCCTTTTTGGATGCCTTTCATCAAATCAAAAAGTATGACCGTGAAGGAAAGTTACGTGGCATCTATTCTGCCCTTCAGATGTTTGTTGTGACGAATAAAGTAGACACACGCTATATCGCAGCTGCACGAGAAGATAAACTCAATAAACAATTCTTGACATCTTGGGTGGATAAAGATAATAAACCCATGACCAGTCTCATGGACTTTGCCCACGAAGTCCTGTCTATTCCACGTGCCCATCAGATGGTGATGCAGTACTCCGTTATTGATGATAGTAAGAAAGCCCTCATCCTCTTACGTCCTTATCAAATTCATGCCATAGAGTCTGTTCAGGATGCCTCTCGCCGTCAAGAATCTGGCTATATCTGGCATACCACGGGTTCTGGTAAGACCCTGACCTCCTACAAGGTGGCTCGCAACCTCTTGCAGATCCCAGCTATCCAAAAGACCATCTTTGTCGTCGACCGTAGGGACCTTGACCAGCAGACGACCTCGTCCTTTCTCTCTTATGCGGCCAATGATGTCATTGACATCGACGAAACGGACAATACTCATGACTTGGTCAAGCGTTTGGCAGGAAATGATAAGCGTGTGATTGTGACGACTATCCAGAAAATCACAACCATGATGCGGAAGTTTGGAGAGGGTAAATACCAAAAGGATTCGGAAAAAATCAAAGACCTTCGTGTGGCTTTCGTTGTGGATGAATGTCACCGTGCGGTCACGCCTCAGACTCAAAAGGATATCAAAGGCTTTTTCCACAATTCGCTCTGGTATGGCTTTACTGGTACACCGATTTTCAAGGAAAATAAACGCAAGCAATTAGGCGATTTGGCACAAACTACCCACCAACAATATGGCGAACGCCTACACGAGTATACGGTCAAAGAAGCCATCCATGACGGGGCAGTCCTGGGATTCAAGGTAGACTATCGAAATACTATTATTTCGCCGATTCCTGAAAAAGATCTTCCTGACTCTGTTTATGAAGATAAAGAACACATGCTAGAAGTCTTGGATGCTATCCTAAACAAAAGTTATCAACAGTTGGGCTTCCCAAATGGTGTGGGTAAGACCTATGAGGCTATCTTAACCGTTAAGTCCATTCCGCAAGCTCAGGCTTATTACAATCTGCTCAAGAGTATCAAGGCAGGACAGGAACGTGTCAAGGTGTCAGAGCGAGCTAAGCGCGTGCTACCCGACTTTCCAAAGATGACGGTCACTTACTCTGTGTCGGAAAATGAAGAAGAGTCTATCGACTACCAAGACCACATGAAACAGGTCATGGACGACTACAATCAGGAGTTCGGTACCCATTTTACTATGGCTGATTTGCGTGGCTTTAATACGGATATCAATAATCGTTTAGCCAGAAAGTTAGACAAATACATTCCTCGCAATGAGCAGTTGGATTTGGTTATCGTCGTTGACCGTCTTTTGACCGGTTTTGATGCCCCCTGTCTATCCACTCTCTTCATCGACCGTAAGCCCATGCGTCCACAGGATTTGATTCAAGCCTTTAGTCGCACCAACCGCATCTTTGACAGTAAAAAGCGTTATGGTCATATCATCACCTTCCAAAGACCAGAGGCCTTTAAAGAGGCTGTGGATAACGCCCTTAAACTCTATTCAAACGGTGGTGAAAATGACGTTACTGCCCCAGACTGGGCAGAAGAAAAAGCTAACTTTATCCAAGCCTGGATAGACTTTCAAGTAAAAGTGGAAGATGTGGAAAACTATGTCATCACGATTGAGCAGGCTACTAGCCCACAACTCCGTCGCATTGCTAAGGCTTACCAAACCTTTGACAAGTATCTGGCATCTATCCGTGTCTATAGCGAATACGATGAAGCGGCTATCTATGCAGAAACTGGCCTATCAGATGAAAAGCTCGAAACCTATCTAGGAATCTATCAAAATATCCTAGCAGAGCTCAAGAGTCGAGCAGAAGACGATGGTGATGATAATCTCTTTGATATCCACTACGAACTGGAATCGGTCCAAGTCGACGAGATTAACTATGCCTACATCCTGACACTGATTCAAAGTATGATTCAGCAGGAAGAGGACAGTCCACAGGCCCTCAGTGACAAGGATATCGAAACGGTTGATAACTATATCCAGAGTCTGGAACGCACCAATCCTAAACTAGCCGAAATCATCCGAAACCTGTGGAAAGAAGTCCAAGCCAATCCTAAAGATTACCAAGGACAATCTATCACTGGTGTCTTGGACACTATGATTGAAGCCATTATCGACGACCATCTCAAACACTTTGCCAGAGAATGGTATGTCGGACTGGATGAACTTCGTTACTATGTCCAACACTATCGTAAGGGTGCCAAGAAGCAATCTGGAGAAAGCCAGCTCACCAAGAGCCAACGCTACAAAGACTACAAAGCAGAAACAGCTGATGCCCTCAACCCGCTCAGCTACAAAAAACACATCAAAGAAGCCTACACCAAACTCATTGAAGAGGTTATTGAACCATTGAGAGTTGGGAGGTAGAGGGAATGGAAATATCTCAACTAGACAGAATTTCATATTCAATTTTGTTGCAAGAGACTTTAGAATTAAGACAAGTTTTACAGTCAATTGTAAATTCTCAAGATACTATTGATAATTATGACATCTTTATTCCCTTTCTACCTATTATGTCTTCTGTGTGTCTCGGTTGGTGTGATTTATTTACGAAAGAAGGTATAAAAATAGAAATTCCTGATATAGAAGGTTATAGTTGTGTAAGGTTGCTAAAAAATTGTAGAATTGGTTTGAAGTTATATTGTGACCAGAGAATTGGCAAAGCAACTAAACAACTTAAGAAGAATTCTGAACAAACATATCGGTTATTAAAAACTGATTATAATATCTTTCAAAGATTAGTCGTTTCTATGTTAGGGCAATGTGACTTTGGCGTTTTTACAATTAACGAATTACCTTATGGGAATACGAGTCAACTTTTTCTTTATATCTCAGACGTAATTAATTTTGAAAGGTATAAATCCCTTGGAGTATGGGAAACAGAAGCGCGAAAAGTTGTTTTTGAATTTTCTAAATCACTTGCACAATTCATAAATTCTATTATAGAGTTATCTGGTAAATCATGTTTGATTAATAGAACATCAGAAATTAAATTAATAGGTTTAAAATTGGCAT
>OLSL01002379.1_pt1 | contig 15250 bp, 16 predicted proteins | sample 1672511 | NCBI WGS metagenome assembly OLSL01 (sample SAMEA3136694, study PRJEB25190) | human gut metagenome | biome: human gut; feature: human-associated habitat; material: faeces | place: Austria | collected 2013
CCGCTTCCGCCTACTCCATTCTCCCCAGCATAGCTGGGGGATTAGGCTTTTCATTTACGAAGCTCAATCAAAACACCCGGATGTTTCTTGTCCCGTTTTATTTTCTTTTCAAGTTCCCAAAAATGATCCGAAGCATTTCCTGGGGCTGTGAGCAATTCGACATATTCCTTGGTAAGCTGCTCCATGTAATGTTCCTACCAGTCTGAAACACGCTCACGATATAACTTCCAATCTGCTTTAGATATTTCCATAATTTTCGTAATCCCTCTCTAATCTATATCTTCAGACCCCATCTCGCCTATTTTAATATCGAAAATAGTCCCTTCGATTACTTGTATACACTCATTCAAATCCTTTTTAATATCATTACCCCAAAAACGAATCACTGTCCAACCTTGAGAAAGCAATTTCTTCTTTATCTCCTCGTCACGTTCACGATTTCTTGCAATTTTTTTAGTCAATAATTACTATTAGCCCCTTTTTCCAATTTATCACTTTATCTTAACTATGCTATACTTTCCATACCATAATTTTTCCCGTCTCATCTAACAACTTTGTTGTATAATGAACCTTGTCCCCCTTCTTAATAATAATCTCCATATTAATTTCCTTAAAAATGAACTTCATTTTGTACAAGAAATCAGCAAGCAACTCTTTTTTTAATTCAATCTCTATTAAAATCACTATATTTTGTTCAAAATCAATATTAATTAATCTCATTCCGCTATTTACAGCCAATTCTGTTATCGCCGCAATCTGATCGTCCCTTTGCTTAAAAATATTCTTCCTTTTAGTATGCAAACTATCACCAATATTTTTTATCTCGTCTATTTTTATCATCTCTACAGCAATCTTATTCATATACGCCAATACATCTATTTGTTTAGCAATAAACCATATAATCTGCATAGAAAAAATTTTTTTTCTTTCATTCTCTTCAGTACCAAAAATTAACTCCACATTATCATCTGCTTGTAAAGAATATTTTTCATGATTAGCTACATTTCTCCAATCAGATAATTTTTCTCCTGCGAGCATATCGCAATATACCGCTTTAAATATTTCAAATTTATCTATTAAATTTTGAACCATTACGCCCAATTTCAAATTTTTTATATCTTTACCGTTTTCAATAAATACGCACCCTCTTACAAATCGAATATACGATTTAATACCCCCTTCAATTACTCCTCCAATATATTCCATCATATTGCTAAGGTCAATATCTGGTCGTTGCCCTTCCCCATGTGGTTCATATGCACTTCTAGCTTTTTGTGTCCACTTTTCTCCTGCATCAGTAAAATCTTGAATACATTCATTTAACCATGCTATAGCTTTTAAATGATCTTTCTGTTTAGCATTTCTATATAACTCTATAATAAGATTTATACAGTCTTCCCATAATGTATCTCTCATTAAATTTATAAATTGTATATATTCAAATCTAAATCCTCCGTTTTCTATTACCTGTTTAAGCAACTGTTTATTACTTACAAATTTGCCAAAAGCATCATATATTGAATCCGTTTTCAACTCCTCACCCATTGATAATTCTGTATTTAATGCTTCTATATACTCTGAATAACCATCTGCGGTTTTAGCCATTAATCCACCTACTTTCTTTTTGCTATTTTCAATAGCATAATCAATTTCTATATTCGGCTGAACATTAAAACAAACTGCTCTGCTTCACAATTCATTGCTTCTATTTCATCTAATTCACTATAATCTTCAAACGATTCTGTCGTATATTCCTCTGCTGACCAAAACGGTTTATTCCCATTTATTGGTACGATTGCTTTATCAGCATACTTTGGAATAGAATTATCTTCCAAAACATTATCTGTCATATCAGCTCACTTATTAATCTTACCGTTGACAATCATTGCTACAAATGCAATCATACACAGAAAGGTTATGATAAATATTTTTTTCTTCATTCAAAGCCTCAACTATAAGTCTAGTTCAAAATTGTCATCATCTACATCAATAATCTTTCTCTATACCTTTTTCGATTTCTTATCCGTCTGTGCTGTAACTTTCAGTGCCTTATTTTCCTTGCTTATGTTAAATAAACTATCAACAAATGCCTTAATATCCATTGATGGCTCCGCTTCTTTCTTCTCATATTTTTCTGAATATGATTCTGGAATCTTCTTATCCTTCATTTCATCGGTGCTTTTATTCAATGATTCAGCCAAAGCCTTATTCTCTACTGTATTCTTGTTATACCAACAAAATTTCTTAGGATTCATCTCCCTTGACATTAACCTTTTATCTGCTTAGCTATCTCTATCAACTTAACCAAGTTTTCCTTCAACTCATTCTCTGAAGTATCTGATCCCCAACTGATTCGAACAGAGCACTCAATTTCTTCCTCCGGAATCCCCATTGCTTTTAACACATAGCTTGGTGAATAATTTTTAGATGTACATGCAGAGCCATTTGATATACTACAATACTGTTTTGTCATAATCATTAAGGCTTCTGATATAACTCCTGGAATACATATATTAATCACACTGTTTACACAATGCCTTTGATCACCATTAAAATGATATTCCATTCCGGATTCATTAAATATCGTTAACACCAGCTTTTTCAAAGCATCTATTTTTTCTTTGTTACGTTCATAATCCAACGAGGCTATTTTGCATGCATATCCACATCCTGCAACTAAAGCAACCGGTATTGTTCCAGGTCTAATTCCATGCTCTTGTTGTCCTCCGTACATAATCCCCTTTATCGGAGGTAATCTGTAACCATCTTTTCTTAACACAAGAACACCTATGCCCTGCGGTCCCTGAAGCTTGTGGGCGCTGAAAGATAGCATATTATAATTCAGCCCCCTTATCTCTTTTATTAGCTTTCCACAACTTTGGGTTGCGTCCACATGAAATAAGACCTTTCTTTCTGATAAAGCTTTCCCTATATGTTCTACAGGCTGAATGATTCCAGTCTCATTATTTACATGCATAACGCTCACTAACAGAGTATCTTCTCTTACTCTAGACAGTATATCTTCCGGTTTTACAAAACCTGAACGTTCTGGATCTACAAGCTCAATATCGTACCCTTTCTTTTCTAAGATTTTTACTGTTTCCAAAATAGACTTATGTTCTATCGATGTTGTAATAATATGCTTTTTACCTGTTTTTTCTGCATATTCCATTAATCCTTGAATAGCAATATTATTACTTTCTGTAGAACCACTTGTAAAAAAAACTTCTCCCGATGAAATCCCCAATAACTCCGCAACTTGCTTTCTCGCATTTTCAACCACTAATCTTGCTGATTCACCGTGATTATGAGTTCTACTATCTGCATTCCCAATTGTTCCTTTATAGACTTCTATCATTACATCAAGAACTCTCAGATCAATTGGTGCAGATGCATTATAATCCAAATATGTACTCATTATTTCACCGCCAAATGTAATAAATCATCTATACTCTTTATAAACCCTGTTCCACACAAATAAGAAATTCCACGTTCTAAATTTAATCTAAAGTATTTTGAAACAGTCTCATCATCTGTCTCTAATCCCATACTAATACACCAAGCCTTCACAAGAGCTTCATAAACCTCATAGTATTCTCCACCAAATGTATACCATGACATTTCCAGATTACTATCACTTGCAAGCGGAATATCTGTTGGTAGTGTTTTTTCTGCTAAGGAATAACATAATGCCCACCGGCAAAGAATATTCCAATTCTTAATACCAGTCTTTCCCTTCAACCGAGAAAGCTGATCTTTTGCTTGCTGAGACAAGCGTACTTGTTTGATCATCATAATTCTTGAAAATACCCTTTCTTAATTGACGTACTCTTTGTTTCCTCACTGTATACAAGTGTAAACTCATCTCCAACCGAATTTTTCATCATTTCATAATAATTCTGATCAATTTCTGTATCTGTAGACAGAATAATTGTCTGATCACTTGCATTTGGAAAATAGGTATTAATAATGGAAGTTCTATGTTGGGAATCCAGTCTAGACAATGGTGTATCAATTATTACTGGTAATTTTTTCTTCGAACACAATGCAAGAGCCCATAAAATAGCAATTACCATAAGCTGCTTTTCTCCTGCTGAAAGGGACTCTTTTGATACTTCATTCCCTTTTTCATCAAGATACTGCATATCTAGTGTTTCTGGATTCATCACAATTTCTTGAATTAGATTCTTTTTATTCGCAAGCTGCTTGTAGCATTTCGTAATTGTAGCTCCTAAAGTACCCGTTTTTCTTCTCTGCAATTCTACTGCATATGCCTCTAAAATACGAAGTGCAATATTAGAATATTTCATCATTCTTTCTGAATCATCATGAAGTTCAAGTTTTTGAAGAAAAACCTCGATATCTCTACTGTATTCCGCACTCTTTATTGTTACAATAGAATTTATAGAACTTCTTTCCTGCTGTAATCTGTTATATTCAACTTGTGCCTCAACCAAATCTGCCTCTTTCGCTTTTATTTGATCATATATAGCTGTCAAATCTTTTTCATTTATATCCAATGTAAGATAACTCTCAACTGCATCTAATTGCTTTTTCAAATCAGCCTTATTTGCTAATAATGATTTTGTATTGTTCACGCTCTGTTGAAGCGTATTCTCTACCAAATCATTCATTTGAAACAACGCATGATCTGATATTTCATATACTCTAGGAGACGAATCTGCTTCTGTTTGTTTCCTAACATAGTCTACAAATATACGACTCGCTTCTATTGACTCTGGATATTGCATTTCAAAATCCGATAAATAGTCATCCATTTGTTCTAATGCTTGCTGCATGATGAAATCGTTATGTTCATCCTCAGCCTGCAGTTTTATTTGACTAACAAGATCCCTTACAAGAAAAATAGGCAATTCTGTAGCAGCCATTCCAACTAATAGTTCAGCATTTTGTACTATCTCTGTTTGAATCTGTGCTCTCTTTTGCATCAAAGATTGTCGTTGTTCGAGCACAGCTCCCCCTTGAAGTTCATACTTTTTATGTAATTGTTCAAGCTCTTCCTGAAGATTTTCCACCTTTTTTATTGCAATTGATATTGATTCATCAATTTTCTCTAATTTAGAAATTGCTTGATCTCGTTCCTCTCGCAAAGTTTCTAAATGTTTATTGGATTCATCTGCTTTGTTATTTCTGTTAATTTTTTTCACTATGCGACCAAGATCATTTTTTAAAACATCTAAAGTGGTCATCCCCAGCATTGAACGAATGGAAGCTTTCATTTGATCATCTGTTTTTGCCACTGCTAATTCAGCAATCTTTTCTCCATCAAAGAAATAAAAGCTAGACAATGCACTAGGAAGAATATTCTCTACAAACATAGCCCAATTCTGTGTTAAAAACTCACTATATACACCGTTCTGTTGTACAGATATTTCTTCCTTTGTGATTCTTGAAAGAGCGTTCCATTTTCGTCTAACGAAATAGGTATCATTTGAACTTTCATTTAATAAAAATTCAATTTCCACATAGCTGCTTTGACTCCAGCTGTTATTGTTTACATATGAACGAAGATATTGATTATATGAGTTATAATCACTTTCTTTATATGCAATTGAATTTGCTCCGTATAGAGACAACAAAATTGCCTCCAAAAACGTCGTTTTTCCTCGTCCATTCATACCACCAATTAAGACAATCGGTTTTTCACTAGTAAATTCAAATGTATTAGTTCCTGCATAAACACCAAAATTATGCATAGTTAATCGATTGATTATCATTCTTCAGACTCCTCATCTGTTTCTGCTGGCATCTGGTTTCCGTAATCCAAAAACTTCTCGTTATACTTTCCACCATATTCCTTTTTACGACAAACCTTTTCCATATAATACTGTGTAGCATCATCTTCATTTTTATAAAATGTCTTAGCAATAACTTTTTCCAGTTCCTCTATTATGCCTTTTCGCTGGTTCATACCAGCAGCATTACTTTCTACATCAATAAGGCTATACATCATTTCAAACGCGAGTTCCTCATCTCCATATAAGTCTGAGCAGACTTTCTTCAGAATATCCCACTCTTCTTTAGCGAAACCTTCAGCACAAATCCAATCTGGATCTTCAAATTCTTTACCCATCACATCAAAATAAATTCTTGGAACAGCATCATCAAATTCATGCTTTTCTAAAACCCAAATTTTTCTTATCTCTCTCAATTCCTGAATTCTTATCAATTCAAGATTTTGAAACTCTTCAGGACCTGTTTCGTTAATATTCTTTTGAATCTCTAGAAGTCTTCTTAGCCATTGTTCTCGTACTTCTTTTTTATATGGCCCATGAAATAACTTTCTATAGTTACCTTGAAGATTTCCATTCATACGCCTAAAACTTCTTCGATCTCTATCGCCTTCTTCATTGCCAAACTCATTTCGAAATTCAAGAAGCTGTGTCATCCATTCTTTCTCATCATCATTTGCAATCATGGCTTCCATCGATTTATCTTTTTCTACCATGGTACAAACCCAACACCCAAAACGACTTTTTCCACAAGAAGGCAAATCCTTATCCACCATAATCGGACATTCATTATCAGCTGTGGCACCCTTATACATTGTTAAGAGTTCCATATTCGAATATCCCCATGGATTTTTATATTGCATTAAAAATGCCCATACATCGTCATCGGTCCATGCCTCTAATGGAGAAAATACAAGTTCATTTGCCAGTGTGGGATTTGGACTGAGTAACTCTCTTACTCTTTTTTTTTCCAAATTTGTCATTGTCTGATTTCTTCTCGAACTTTCAGCTTTTCTTGTTCCTAAAACAAGAATAACTTCCCCATGCTCTGCAATCTTATTTTTTATAAAATTATTAACTGGCTGAATTTTTAATCTCTCTGTACACCATCTATATTTCATTCTTGGAAATGGATATCCTCTTCCAATCAGATTTACCCAAAATGTATTATTATATTCTGGAATTAGTTTTTCAGGAACGAACGGTAACTTCTTTTCTTTTGCAGCTTTTCTCATTGAATCTAACGATTTTTCAACCCACTTTGATACGACCGGTGACTCTACAAGTGTATCTGTATTCATAATGTGGATAGGCTTAACTCGTTGTCTTTCAGGCAAGCCTTCTATAGCAATCCAAACAAGCTGTAGTGCTGCCGTGCTATCTTTTCCTCCTGAATATCCAATCATCCACGGTATATCATCTGATAAATACAGATTTTGAATAGTTTTGATTAATCCACTTATTATTTCTTTACTGATTGCCATTTTTCACTCCTGTTGATTAGCCTACTATTTTTTTAACTTTTCTTCAGCCATTTGTTCTTCTTTAGACAGCGGTAGTTTCATCATTTTTTTTATTACATTTGAAATTAATAGTGCTGCTCTTTTATTTGTAATTATTCTTCCATTCTCGCTAATAGCTCTTAGATACCATATACTTGCACTACGATTCCAATTAATCTCTTTCAATATTTCTAGATATTTCTGCATATCCAAGTCTGGATTAGAATTAAAATAATTCCCCAATCTTCCCAGTGCTTGAATCACTATATTTTGTGTTGCAATGTACTGTTCTCTTAAATCCACCTTGGTAATTTCTTTGTTCGATAACTCCTGCCAAGGAAGCATATTAGCAACAACCATTTCCCAGTATGTTGTGAGAAAATCCTCAGTTTTATCCTCTATTTTCCCGCCTACAACAATCTTGTTTGCAGAATAAAAAGTATTTAAAGTAAATAATTTCGAAGAAAACTTGCCTAAGATATCTTTTTCTTTATCAGTATAAGTATTTAAAAATTCTATTTTCCATATTATATTTCTTGTAATCACAGCCATTTCGTCACGCGAATCATACAATTCCGAAATAGAATTAGATGTTTTTACAGCATTTTTATTTAAATCTGTAAAAATCTGTTGACTACGTGCCAACCCTTTGTCTGCAAAAAAAACAATTGATATGGTCTCATCTCCTAATGAAGGGGCTTCTCTCATTGCCTCTAAGATTGAAGACTTTCTATGCTGACCATCGTTAATTAAAAATTTTGCATCCATTGACACTTCCAAAGTACCTGTATCTTGATTAGAATTATCTGCTTTAAAACAAAAGTCCCCATCGATCGATGCAGCTAACGCAGAGAACACATAAGAATCTCTGTTGTCCAATATATATTTGCTTATTACCGGTATCCTAGCTTCATTCAGTTTCCTTTGTGCTCTATATTCTGGAAGAACGTACTCGTCATCAATCGGAAATAGATGTGGTAACATTTTCAAAGGAACCATTGCAATAAAATATTTTCTTTTTGCTTGAATCCCTCTAACAACAGGGAACTTATATACATAATCCATTTTTATCTCCGTAAACCAAATAAAGTTATACTTAAGTAGCTACTTAAATATAACTTTATTTGATTTAATAGTCAATCTTATGCTTCTTTTTACTAACGGCTAAAAAAAGCCTGCAAAACTAACCCCTTCTACTTCCTCCAACAAAAGAAAGTTTTACTCGTCTATCCAATGATTCAGTCCTTAACCATCGCAATACATTTTCATCTAAATCCGTAACTGTTGCTTTTCCATTATTCATCTTCTGCAAGAAGGCAATTATTTGTTGATCTAATCCTAATCCATCAATCAAATCTTTTGCTTCTGCAAGGCTCTGATTCATTGCTTTAAAATCCCCAATGCTGGTTGTCCAAGAAGCTCCCTTGGCAATTCCATCTAGACATTTAACCACTTTTTCTGCATCAATCCCTGAGATAACCTGCAACGTGCTTTTGGTTGAATTGGTCATAGATGAATAATGCTTTGCCCAATCTTTCTTGATGTTCTGCTGTACAGTTTTATAAGCATTTTCTACCTGTTCAATAGGATCTTTTTCAGCAAAACCAAATTTAACAATGCCTTTACTCTCTTGCAACAGACTTTCTAATTCTATGAGAATCTGATCATTTAATTGAAACTGCATTTCTTCCTTTGTATACTGCAGTGCCAACATCAATGAATGAATTTGACTAGTCAGTACACTAAATCGTTGATCTAGTGCTTCCTGAGCGGCTTTATTATCTCTTCTTTCTTCACGCTGACGCAGATCCTTCATATCCTTTATACTTTTGTCCAGAATATCTATCATCATTGCCATCACCGTAACACTCCTATCACATCCATATCGCTTGCAATTACTGATAATTCAGTTTTATAGTGAGTTCCGTCCTCTTCATCAGTCTCACTATTGCTGAGCAAGCTTTTTCTACTATTAATTTGTTTGTTTGCTTCTGAAAAATCTTTTTCCACTTGCTTAGTCAATTCTATCAGCGGCTGAATAACACCTACTGGATCCCCTGAAAATGCCATGAGAATTGTGAGCGGATCATCCTCATCCAGCACTCTAGTGATGTCTCCAATTGCCTTTGCAATTTGTTTGATGGATTTTTTTATTCCATCCACAGCAACCGCCTTAATATTAATTTGTGTTTCATCTATTTCTTTATAGAACTGATTTACTTTTATCAATAATGCATCGATATCCTCTTCTTCTACTTCATCATCATCAAAACAATCATACACTATTTGAATTGCCTTCTTCGCAATGTCAATTTCAGCATTTGCTACATTTTCTATTCTACTGACAATGTCATTTAGAAATGCATATGTGTCTTTTCGTAATTTAACTTTATCATCTAGCTGAAAATCCTCTTCTGGAATCTGTAATTTATTAGTCTTAGCTTTCCTAATTGTTTTTGAAAGGTTAATTGCATCTAATACTATAACATTACCAGCTGCACTTCCTTGCAATAGATTAAAATACTGACGCACAGTTTCTCTATTGATAATATCTGCATCTCTTTGGTGCATAACAGCTAACAATGCGTTCCACTCATTTGAATGCCATGTATTCTTATTATTTGCCTGATGATTACAAAAAATATAATTAGCAGTTAAATTCCCAAGTGATTTTTCTCGATACTCTCCATTCAAGATTAATCGATACATTTCTGCGGTCACTGCAGCCTCAATATACTTTGTGTCATTTTTATCATCATACTGAGTTACTGCCTTCACAATCTGTTTCTTAATTCTTGCAGTCCAAGAAGTAATTACATAAACATCAAAATCAGATCCTACATATTCCCAGCTTTGATTACCAAATTCTCTCCATCTAATAAATGCATTAATAACATTTAATGAATCCCAGTTTGCGGGTAATACATAATATCCATTTCCCTTTGTTTGATTTTCCAAAGCAACCAGCTTATATTTAGAGGCCTTTCCACTTATTGACGCTTTTACTTTTGCAACATTATCCATAGATACGCCCTCGGATTGCCAATTGATTGCTGATATAAGAAAATCCCCCATATCTTCTCGGGCAGTACGAATTGTACCTTCTGCGCCACCTGTAGTAGATAGGTTAATAGGCATACCATTAGCCCACTGAGTTAACTTAACGTTAGCATCATCAAGCTTTTTCTGTTTTTCTGGTGGTATAGCAGGTATATTACTCGGCTCACCTGAAGGTCCCGCACCTTGCGGAGGAGTTTCCGGCTCTATATTGGGCGTTGGTTTAATCCCACTACCAGAATCTGCCTTCTGTAAATTAACTATTGGCATTCCAAATTCTTCATATACATATCTAGGTAATCCCGCTATATATGTTATCGAATCATACGTGAATTCTTTTGCTTCATTATTTCCCCAAATACTCATAAAACAGAACACACGATCCGCAAGTTCCTCATCCTGAATCTGATTATGTACCATAAAATTAAGTGTTGTATTAATGTTCACTAAAGCATATTTTTTACTAGGGAAATTCGTCTCATTATAAAGCAAGTCACTTACAACCGGCTCAATGATATCTCTGATAATATATCTTGGTGTTTGATGTCCTTTTGTTAATTCATTTCTATACAAGTATTTAATACTATTTTTAGTAAACGGATATAAACACAATTTTTTTCCATGTGGAATATCGATATATTCCCAAGCGTTTCCTTGAGCTACCTCATGAACTGGATATTCGCCCGGAAGAGCTTTATTGTTTACCCACTCTGATATTCTATCAACAGGTAATGACATTGCATTTATGTATCTGCCTACAAATTCATACAATCCACTTTCATCAAAAACATCATCTGGAATATATATATATTGTGTTACACGATCACGATGATTCTGTCGAAAACAATCGTTAATATACGCATTTGTCCCTCCTACTACAGATGAAATTCGACAAATATCACGGTCATTATGTTCCTCCATCAATGCATTCAAAAGTGCATTATCTACCCCAGTAAAGGAAGTAACATCTTCAATAAAAAGAGTCAAATTTTTTCCTATACGGTAGAGTTCTTTTCGAATATCCATGAATACTTGTTCAAAATCTCCTGGCTCAATACCAGCACATCGTTGAATCACAATCTCGACAAATTGATTAAGGTAACCACTAAATTTTTTAGCATTCTCCATTGCATCATTTGCCATAAGAGCTCTAGCCATTTTATCCGCTTTCGGATCAGCTCCAGCTTGTTGCATATCATCATACAAATCCACAGACACTATAAAATCTTCTGGCTTAAACTGAGCAATAGTATCTAAATCCACAAACGAATTTTCTGCAACCTTAGAATAGATCCTTTCAATCGGACCTCCCGATCTCATCATGTAATCATGAATCGTTTCATTATTTAAAAAAGCGACTAATCTTTTCCGCTTTATATTATTCAGCTGAATCTCGTATTCGTCATCATCATTATTAATCTCAATAATGAAATTATGATAAATCATATCTTTCAGTTTTTCTTCTGGAACAGCCGTAGAAGCGTTTGCGAGACGCTTAATAATCTCTTTATTCCCGATATCCTGAACCTCTGGTTTATCCAACAGCTGACGAATTGTTCCCTTTAACGTGTTATCGCTTCGTCGAATAAATAGAACCACTTCGTCATCTGGACGATCCGCTTTATAGCGAGCCTCAAACCATCGAATCAAGTGAGACTTTCCCGTTCCACTCTGTCCATAAACAACAACGAACTGATGTTTATTAGACGGGTTTACAATGAATTTTTTGTAAATATCTTCTTCAGACGTATACTTTTCAGAAGTGGGAACAAATTCGGAATTTGTGGAGAGATTTCCTGAACTTTCCTTATTTTACAGGCTTTTCAGCCCATTAAATAGTGAAATGATATGTATTTTCCCTTATTTTTGCCCTTATGCGGAATCCGCAAGGGAAATAAGGGAAATTTTTAGTTAAGCATTGCTCGCTACTTTATCAAGAAGTCTTGCGGAATCCCGTTTTGCTTTTCTTGTTGAGTGAGCGTAAATATTCATTGTGGTACTGACATCAGAGTGTCCTAACAGTTCCTGTACATCTTTCGGTGCAGCTCCATTGGAAAGCAGATTGCTGGTATAAGTGTGACGCAACTGGTGAAAATGGAAATCTTCAAATCCTTCCAGCTTCTTTGCCACTGATCTGCATACAATGCTGAGTGTACTCGGCAGTTCCAAAGAGCCATCTGGTCGCAGGCAGACAAAGGAGATTTCTTTGTAATCTGTCGGGACTTCCTGTGTTCCGTCAAGATGATAGTATTCATAATATACCCTGTTTTTCACATGCACTTCTTTGTAGTAATTGCGGTGATATAATTCGCCATACTGCATCCGGTTTTTGAGCTGTTCTTTTCTGGCAGCTTTCAGTATTTCAGTCAGCGTATCTCCAAAATCAACAATCCTTACTTTTTTCCGTTTCGTTGGTCCGATAATATTTTTGTGTTTCATGCCGTCGTAGCGGATACTGCGTTTTATGGTCAGGCATTGTTCCTCAAGGTTAATGTCCTGCCATGTAAGACCACAGGTTTCCCCGATACGGAGCCCGGCATAATACGCAATTTGAATCGGAAGAATAGCAGGTGGATTTTTCTTTTCCAGATATTGGATAAGCCGTTCATAATCCTCATGTGAAATCGGCTGTGTACCTTCTTCCACTTCATCATCGGAAAAGAGGTCAACTTCCTCTGCCTGCTTTTTCAGCTTAATATACTGCATCGGATTGAAACTGATTAACTGTTTTGGAAATACTGCAAAACGGAATGACTGCTGTAACACTGCGGAAAAAGAATGGATATAATCTTTGCTGTATCCCTTTTTTACTTTCCCGTCTGGAAACTCACCACCGAATGTAAGCAGATCAAGAAATGCCTGTAAATGTTCGGCAGTAACTGTTTTCAGTTTGCGGTCTGCAATCGGGTGTTTTTTGATACATCGGATTGCACCAAGATAATTTTCCACTGTACCGTTGCTGAGTGTCCCAGTTTTCAGTTCTTCTTCTGCCCACATATCCAGAAGTTCCCCTACGGTAAGATTATCTGCCTTTGCAACAAACTTCTTATCTTCGTAGTCTTCCAGTGCCTTGCGGAGAAGCTTTTCCGTCTCACTTTTACTTTCGGTTCCGGCGTATTCTTTCTGAACCATTTTACCGCTTGCATCTTCTACATAGAAACGATAGTACCATTTTTTTCCTTTTTTTCTAACAGATCCTTTTGCCATAATCGTATGTCTCCTTTCGATATCAGACAATCGGAACTGCTGAAATGCTTCTTGCGTGTAAGTATATCATAACTCCGATTATCTTACTATACCGATTCAGAATCCTCGTACATAACTTCGGATAAAAGATTTGCAAGCCGTTGTTCTGCTGTTTCCGGTTTCTTGGAATAGAGCCTTACAATATCTGCCATGTCATTCAATGCGTTGACAGTATGGGTGATCTCCCTGAGAAACATGATCTCGTTATATTCATCATTCGATTCAAACCCCATTACTTTTGCAATGTCCGCTTCTTTGGTATTGCCTTTGTAATTCTTGCAGGCGAACTGGAACGAATCCAAAAACAGTTCATATTGTTTCAACATTAACAGCAGTAGGTCTTTGGAAAAAGCATCTTCTGTTTTCGTAAGGTCAAGAGGTAACTGTTTGAGAATATCCGTCATGGCATCACGAATCTGTAATTCTCTTTTATCCGTAATGTCGGTTTCATATTCGTCCGTTTCCCCTCTGAGCCATTCCACAGATACATGGAGAGCTTCTGAAAGACCTTCCAGCACCATTTTCTTTGTATTGTCAATCGTTCCGGCTTCATATCTCTGAATCGTAGATGCAGTCACACCCATCTTTTCAGCGATATAAGGCTGTGTCAGATTCAATTCTGTACGGCGCTGTTTTGCCCTGCTACCGATCAGCTTGCGTAATTCTTTATCTTTCATGCTGATGTGCCTCCTTTTTCGGTATGTCATTACTATACCACGCAACAAAATATATTGCAATATGCAATTTTAAGAAAAGCAGAAAAATTTCATGATGCTTGACAAAGCAATATAAACACGCTATACTGACAGCACAAATGAAATTGCATAATGCAATTCGAAAGGAGGTGGTCATATGACGCAAAGAAAGATTGCCTTATCTATTGAGGAAGCTGCTGATTATACGGGAATTGGCAGGAACACCCTGCGAAAGTTGGTAGAGTGGAAGAAACTTCCGGTATTGAAGGTTGGGAGAAAAGTCCTGATCAAAACGGATATGCTGGAACTTTTTATGGAAGCCAACGAGGGCAGGGACTTGAGGGATAAGGGAAATGTGAAAGCAGTCACAAGAAACGGTTCAACTTAAAAAAGCGGTTCCCGAAGAAACCGCCAAAGGTTCTATCAGACCGGAGTCATGATATACCTACACGCAAGCAGATTATACCATGTACTTCGTCTGACAGACAACAGGAAACTTATGTTTGGAAAAAAAGAAAGGACGATGATATTTATGGCAAGATCAACAAAGAGTTATGAGGAGCGTATGCTCCAGTTGGAAAAGAAAGAACAGGAAAGCCTTGAGAAAGCAAAACAGTATGCAGCACAGAAACGGGAACTGAAGAAACGTCAGAAAGATGTGGAAACCAAAAAACGGACACACAGGCTCTGCCAGATTGGCGGTGCAGTGGAATCGGTACTGGGTTCTGCGATTGAGGAAGATGATATCCCAAAGCTGATCGGCTTCTTAAAAAGGCAGGAAGCAAATGGGAAATTCTTCTCAAAGGCAATGCAGAAAGAGCCAGTTGCAAATACGGAGGAAGTGTAATGCCGGAGGGAGTGGAGTTTCCATTCCCTTCATTGCTTTTTTATGAAGGGCGCACTTATGGACAACCAGAGGTCGTCCGTATAAGTTTGCCACAGGTGGCAACCGGTCTGCGCTTACGCTTGCCGGGCTCGTTCCGTCGGCGGGGCTTTC
>OLSL01002392.1_pt1 | contig 15169 bp, 16 predicted proteins | sample 1672511 | NCBI WGS metagenome assembly OLSL01 (sample SAMEA3136694, study PRJEB25190) | human gut metagenome | biome: human gut; feature: human-associated habitat; material: faeces | place: Austria | collected 2013
GAGCCGCCGGGAGCGCGGCAGCAGAAAACATCAGGAAGGAAGTGAAGTCGTGAAGTACATAATGGCGCTCGACCAGGGCACCACGTCTTCGCGGGCGCTTGTCTTCGACAGGCAAGGCCGTATCCATGGTTCGGCGCAACATCCTTTTCGCCAGATATATCCCCAGCCAGGATGGGTTGAGCACGATCCGCGTGAAATAGCATCGTCTCAGCTCGGTGTCATGGTGGAGGCGATGGTTTCGAGCAGCGTTTCACCTGATGAGATAGACTCCATCGGCATCACCAATCAGCGCGAGACCACCATTGTGTGGGACAGGCGCACCGGCAAACCGATTTACAACGCCATCGTCTGGCAGTGTCGCCGCACGGCTCCTCTTGTGGAGGCGCTATGCGGCGATTGCTCGGTGGCCGCCATGGTCAGAAAAAAGACAGGGCTTATCCCCGACGCCTATTTCTCGGCGAGCAAAATCAGATGGATCCTCGATCATGTAGAGGGGGCGCAAAAACTTGCCGAAGAGGGTCATCTTGCGTTCGGCACGGTTGATTCGTGGCTTATCTGGTGTTTAACCAGCGGATCGGTGCATGCGACCGATGTCACCAACGCAAGCCGTACCATGTTGTTCAACATCCATACGGGCAAATGGGACAATGAACTGCTCGATTTGTTCGGCATTCCCTGCTCTATGCTTCCTGAAGTGCGACCCTCTTCTGCCGATTACGGCGTTACATCGTATCCGGGCCTTCCTGAGGGTATTCCGATTCGCGGTGTTGCGGGCGATCAGCAGGCGGCTTTGTTCGGGCAATGCTGTTTTGAATCGGGACGTGCCAAAAATACCTACGGCACGGGCTGCTTCATGCTCATGCACACAGGCAACGTGGCGGTTGAATCTTCCCACGGTCTGGTGAGCACGATTGCGGCGAGTGCGCCTGGTTCTTCGCGTCTTGAATACGCTCTCGAGGGAAGCGTGTTTGTGGCCGGGGCTCTTATTCAGTGGTTGCGTGACGAACTGGGTATCATCAAAAGCGCCCAGGAAAGCGAGGCTCTTGCCTTGACAGTTGAGGATTCGGCGGGGGGCTACATCGTGCCTGCGTTTACGGGGCTTGGCGCTCCCTACTGGGATGCCGATGCGCGCGGCGCCATATACGGCTTGACGCGCGGCGCCACGCGTGCGCACGTTGTCCGCGCGGCGCTTGAGTCTCTTGCGTATCAGGTGGCCGACGTGGCGCGTACCATGGAGCAGGATTCAGGCATGAGAATTGACGAGCTGAACGTCGATGGCGGCGCTTCGGGCAACAACCTGCTCATGCAGATTCAGGCCGACATCCTCGGTGCCCAGCTTAATCGTCCTGCCGTTATTGAAAGCACCGGCCTTGGCGCGGCGTTTCTAGCGGGATTGAACACGGGATTTTGGGAGGATCTTGACGAGATACGTTCCATCCGTGCTCATGACGACCATTTCCTTCCTCGCATGGACTCATTGGCACGCAAGCAATGCATGGCCGGGTGGCATGATGCCGTAAGGCGCACATTGTCTGCTTCGGACGAATAGGACGCTGTACGCTGCGCTTTTCGTGGTGCTCTTGGGTGTTTGGCGGAAGAATAGGGTCGTGATGTTTGCGTTCTTGCTATGATGAATCGGTATGAAAAAAGCGCTTGTGCGCGAAGAAAGGAACAAGGAATGATTATCTCCATCGCAAGCGATCATGCGGGTTTCGATCAGAAGCAGGAGCTGGTCGATTACCTGACGGGTCAGGGCTACGATGTGATCGACCGCGGTCCCGACAGCGACGACCGTGTCGACTATCCCGATTACGCGGCCGCCGTAGCTCACGATGTGTCTGGCGGAACCGCTGATCGAGGCGTGCTCGTGTGCGGCACCGGTATCGGCATGGCTCTGGCCGCCGATAAAGTGGTCGGTGTCCGTGCCGCCAATGTTATCAACGTGCAGTTCGCAGAGCTGTGCCGTCAGCACAATGACGCCAACGTCGTCACGCTTTCGGGCCGTTTCGTCGAGCTGGAGGAAAACAAGAAAATCGTGGATGCGTTCCTCGCCACGAAGTTCGAGGGTGGCCGCCATGCCATGCGTGTGGCAAAGATCATGAAGCTCGACGCCGAAGGCGGAGCTACGATCGGCGCCGATGGCAATGTGCGTCGCGCATAAATAGGCAAGTTGAAAATCGGTCGCTTCGGCGGCCGATTTTACATTTGAACGATATGTGTGTGGAAGTGCGCCGTCGATATGCTTCTCCGTAAGCCCCGTCTGAAGCGGTGGTAGAATAGGCAGATTCGTTGTGCTTGCGGCTTTGAGTGGCCGCAGCGAGTGAAAGAAAGGATGTATCCATGCCTTTTTCCTATCTGGACAAAGATCCTCAGGTGGCTGCCGCCGTCTCCGCAGAGCTTTCGCGCCAGCGCGATTCAATCGAGCTGATCGCGTCAGAGAACTTCACGAGTCCGGCAGTTATGGAGGCCATGGGCAGCGTCCTTACCAATAAATACGCCGAAGGCTACCCTGGGAAGCGCTATTACGGCGGCTGCGAAAAGGTTGACTTGGTAGAAGAGCTTGCCCGCGAGCGTGCGAAGGAGCTTTTCGGCGCAAAGTTCGCCAATGTACAGCCTCATAGCGGCGCGAATGCGAATCTTGCCGCGTATTTCGCACTCATTCAGCCGGGCGATACTGTGCTGGGTATGAGCTTGGATAACGGCGGTCATCTTACGCACGGTTCGCCGGTCAACTTTAGCGGCAAGCTGTATGATTTCCACGGCTATGGCCTGACGGATGATGAAACCATCGATTACGAGGCCATTGAACGCATGGCCGCTGAGCTCAAGCCCAAATTGATCGTCGGTGGCGCTTCTGCGTACCCTCGCGTGATTGATTTCGAGCGCATGGCCGACATCGCTCATCGCCATGGCGCATATTTCATGGTGGACATGGCTCATATTGCGGGTCTTGTTGCTACGGGCGCCCATCCTAGTCCCGTTCCGTATGCGGACGTCACCACTACCACCACGCACAAGACCCTTCGCGGTCCACGCGGCGGCCTTATTCTGTGCAATGATGAGGAAATCGCCAAAAAGATCGACAAAGCGGTGTTTCCGGGAAGCCAGGGCGGTCCGCTCATGCATGTGATTGCAGGTAAGGCGGTTGCTTTTGGCGAAGCGCTGCAGCCTGAATTCAAAACCTACATCGACAACGTGGTCGCGAATTGCGCCGCCATGGCGGAAGGCCTTACCGCCGGCGGGCTTCGCCTGGTTTCTGGCGGTACGGACAATCATCTGTGCCTCGTGGATCTGACCCCTGCCGATGTCACGGGTAAAGACGCCGAGAAGCTTCTTGAGAGCGTTGGTATCACCGTGAATAAGAACTCCATTCCCAACGAGCCGCGTTCTCCCTTCGTGACCAGCGGCATTCGTGTCGGATCCGCCGCTGCTACCACGCGCGGCCTTGATGAGAACGACTTCCGTCGCGTGGGCGAACTGATTGCCGCCACGGTTTTTGCAGCCGGCGACGAAGAGAAGCTTGCCGCTATAGCCGCGCAGGTCCGCACCATCCTGGATGCGCATCCGCTGTATCCCGAATACGATTTCTAAACAAGGCTATCGCTTGATTCAAGCCGCTCGGCGATTCTTATTCGTCGAGCGGTCTTGTGCGCCAAGGAGGACGAAATGGCTTTTGAAAACGAAGAACGGGTTGTGCTCGTCGACCATCCCATGGTGCAGCATAAGCTTGCGATCCTGAGGGATAAGACCACCCCTTCCAAGCAATTCCGCGAGCTTGTCCGCGAACTCGCCATGTTCGAAACGTTCGAGGTCACGCGCGATCTTCCCCTCGAAGAAGTGTTCGTCGAAACACCGGTCGCGGAAGCGAAGTGCAAGATAGTCAAAGGCCGCAAAATGGCGATTGTCCCCATTCTTCGCGCAGGCCTTGGCATGGTGGAAGGTGTGCTCGACCTCGTGCCCGCCGCATGCGTCGGTCATCTGGGCATGGAGCGAGACGAGCAGACTCATCGCCCGCGCGAGTATTACGCCAAGATGCCGAAAGACATCGCCGATAGGGATGTGCTTATCGTCGATCCTATGCTGGCAACGGGAGGAAGCTCCCTTGCCGCCATCGAGTATCTTCGCGAATGCGGGGTCAAAAGCCTTAAGCTCATGGTTTTGGTCGCGGCGCCGGAGGGAATTCGCGCCGTGCTCGATGCAGACCCCGATGTGACGGTGTATACGTGCGCGATTGACGACGGCCTCAACGATGCCGCTTATATCGTTCCTGGTCTCGGGGATGCGGGCGATCGCATTTTCGGAACCAAATAAATCGGTGAAACCACGAACGGCTTGCTGTGCGGCCTGCGCAGCAAGCCGTTTCATTGTATAGGGAGGATAGCATGGCGCAAAAGCATATCGAGCGTCCTTCGTGGGACGAGTACTTCATCCATCTTGCATTCGAGGTCGCGAAACGTTCGACCTGCCTTCGTCGTGCGGTGGGGGCTATCATCGTGAAGGACCGTCGGATTCTCGCCACGGGCTACAACGGCGTTCCTTCGGGGTTGCGTCATTGCGAAGAAACGGGCTGTCTGCGCGAGCAACTCGGCGTTCCTTCGGGACAGCGTCACGAAATCTGCCGCGGCCTTCATGCGGAGCAGAACGCCATAATCCAGGCAGCGCGCTACGGCATAGATATAGAAGGATCGTCTATTTATATAACAACGCAGCCTTGCTCGGTATGCGCCAAGATGCTTATCAATGCCGGCATCAAAGAAATCGTTTTCGCAGCTCCGTATCCTGATGCATTATCAGAGGAATTGCTTTCGGAAACGGACATTCTTATTCGTAGTGTCGATGAATCCGTATAAAAATCGTATAAAGTTCACCCCGTTTGCGTGTTTTTTTCTTCTTTTACCATCTTCATGCGAAATTGATATACATTTTTTGCTAGAGTGAGTGAAGTTTTCGACATATGTCGGTGAAAAGTTCGATCGGATAATAAGGAGAGTGAACAGCTCGATATGTTCATCGCCCTAGGGGTTTTGACCGGATTTCTCGGGTTTCTGCCCATGTTTATTGCGTTGAGGTTATCGCGCCGTTCTACTTCCACCCAGGCATTGACCATAGGTCTGTATGGTCTTGCGGGCGCGGCCGTTTCTCTGGTCATTCTGATCGTCGGCCTTGTCGCCTGTGGATTATTGGCTCGCGAGAGCCTCATTTCTTATGTGATAGCGGAAATACTCACTTTTTTGGTATCTACAGTTACGTATGTCTTCTATAAAAATGTGTTTGCAAAACGCAAGCGCAAGTAATGATTGCAAGTAAGGAAGGAATCTCATGGGCGAAGCTCTCAATCAGTTCGTCGCGGAAGCGCAAGGCCTCGCGGCGCACTTCGATCCCCACACGGTGTTCAGCATCGGCGGTTGGGAAGTCACCCAATACGTCATCTGGCTGTTCATCGCGCTCGCCGTCACCTTCGCGGTCGTGCTTATCTCCGCGAAGAAGCTCCAGCTCATTCCTACCAACAAGTTTTTCAATACGGTGGAATACGGCTATGAGTTCGTGAACAAGAGCATTGCTGAAGACGTTATCGGCAACGGCTTCAAGCAGCATGTGCCCTTCCTGGCCACGATGTTCTTCTTTATTCTGATTTGCAACATCCTTGGTCTTATTCCCGGCTTTAAAACCGCAACGGGCGCTATTTCGTGCACCTGGGCCCTTGCAGCCATTTCGTTCGTGTACTTCAACTACTACGGCCTGAAGAAGTTCGGCCTTCTGGGCTACTTCAAAAACCTCTGCCCCAGCGGCGTGCCCAAGCCTATGGTTCCGGTCATCTGGTTCCTCGAGCTCTTCTCCATGATTATCCGCGTGCTTACGCTTGCAGTCCGACTTTACGGCAACATGCTCGCCGGCCATATGATGCTCGCCATCTTCGGCATCGCAACCACCTGTTTCATTCAGCAGGCTCTGTTTGCCGGATCTATGGACCTCATCGCCGGCTTGCCTTCCATCGCATGGTTCGTGCTTTTGGTGCTTATGTATGCCATGGAGTGCTTGGTCGCATTCATCCAGGCGTTCGTTTTCGCCATCCTTTCCGCGTCTTACGTCAATACGGCGACCCACGCGCACTAAGCGCATAAAGCGCACACGTCCGCCGCAACGTATGCGGTCTGATTACGGTGTTTCAGCTGCACCCCTCAGCTGGCAAATATAGGTAAGAAACCCCGAAGAAAAGGCATGGGGTTCGACAAAGGAGGAAACTGTGGAAATCACTGTCGCACTTGCCGCACTGAAGGTCGTCGGCTACGGCCTCGCCGCTATCGGCCCTGGCATCGGCATTGGTATCGCTACCTACGGTCTGTGCGTCGCTGCTGCTCGCCAGCCTGAGATGAAGGGTCAGCTCATGGGCTACTTCTTCATCGGTGCTGCAATGTCTGAGGCATTGGCACTGCTCGGCTTGGTTCTGTTCTTCATCGGTTAATCCATTCGATTTACTGCATGGTTTTTACGAAGAAAGAACAGGAGGCAAGCGAGTTGAAAGCGTACACAACCAAGGTCGGCAAAGTCGGCGCTATTGTTGCCTCTGCAGCTACCGTCGCTCTTTGCAGCCCCGCGTATGCATTCGCTTCTGAGGGCGGTGGCGTCGAAGCCATTCTGCCCAAGATGAATGAATTCATCCCCATGCTCGTCGCCTTCATCATTTTGTGGGTCATTCTTGCGAAGTTCGGTTGGCCGGTTTTCGACCGTATGCTCGAGAAGCGCGCCAACACCATTCGCGATGACCTCAAAAACGCCGAAGAGGCCCGCCAGGAAAGCGAACGTCTGCTCGAAGAGTACAAGCAGCAGCTCGCCGAGGCTAAGGCTGAAGCTTCCCGCATCGTTTCCGATGCGAAGAAGACCGGCGAAGACGTGAAGGCCGACATTACGGCGAAGGCGCAGCAGGAAGCCGCCGACATGATCGAGAAGGCGCATGCAGCCATCGAGGCTGAGAAGAAGGCTGCTGTTTCTGAGCTGCAGGCTTCCGTCGCCGACCTTTCGGTCGCAGTAGCCGGCAAGCTTATCGGCAACGACCTGTCCGACGAACAGCATCGCGCTATGATCAAGCGCTACGTCGAAGAGGCGGGTAGTTTCAATGCCAACTAATCGTCTGCTTGTTAAAGAAGAAATCGCAACGTATGCCGGCATGCTTCTTGATGCGGCCTTTTCCGAAGGCGGTCAGGAGCGTGTGCTGGACGTTCGCGACCAGCTGGAAACCGTGCTTTCGTTGTATCGCGGCAATACCGATCTGCGCGAAGCGCTGACTGATCCAGCGTATTCTCCTGAACAACGTGGACGTTTGGCCGCCAACGTGTTCGAGGGAATAGACCCCTTGGTCAACAGTGTGATCACCGTTATGGCGGAGCGTAACAATCTCGGCGAGCTTTTGCAGGTTGTCTCTGCATTCTACGAGACTTCCGAGGAAAAGCTCGGCGTTTGCGTCGTCGACGTGACTACGGTCGTCGCGCTTGATGACGAGCTGCGCTCGGTTATCACCGAGAAGCTTTCCAAGGATTTGGGCAAGAAGGTCGTGTTGCGCGAGCACATCGACACGTCCATCCTGGGCGGCATTATCATGAGTACCCATGGAAAACGCATCGACGCGAGCATTGCTTCTCAGCTGGAGCATACTCGCAACGTGCTTACGGAATCTAACGATGGAGGTGAATGCTAGTGACAGAAATCACCGCAAAGTCTATCGACGAAGCATTGCGCAAGCAGCTGGATTCTCTTCAGGCCAGTGTCGATGCCCGTGAGGTCGGTACGGTCGTCCAGGTAGGCGACGGTATTGCACGCGTCGACGGTTTGAAGGGCGCCATGGCAGGCGAGCTCCTGGAGTTCGTCGGCATCGGCGGCAAGGTTGTCTACGGCCTTGCTCAGAACCTCGAAGAAGACGAAGTCGGCGCCGTACTTCTCGGCGATGTCACCGCAATTCGAGAAAACGACCAGGTTCGTACCACTGGCAAGATCATGGAGGTTCCTTCGGGCAAGGGCTTGCTCGGCCGCGTTGTGAACCCTCTCGGCATGCCTATCGACGGCAAAGGCCCCATTAAGGCCGAAGGCACTCGCCCCGTCGAATTCAAGGCTCCCGGCGTCATCAGCCGCAAGCCCGTTCATGAGCCCATGCAGACCGGCATTATCGCCGTCGACGCCATGGTGCCCATCGGACGCGGCCAGCGCGAGCTGATCATCGGCGACCGCCAGACCGGCAAGACCGCTATTGCGATCGACGCCATCATCAACCAGAAAGACACTGACATCATCTGCATCTATGTTGCAGTCGGTCAGAAGGCTTCCACGGTTGCAGGCGTTATGGAGACGCTCGAGAAGCATGGCGTCATGGACAAGACCATCATTGTCGCGGCGAACGCTTCCGACTCTGCTCCGCTTCAGTACATCGCTCCTATGGCCGGTGCTGCAATGGGCGAGTACTTCGTCTACACCGGCGAGAACGGCGAGCCCGCAGGCCCCGAGAATCATGGCCGTCACGTGCTGATCATCTACGATGACCTGTCCAAGCAGGCTGTCGCTTATCGTCAGATGTCTTTGACCCTGCGCCGCCCGCCGGGACGCGAGGCATATCCTGGCGACATCTTCTATCTGCATAGCCGCCTGTTGGAGCGCGCTGTGAAGATGTCCGACGAATACGGCTGCGGCTCTATGACCGCTCTGCCGATCATCGAGACCCAGGCTGGCGACGTTTCCGCGTATATTCCGACCAACGTAATCTCTATTACCGATGGTCAGATCTTCTTGGTTACCGACCTGTTCTATCAGGGTCAGCGTCCTGCAGTTGACGTTGGCATCTCGGTTTCTCGAGTTGGCGGCTCCGCTCAGACCAAGGCCGTGAAGTCCGTTTCCGGCACGCTGCGTCTTGACCTTGCTTCTTATCGCGAGCTTCAGGCGTTCACCCAGTTCGGTTCTGACCTGGATAAGTCCACGCAGGACCAGCTGAACCGCGGTGCGCGCATGACCGAGCTCTTGAAGCAGGAGCGCTACAAGACCTTGGCGTACGAAGAAGAGGCTGTTGCTGTCTATGCGGGCGGCAAAGGCTTCCTCGACGACATCGAGGTCAAGGACGTCGTTCGTTTCCGCAACGAGCTCATCGACTACCTGCGTGCAAGCCATGCCGACGTGCTGAAGAAGATTCACGACGATAAGAAATTCACGCCTGAAAGCGAAGAGGCTCTTGTTGCGGCAATCAATGCTTTCAAGCAGCAATTCGCGGCGTAAAGGAAGGCTAGAACATGCCTAACCTGCACGACATTGAAAAGCGCATCAAGTCGGTTTCTTCGACTATGCAGATCACGCGCACCATGGAAATGGTTGCAGGCGCGAAGGTGAAGCACGCTTCCGAGCGCATCATCACCGCCACGCCGTATGCCGAATCCATGACCGAAATGCTTCAGGGCGTTGCGGAGCGCGTGCAGGCCAGCGAAAACCCTTTGCTGGAAAAGCGTGCGGACGTTAAGCGTATGCTGGTGGTGGCCGTGGTTTCCGACCGCGGCCTTGCCGGCGGCTTCAACTCCAACGTTCTGCGTACGGTAGAGAAGCTGATTCGCGCGAAAAAGGCGCAGGGTGTCGAGGTCGAAGTTATCGCCTGCGGCAAGAAGGCTATTGGATTTTTCAAGTATCGCAAGATCGAGCCGGTGCTTGATTTCAAAGATCTTTCTGCCGACCCTACGCTTGAAGAGGCGAATGCCATCGCCGATTACGCCGTCGCGGCGTATGAAGAAGGCCGTGTCGACGAGGTTGTTTTGGTGTACAACCACTCGAAGAACGCTGCTGAGCAGGTTCTGCGCGAGGAAGTTATCCTGCCCGTCGATACGCAAGCTGTTATGACCGCTTCTGCCGAACCGGCGGAAGCCGCAACCGAGTCCATTCCCGCGAGCGTCGAGTTCGAGCCCGAGCCGGCTGACGTGTTGGCCCGTCTTCTGCCCGCATATCTGCGCACGTCGATCTACCATGCATTGATCGACTCTGCGGCAGGCGAGCAGTCTGCGCGACGCACTGCCATGCATTCGGCAACCGAGAATGCGAACGAGATGGTGGAAACGCTATCCAGGTTGTATAACCGTGTACGTCAAGGTGCCATCACCACTGAGATCTCCGAGATCGTTGGTGGCGCTGCAGCTTTGGAGGATTAAATGGCTGACGAGAAAATGCTTACCAAAGCGGAGCTTGAGGCCAGCAAAGGCGCTACGGGACGCATTGTGCGTATCGTCGGCCCTGTTGTTGACGTCGAGTTCCCTGCGGATCAGCTGCCGGCGATTTACAATGCGCTGACGGTTGATGCCGTAACCCCCGTCGGCGAAATTCACGTCGTTCTGGAAGTTGAGACCATGCTTCCCGGCAACCTCGTGCGTTCCGTCGCGATGAGCTCTACCGATGGCCTGGTGCGTGGCGCCGAGGTCGTTGACACGGGTCATCCCATCATGATGCCCGTTGGCCCTGAGACCCTGGGCCGCATTTGGAACGTTGTTGGCGAGCCTGTGGACGAGAAGCCCATGCCTGAGGTTTCCGGCTACATGCCCATCCATCGCCCCGCTCCCGAATACGACAGCCTCATCACGAAGACCGAGGTCTTCGAGACCGGCATCAAGGCCATCGACCTTATCGAGCCCTTCATCAAGGGCGGTAAGACCGGCCTGTTCGGCGGCGCAGGCGTTGGCAAGACCGTTATCATCCAGGAGCTCATCAATAACCTCGCCCAGGAGCATGGCGGCACGTCCGTCTTCACCGGTGTAGGCGAGCGTACCCGTGAGGGTACCGACCTGTACCTGGAAATGAGCGAGTCTGGCGTTATCAACAAGACCTGCTTGGTCTACGGTCAGATGAACGAGCCCCCGGGAGCACGTCTTCGCGTCGGCCTTGCAGGCCTGACCGAGGCGGAGTACTTCCGCGATCAGGGCCAGGACGTTCTGCTGTTCGTCGACAACATCTTCCGCTTTACCCAGGCGGGTTCTGAGGTGTCCGCACTTCTCGGCCGTATGCCTTCCGCTGTAGGCTACCAGCCTACGCTGGCAACCGAGATGGGCGACCTGCAGGAGCGTATTACGTCTACCACCACGGGTTCCATCACCTCGGTGCAGGCTGTCTACGTTCCTGCCGACGACTTGACCGACCCTGCTCCGGCTACGACGTTTACCCACCTCGATGCAAAGACGGTTCTTTCCCGTTCCATCGCCGAGCTTGGTATTTACCCCGCGGTCGACCCGCTGGAGTCCACCTCCCGCGCGCTCGAGCCCGCGATCGTCGGCGAAGAGCATTATCGCGTTGCTACCGGCATCCAGGAGCTTCTGCAGAACTACAAAGACCTGCAGGACATCATTGCAATTCTGGGTATGGACGAACTTTCCGAGGAGCAGAAGCTTACCGTGTCTCGTGCACGTAAGGCTCAGCAGTTCTTCGGTCAGTGCTTCCATGTTGCAACGCAGTTCACCGGCCTGCCCGGCAAGTATGTCAAGATGGAGGACACGGTTCGTTCCTTCGCTGCCATTCTCGACGGCGAATGCGACGAGATTCCCGAGCAGTGCTTCCGCCTGAAGGGTTCCATCGATGACGTGTACGCCGATTACGAGGCCCTGAAGAAGAACGAGGCATAAGATGGCTAAGTTCACCTGCGACATCGTGACGCCTGAAGCGAAGTGCTACACCGGCGAAGCTCACTTCGTCGTTGTTCCCGGCACCGAAGGTGAGATGGGCTTTTTGAGCGGCCACATACCTCTGGTTTCCACGTTGAGCGACGGTGTCGTTCGCGTGCAGGAAAACGAGGGCGGTTCGTTCAAGGAGTTTGCCGTCGAAGGTGGCTACGTGCAGGTTAGTGGCACGAAGGTCATCGTCCTTGCGGACAAAGCCGAACTGCGTTAAGCGTTCGTATGGTTTAATGACATTTGAATGCCGGGGCATTCAAATGCAAAGAAGAGCGGTCCTTCGGGGTCGCTCTTCTGCATTTTAGGGACTTCTTCTACAGGAGATGAGTCGGGCGTTTCTATCACGCAGGGGGTAGTGGTGAGCGCCTTTGCGGGGTCTTTCCGCGCAGAGGAGGAACCGCGGTGTTTCGTGACGGCTTTCAGCATTGGAAAGATCTGCGCCACATTCATGCGGTTTTCTATGCAGAGAACGAACTATGCCCTTTCTGCGTTTCGTGATCGAAAATACGTGCATCTCGAAGATAATGCAGATCAATCAGCGGTTCGAGAGGCTTTCGATGCTATCCGTCTTAAATGGGGACTTTTCTTCAGGCCATCAAAGGCATTCTTGGGTAAAGGCGGAAGACTCGTGCTATTTGCGGGAACATTGTTTTGCCGTCTCGAAAAGGCCGAAGCAACATGAATTTTGCCGCCTTGGAACGAGTTCGGTGGCGTTAACGATCGATGTCCTGAGCGCCTGCTACGGGGGTAAGGGCGTAGTTTGTTTGTTGGCGCGAAGTCTTAGAGAGTCCCGTTCGCTAGCACGGTATTGCGAAAAGGGATTGTTTATGGTGTCTGATGGTGCTTGACGTCGCAGTCGTCTGTCGCAAGTCTCAATTGCTGCCATGAGCGTTTGCTCGCGAATTCGACCGTCTTGGGGCGTTTCGACTGCAAAACGAAACGAGCCGCCCTAAGGAGAGGGGCGACTCGTTTCTTAAAGGGGTATGGCGACCGCCGCTAAGGGCAGCGAATCTTCATTCGAGACAAAGCCTCGAGGTTCATGCGGTGCAGCTTGTAAAAAGCCGCGGTCTTGCTTGAAACTACGCTCCAACCATGACTTGGATGACCAAGAGTGCTCCGCCGAAGACGAACAGGAAGCCTACCATCGGAAGTACGAACTTCAACCAATGTGTGTACTTCATGTCCAACATCGTCAATGTTGCCATGACCAGGCCGGTCGGTGCGAGGTAGAGCATTGCGTACTGACCCCAGTTGTAAGCGGAAACGATGATGGAGCGGTCGATGCCAACGGTGTCGGCCAGCGGTGCCAGAATAGGCATAGCGAGTACTGCCAGGCCCGAAGAGGACGGCACGATGAAGCCGAGCAGGAAGAAGATGACCATCATCATGATGATGAAGACGGCGCCCTCCATGCCCTGAACCGCATTGGAAGCCCAGTACAGTAGTGTGTCGGAGATGAAGCCTTCCTCCATGATCAGGTTGACGCCGCGTGCCAAGCCGATGATCAAGGACACGCCGACGAGGCTGGATGCGCCGTTGATGAAGGAGTCGACGACGGTCTTCTCGTCAAGGCCGGTCAGGAAGATGCAGATGATGGCGATGAACAGGAAGGATGCAGCCATCTGCGGGAACCACCAGTGCAGGTTCACGACGCCGTAGATCATGATGATGAAGGCGGAAACGAACAGTACCAGGATGAGCTTACGACGCCAGTCGAAAGCGGGGATGGTGGAAGAGTTGGAATCATGCACGCTGAAGAGCTTTGCGAAGTGCTCGCGATCCTCGTAGGTATAAGAGGCCTCGGGGTTCTTCTTAATCTTCTTGCAGTACCAGTACAGGTAGGAGACAACGACGATTGCGCCCACGACGCAGCCGACGACACGCCATTCGATACCGTCGGTCCAAGCGACGCCTGCAGCGTTGGATGCGATAACGACGGAGAACGGGTTGATCGTGGAGAACGTGGTACCCATGGAGCCGGCGAGGAAGATAGCGCCGACGCAGACGATGGAGTCATAGCCCAGGGCGAGGAATATAGGCACGAGAATCGGATAGAACGCGACCGCTTCCTCTTCGAGGCCGCAAGTCGTACCGCCGAGAACCATCAGGATGCTGACGAGGAACACCAAGGCGAATTCGCGACCTTTTGTCTTCTTCGTCAATGCGACAAGGCCCGATTCGAACGCGCCCGATGCGTTGACGACGCCGATTAAACCACCCAAGACAAGGATGAAGACCATGATGTCGACGCCGTTGATGGTGCCGTTGACCATGGCTTTCGTAACGTCGAATAAGCCCTTAGGCTGCTGCGGCAGCTCCTCGTAGGTGCCAGGGACAGAAACAGGCTTGGTGATGGAGCCGTCGAGGAACTTGTTCACGTCGACTTTCATGTCCTGCAGCTCGGGGTCGGCGCGGAATGCCTCTTCGGTTGCCGGTATGGTGCGAACGTCCCCGCTGGGCTCGGTGATCTGGAACTCCGAGGATTCGGGCAGGTATGCCAGCTTCGAGTAGGCGCCTGCGGGAATGAACCACGTGGCGATAACCGCCAGAATGGTGATTACGAACAGAATGGTGAACGCGGTAGGTACGCTGAATTTCTTTTTCTTCTTCGGCGGTGCCTCGACCGTCGCGGTCGCTGTTGCGGCCGTCGCTTCTGCTGACATGAATTCCTCCTTGTGGTGTTTGCGCCGCCGTGCTTGCTCGGGCGGCTTCCTCTCTTCTATCAGTAAGCCGTTCCTTCCCATCGGCTTATGTAGACACGCTTTTTGCGCGCGAGACGTATCTCGTGCGTGTATGCTGCGGGTTTGATGAAGGTTTAGGAGCTCGTGTTCGCCGGCTTGGTGCGGCGTTACGTTTCTGTAAAGAATGTATGCCCTAGACATACATAAAGCGATATTTAACATGGTATGGGGACGGGTCTAATTTGGGTGTAGAATGATAAACGTACGTTTTCACGTGCGATTTTGTTCCGGTGTCGTTTACCGCACCGGTTAATGCCGGGGTATTTCGACAAACGGGGCTTCATTCATGACCACGATCGTTTTGTTCTATTACACGCTGTTTATTCTTCTGGTCAGCATCACCGCGGCTGCGTTCTGCCTGTCCGGATACCTGATATCTCATCGACGGCTGTTCGCATATGCATGCGTCGGTTTCATCGCCTACTTCCTCGATGTGGCGCTGGTTTTCCAGGATGATTTTCTATTGCGTGGCGTGACGTCGGTCGCTCCCGACTCGGTCTATTTCGTCGGCTCCCAGCTGCCGTCTATCGTTACAGGCCTCGGCATTCTGATGGCGTTCTGGCTTTGTATATGCGATTTTTTCGAAGTGAAAAGCAAGCCGCTTATCGTCGTTCCCGGCATCGCGTTCGTCGTGGGCAGCCTTGTCGCGTTTTTCTTGACGGACAGCGGTCCGGTGGGCTTGTTCGTCTTCTACGGCATGCGTTCGCTTTTCATGGTGTGGGTTCTGGCCTTCGTGGGGGGTTGCTACATGCAGTC
>OLSL01002398.1_pt1 | contig 15147 bp, 11 predicted proteins | sample 1672511 | NCBI WGS metagenome assembly OLSL01 (sample SAMEA3136694, study PRJEB25190) | human gut metagenome | biome: human gut; feature: human-associated habitat; material: faeces | place: Austria | collected 2013
CCAGAAAATCGTGGGTGCGCAGCAGTTCAAAGCCGGTCTCGCGGTAGTCCGCCGTAGGCGGCACAGGTGACAAGCCGCAAGCAGAGGGCGTATTACAAGACACGGGCGAAATAACAGATTTACAATGACGCTGACGCGTCAAAGGGTCGTCGAGTCGCCGACCCCTACAGAGCGGATAGTCACAAATTACTACATAAACCGCGGGCGGATGATATCCGCCCTACACAATCGTATCAATTTACAATATTAAAATTGTTTGCCTGACGGCGGCTTCACCCTCACAGATCCAAAGTCCTGCGGCAAGCGGCAAAAATCCTGCCCAAGCAGAATCGTGCGGGCAGGATTTTTATTATTGCGTATAGGCTTTATTGTTCGTTATCTCTCAGAAAATCTCTGACCTCGAGCAGGTTGCCGAGCTTTTTCCAGAGTACATTTTCTGTCTCCTCATCTGCCTGCCAGAGGTCGGGCACCATTATCACGCGGCATCCGGCGTTATGTGCAGCCCACAGACCGTTGCGCGAATCTTCGAGAGCTATGCAATCTTTCGGGCTTTCGCCGAGCAGCTCGCATGCCTTGAGATAGATATCCGGCGCGGGCTTTGAGCGCACCGCCATTTCGCCGCTGACTATTATATCAAACTTATCAGTTATACCCGCGCTTTCGAGGTTGCGCAGAACGGCTCTGCGGGTCGAGGACGAGGCGACTGCGGTCTTTATCCCCGCCGATTTCAGCCAGTCGAGCAGTTCATAAAGTCCGTATTTCACGGGAACTTTGTTGTGCCCATAGAAATCATCGGTGAATTCCCTGCCGTAGCGGCGCATGGCCTCGGTATCGACATCGCTCCCGAACTCCTCGCGCCATATCTCGTCCGCGCGCTCGGCTGTCACGCCGAGGGTCTTCATGACCATATATCCCGCCTTGCCGAGTCCCATCTTTTCGCCCGCGTAGTCCCACGCCGCCATCGCAAGGCGTTCGGTATCAAACATCAGTCCGTCCATATCGAAAACAGCAGCTTTTATTTTCACAGGGACACCTCCGGGTAAATCTTCTTTGGATTCGGGCTATAAAGCGCTCGCCATACATCATGGGCATAAGCCGGCTTAATAAAAAAAGCACTTGCTAAAGCAAGTGCTTTTTTCTGGCTGGGGAATAGGGATTCGAACCCCAACAAACAGAGTCAGAGTCTGTCGTGCTACCGTTACACAATTCCCCAATATCAAACTCCGAACAGGTTTTCTCTCACCTGCGAGTCAATATTATACACACTCTCAGTCCCTCTGTCAACCTTTTTTCAAAAATTTTTCGCATGGGATGAAAGTTTTTTATTTTAGCTTTGATGAAGCGGCGGAAAAGCGGTAGGCACAACGGGATTTTATTTTATGCAGATATTGATTTTTCATACACACTGTGCTATTATATCAAGGCAATGCAGGTGTAGTTCAATGGCAGAATGTCAGCTTCCCAAGCTGAACACGGGGGTTCGATTCCCCTCACCTGCTCCACACTCCCGGATGCTTGTGCGTTCGGGAGTTTTATTATATTCCGACCAAAAGACCCGTCCGGATAACCGGACGGGTCGATTTTTGTTTTATTACACAAGAAGCATACGGTCGTTATCGAGCTCTTTGCCCGCGTTCTCTTTGAACTTGCCAAGCAGATCCTGAACGGTGAGCTTTGACCTCTCCTCCCCTTCGGCGTCGAAAATTATGTTTCCGCCGTGCATCATTATCGTGCGGTTCCCGAGTTCGAGAGCCGACTGCATATTGTGCGTTATCATAAGGCAGGTGAGATTATTCTCGCTGACGATGCTCTTTGTGAGCGCGAGAACTTTTTCAGCCGTTGCGGGATCGAGCGCCGCTGTGTGCTCATCAAGAAGCAGAAGCTTCGGCGGATTGAAGGTAGCCATCATGAGCGTCAGAGCCTGTCTCTGACCGCCGGAAAGCAGACCGACCGGCTGACTCATTCTGTCCTCAAGTCCCATCTCAAGCAGGGCGAGCTTATCTCTGAAAAGCTTCTTATCGCTCTTTGAAACGCGGCTCAGCCAACCGCCGTGACCTGCGGCAAGGGCTAAATTTTCTTCTATCGTCATGCCGGGCGCGGTGCCGCGCATCGGATCCTGAAAAAGTCTGCCGATGCTCTTGGCGCGCTTATGCTCGGGCATGAGAGTGATATCTTTTCCGTCGAGCGAGATGCTGCCGGAATCGGTTATAAAGCTGCCGGCGATGGCATTGAAAAGTGTTGACTTGCCCGCGCCGTTCGCGCCGATGACCGTTATAAAATCACCCTCGGCGACGCTCAGGGAAAGATCGTCTATCGCCTTTTTGGCATTCGCCGTGCCGGGATTGAAAGTTTTCGAGATGTGTGATATTTCAAGCATCTGCTTTCCTCCTCCCCGAACGGGTCTGAATTCTGCGCTTTAAAAGCGGGAGCTGTTTTTTGAAATAGGGTGTTGCTATCGCCGCGATAACTATAACGGACGAGACAAATTTGAGCATGAACGCCGGCATATCAAAGCGCAGGGCGATTGTATAAATAAGCCTGAATATGAACGCGCCGAGCACCATGCCGAATATCCTCAGCGGCATCTTCTTTCTGCCGAGGAACACGCCGCCGATAAGCAGGGACGCGAGGGCTATAGTCACCATTCCGGTTCCGATATCGATGTTGACCGATCTCTGCGACTGGGCGAGCAGGCAGCCCGACAGCGCGGTGAACGAGTTCGCGACGCAGAGTCCGATTATTGTAGTAAACGCCGGATTGACGGACGAGGAGCGAACCATATCGGGATTGTCGCCAGTCGCTCTTATCGCGAGTCCGAGGCGGGTTTTCAGGAAAAGTCCGAGTATAACAGCGACCGCCGCGACGGCGATTATCGCCACGAAGAGCTTTGACTGCCTTGCCACGGGAGTTCCCTTGACGAGCGCCGCCATCTTGGTGAACACAGTGTCCGTTTTATTCATATTGAGTATCGACGAGCCGCTCATGACTGCGATATTTATTGAATAGAGTCCCGTATTTACGATTATTCCGGCGAGCAGGCTGTTGATGCCCATTTTCGTCTGGAGTATCGCCGTTATAAAGCCCGAGGCTATTCCCGCCGCCATTGCTGCGGCTATCGACAGATACGGATGACCCGCTATCGCGACCACCGCGCCGACCGTTGCGCCGAGCGTAAAGCAGCCGTCGGTCGAAAGATCGCAGACATTGAGCATCGAATAGCTCAGGAACAGTGCAAGCACCGTGAGCGAGGTTATGAGTCCCAGCTCGAGCGCCGACTGGCCGAGTGAAAATATCGAATCCAAAGACATTGTGTTTCCTCTTTCCTGCTTTATTGAGCCGCCCGGGAAGCAGTGCTCCCCGGGGACTGATTGAATCTTATTTTACATCGTCGAAGCTCTCGGCGGTGGTGATGCTCTTGACTTCGGTGCACTTGGGAGCGAAGAGCTTCGAGACTTCGTCGAAGTTATAGCCGAGCTTTGCGCAGATTTCGGTGTTTATTGTTGCAGTGCCGTTATCGAACATGAGAACGGGGGTGGTTGCGGGATCCTTGCCGTTTAACATGATATCGATTATCATATTTGCGGTCTCAACGCCGAGATTTGCATAATCAACGCCGTAGCCGAGGAAAGCTCCGTTGAGGGCGAAGGAATCAGCGCCGGTGTAGTGCGGAATCTTTGCGTCCGCGAATATCTCATATATGGAGAGCTCGGACTTCATTATCGTGTTGTCGGTGGGAGTGAACACTGCCTGAACGCCGTCGGAAACAAGTGCCTTTGCGGCGAGGGTGACTTCGTCAACGGTGGTGCCGGTGCGCTCTATCACTTCAATGCCCTTGGCCTCGAGATACGCCTTCGCGTCGGCTATCGGCTTAGTCGAAGAATCCTGACCGACATCGTAGAGCAGACCGACCTTCTTTATATCGGGGTCCTTGAGAAGTATAAGATCCATTATGGCGTTGGTGTTGAGATAATCGGAGGTTCCGGTAATCTGGCCGCCGGGTGCGTCGAGGGACTCAACAAGCTTTGCGCCGATAGGATCGCTGACTGCAGAGAACACGACCGGGATATCGCTGTTCTCTGTCTCGACCGCAGCCTGCATGGCTATTGCGACCGGGGTCGCGACGCCGACCATAAGATCGACCTTGTCAACGATGAAGTTCGAGATTATCTGGTTCATAACAACAGAGTCGCCGTTGCAGTTGTCATATTTGACTTCGATCTCGACGCCCTTTTCGGCGGCGACGGAAGCGAGCTGCTTTTTGATGTTATCGACTATCTGATTGAGCGATGCGTCATCGACATAGTTGCAGATGCCGACGGTGTATTTCTTTTTTGTATCTCCGTCCTTTTTGCCGCAGGCGGCAAAGCAGGTAACTGCGAGCATAAGTGCGAGTACAAGTGCGATTATCTTTTTCATTGTATTTCTTCCTTTCGGTAATTGATAAAAATTTTTGAGCTAAACTAAGAATCGAAAATATCACAGGCGCGGCATGCGCCAAAGTTTACTCAACAAAAACATAACTATCTCCTCCGAAATAAAAAACTCCTGTCCCTGCAATAATGCTGGGACAGGAGATATTATCATCCTGCGGTGCCACCCGGCTTGACGCTTTTGCGTCCGCTTAGCGCGTACTGACATACGCTGACTTTTCTTCACGGAGAGTCCTGCTCCGGCGCACATACTTAAAGGATAACCTTTGTTCCGATTGCCCTTAGAAGTCCATTCAGGTTTCTTTCATTCTGCCGCAATCCCACCGCCTGCGGCTCTCTTCGAGATGAGGAAGAAATCTTACTTACCCTTCTTCAACGGTTTACTGAATTGTAACACTCTGTGCTTTTGTTGTCAACACATTTTTTCACTTTTGTTTCAAGAACCAGTTTTCTTGTAGGTTATGGACGCGAAATCCGACAAAATTCACAAAATTCGCCGTCCGCTTGCTAAATGGTATGCCGCGAAGAGTGCCTGTGTGACCAAAAAGGCGAATAGACAATATATTAAATATGGGATGTCTTTGCGCGCCCGCAAAACGGACGCCCTGCAAATTTTACCCAACGGAGGCCTTTTATGAACAACGAAGATATAGTCTCGCTCATGGAGCGATACAAGAGAGAACTGCTCGAATTTGAAAAGCGCAACACGGCACCGGTATCCGCGCAGGAAAAGGCGGAACCTGAGCCCGTATCGGCGCAGCAGGAAAGCCAAGCCGAACAGGTTTCGGCGCAAGTGCAGGAAGATGCAGAGCCTGTAAACGCGCCGGCGGCAGAGCCCGCAAAGGCGGTTTCGGCAAAGGCGGAGGAAAACGAAGCGGTGAGCGCCGCGGCAACAGTTACAATTCAGCGGCAGACCGACGCTCAGAGGGAGAGTCAGATGCAGTTTGACGACGGCGCGGACACGGACAAATCCCAGTTCACACCCGAGCGCACGCAGGCGGCAGGGCGCGGAGACATCCCCCAGCCGCGCACGATATTCGTCGACCCGCAGACGCTCAAAAACAAAAATCTCACCTCGACGAACACCCAGTCCGCGATGCAGAGGTTCGACGAATTCAAGGGCGAGTGCAACAAGCGCGGCATCCTGCGCGTTGAGACCTACAGCTCGAACGGGCTCTATCCCGTCGGCAACAGCCGAGTGATAGTATACAAAGAGATAGACGGCGAAAAATATTATATATATGATTCGCACACCGATTCGAGCGGCATACTCGACAATCTCCAGCTGCCCGCTCCCGACAAATCCCTATCGGAGACAGAGCAGGGCTCGTGCGGGCTCGCGCCGTATGCGACATACGATATATTCGTCAGCCACCCGGGATTCATCAGCACATATATTGAAAACGTTCCGATCTTTGATTCCACCGTTTCAATACAGTCGGTCGAAATGCTGCCGACGGTCAGCGGCGAGCAGGATCCGAATGTGATAAACGAATCGGTCTGAGGAGTGATACTATGGCAGCAGATACTCCCGTTATCCCCCAGACAATAACAGTCCACCTCGGCAGACCGAATGCGGCGGCGAGGAATGTCACTGTGCCGTTTACGGATTATCTCAAAAATGTCGCATCGAGCGAGATATATCCGACATGGCCGGAAAACGCGATACGCGCCAACATATATGCGCAGGCGTCGTTCGCGCTCAACCGCATATATACAGAGCACTACCGCAGCCGCGGCTACGACTTCGACATCACGAACTCGACCGCATACGACCAGGCATATATTGAGGGGCGCAGCGTGTTTTCAAACGTCGCGAAGATAGTCGACGAGCTTTTCAACAACTATGTTACAAAGGGCGACCAGGTTCAGCCCTATTTCACGCAGTACTGCTCCGGGCGCGAGGTCACCTGCGACGGGCTCTCGCAGTGGGGCACGGTCACGCTCGCGAATCAGGGCTATACACCATACCGCATACTTCAATATTACTATGGGAACGACGTCAATATAAAGACGGCGCCTGTCAAGAATATCCGCGAATCATATCCCGGCAGGGCTCTGCGCCTCGGCGACATATCGGAGGATGTCAGGATAATCCAGCGCCAGCTCAACCGCATCGCGCGAAACTATCCCGCCATTCCGCGCATTCCCTCCCCCAACGGAATATTCGACACGGCGACGCGCGAATCGATCAGAAAGTTCCAGAGCCTATTCAACCTCACCGTTGACGGCATCGTCGGCAAGGCGACATGGTATAAAATAAAGCAGCTCTATGCCGGAATACTGAGACTCGGCGAGCTATACAGCGAAGGACTGAAGCTGACCGACGTCGAGCGGCAGTTCAAGACTGTCATAAAACGCGGCGACAGAGGGCAGGATGTGAGCACGATTCAGTATTTCTTGAACTTTATCGGCAACTTCACAAACAACATCCAGCCCCCGGCCGTGGACGGCATTTTCGGCCAGGACACATACAACAGCGTTGTGCAGTTTCAGCGGCAATACGGCCTTGCGCCGGACGGCATTGTCGGGCGCGACACATGGAACAAGCTGCAGGCTGTATATAATGATATCCTGCGAACCTTCCCCGGCGAATTTTCAATCTATGATCAATATGCGCGTTTTGCATATCCCGGCTACAATCTGCTCCGCGGCAGCACGGGCAGTGCAGTGAGAAATCTTCAGGAATATCTCCAGGTTCTCGCGCGCGGCGTCGAGAGCGTGCCGTATGTTGCGGCGGACGGCATTTTTGGCCCTCAGACGGAGGCGGCGGTCAAGGCGGCTCGGCGATATTTCGGGCTGACCCCGAACGGCGTTGTCGGTCCGCTGCTCTGGTATGCGATAGCGGAATACTATTATTACAACGTATAATCCCGACAAAAACGGAGATGATATACGGCGTGAAACAATTGCCGTATATCATCTTTTTCTTTTTAAGGGCGGGATATTCATAATGGAAAAGCAGACTTTTTCGGGGAACTACGAAGCCGACATTGCGTCGCTCAATCTGCGGCTGCGCGTGAGCGAGAGCTTTGACCTCGTCAGCCGTCAGATAATGATCGGCAGCCACCGCGCCATGCTGTGGTTCATCGACGGATTTATAAAAGACGGGCTGATGGAAAAAATCATGAGCTTCATGATGAACGCGGACGAGAAAAAGCTCAAGAATATAAACTCGACGCGCGAATTTGCGGACACGTTCGTGCCCTATGTCGAGACGGAGGTCGTAAACGACTTCGACAGGTTCGAGACTTTTCTCTTCTCGGGCGCTCTGGGCATGATAGTCGAGGGTTTCAGCGAGGCCGTGATAATAGACGTTCGGACATATCCCGCAAGGAGCGTGGACGAGCCGGAGAATGACAAGGTGCTCAGGGGCTCGCACGACGGCTTTGTCGAGACGCTGATATTCAACACCGCGCTCATACGCCGCAGAGTCAGGGACACGAAATTGACAATGTATTTGACGCAGATAGGCAAGCGGTCAAAGACAGACATCGTGCTCTGCTATCTCGACGGCACGGCAGACCCCAAGGAGGTCGAAAAGATAAAGAAAAAGCTGAATTCCATAGACATAAACGCTCTGACCATGGGGCACGAGAGCCTTGCGGAATGTCTTATACCGAAGCAGAGGTTCAACCCCTTTCCGAAGGTGCGTTACACCGAACGCCCCGACAGCGCGGCGGCGAGCATATATGAGGGCAGTCTGCTGATAATCACGGATACCTCGCCCTCCGTTATGATAATCCCGACGGGCGTATTCGATTTTTTACAGGACACGAACGATTTCTATTTTCCGAGCCTTATCGGAAGCTATCTTCGAATAGTCAGAATGATAGTTTTCCTGCTCGCTCTGCTTTTAACGCCCGTGTGGTTTCTGCTGATTCAAAACCCCGCATATATCCCGCCGTGGCTCGACTTCATAAAGATAGAGCACCCGACGAGCGTGCCCGTCATAATGCAGCTGCTGATAATCGAGATAGTCATAGACGCTTTAAAGCTGGCGTCGCTCAACACGCCCAACGCACTAAGCAATTCCTTTAGCGTCATAGGTGCGCTCGTACTCGGAGAATTTGCCATAGCCGCGAAGTGGTTCACGGCGGAGGTCGTGCTCTATATGGCGTTCGTCGCTATAACCAACTTCGCTCAGCCGAGCTACGAGCTCGGATATGCGTTTAAATTATGCCGCATGATGATACTGATACTGACTGCTATATTCAACCTCTGGGGCTTCATTGCGGGGCTTGTGATAACCGCTCTGTTGATCTCGTTCAATAAGACCGTCAGCGGGCGCTGCTATCTCTATCCCCTCATTCCGTTTAACGGCAGGGCGCTGACCTCGCTTCTGCTGCGAAAGCCGATAACCAAAAGCAAAAACTGACAAAAATCGTTCCTCTAAAAATAATATCCGCGAATATTGCAATGGGCTCGCTCTTTTGATATAATTATATCGAATCGAAGCATTTTCGCTTCGGTCAATATATCAAAGGAGGAGCCTGTTTTGCCGGAATACACAATGCTTATATTATGGATAGCGCTGCTCATAGCGTTCATCGTTGTTGAAGCCGCGACCGTCCAGCTTGTCACGATCTGGTTCGCCGTTGGTGCGGCGGCGGCTCTGATATCGGAGCTTTGCTCGGCGCCCGTCTGGCTTCAGTGGGTGATTTTCGCGGCAGTGTCGCTCGTCGCGCTTGCGGTGACCCGTCCGCTCGTCAAGAAATTTTCAAAAAAGCGCGTTCAGCCGACCAACGCTGACAGATACATAGGTCTCGAGGGAATAGTCGAGGAGACTGTTGACAACACCGAGGGCACCGGTATAGTGAAGGTCGAGGGCTCGACCTGGACGGCGAGATCGTCCGACGGCAGCCGCATTGAAAAAGGTTCAAATATCACCGTTGACAGAATCGACGGCGTTAAACTTATGGTTTCAAAACACTAAAGGAGGATTATTATGGGACCTGTAGCAATCGGAGTAATCATCGGCATAATCGTGCTCGTGCTCGTTATTGTCGTGCTCAACATCAAGATAGTGCCGCAGTCCAAGGCCTATGTCATCGAGCGCCTCGGCGCATATTCGACCACATGGCAGACCGGCATCCACTTCAAGATACCTTTCGTTGAGAAAGTATCGAAGACCGTCTCCCTCAAGGAGCAGGTTGTGGATTTCCCGCCCCAGCCCGTTATCACAAAAGATAACGTCACGATGCAGATAGACACGGTCGTTTTCTTCCAGATAACCGACCCGAAGCTCTATGCATACGGCGTGGAGCGCCCGATATCCGCTATCGAAAATCTCTCGGCAACAACGCTGAGAAACATCATCGGCGAAATGGAGCTTGACCACACGCTGACTTCGCGCGATGTCATCAACGCAAAAATCAGAGTCATCCTCGACGAAGCCACCGACGCATGGGGCATCAAAGTAAACCGCGTTGAGCTCAAGAACATTCTTCCCCCGCCCGAGATTCAGGACGCGATGGAGAAGCAGATGAAGGCAGAGCGTCAGCGCCGTGAGGCAATCCTGCGCGCAGAGGGTGAAAAGGCAAGCAAGATTCTCGTTGCAGAGGGTCAGAAAGAGAGCCAGATCCTCGCCGCAGAGGGTGACAAGCAGGCCGCCATTCTTCACGCAGAGGCTGTCAAGGAAGCAAAGATTCGCGAGGCAGAGGGTGAGGCGCAGGCTATCGTCGCCGTTCAGGAGGCTCAGGCGAAAGCTATCGCCCTGATAAACGAAGCCGCCCCGAAGGACGGTTATCTGACGATAAAGAGCCTTGAAGCATTCGCAAAGGCTGCGGACGGCAAGGCGACGAAGCTCATCATTCCGAGCGAGCTTCAGTCCCTCGCGGGACTCGCGGCGAGCGCAAAGGAGATTTTCTCCGCCGACGCCGCAGCGGACGCAGAGCAGAAATAAGTTTATAAAAAGCGCAGAGAGTCGGTAAAACGGCTCTCTGCCTTTTTGTTTTAACAAAATAAAAAGAGCCGCCGAAGCAGGCAGCTCAAAAAATTTTTTCTTGTCTTTTCGTGTTTATATTACCACAAAAATGCCGATTTGTCAAGTCTTGTAATCCCCTGCCCCGTGAGGTATTAAGTATACGGAGGTGTTTTTGAAATGAACAACATGACTGCACTGGTGAGTTGTTTTGCTCGGTATTACCACACGAAAACGGATGAAGCAAAAATCTTCGCCGACCCGCTCGCAGGAGAGATTCTGAGTGAAAGTGAAAAGAACGCGATAGCTGAAAACATGAAAAACGGCATCGCATTTTTTGACCCGAATTACAGTGGCGGCGACCCGCTCGGGCGCGTTATGAACGGCTTCATCGCGCCGAGTGTAATCGCGCGTTCCGCATTTTGCAAGCGGCATATGGAAAACGAGATAAGACTCGGCGCGCGGCAATATGTCATCGCCGCCGCGGGCTACGACACATCGGGCTATAAAATTGACAGAGATATCAAAGTATTCGAGCTCGACCGCCCCGAGATGATTGAGGACAAGATAAAACGCATTGACGAAGCTGGAATCGACCGCGAAAATATCAGCTATGTCGACTGCGACCTCGGCAAGGGTTTTATCCCCGCTCTGCTAAATGCGGGATATGGCCCTAAGGAGAGGACATTTTTCAGCCTGCTCGGCATAAGCTTTTATCTGACCCAAGACGAGTTCGCACGCTGCGTTAAAATCCTGTTTGAAAACTCGGCGAGCGAAAGCGCGCTCGTGTTCGATTTCCCGAACGACCGGGACTGCACCCGGGAGCAGAAGAACAGACTGCTTGCCGGCGGCACGGGCGAAGAGATGAAAGCGCGATACTCACACACGGATATCGAGCGCATCGCAGGAGAAGCGGGCGCGCTCATCTATGAGCTTGCGGACAGCGGCGATATTGACCGCGATTTCTTCAAGGCGCACAACGAAATGAAAAATGCAGAACCGATACTCGCCCCCGAGGGAGTCAGCTATTGCCTGATGGTCAAAAAGGACGGGCAGTATTGATAAAAAAGTATTGATAAAGCGCGTTTTTTTGTTGCGTAATAAGCCGGAATGTGATAATATATTGTCGATGAAATATTCAATTCTTTGTTGGAGGCAATTATATGGATCAAAGATTACAGCCCTTATTCACTCCGTGGAAGATCGGCAACTGCGAGATCAAGAACCGCATCGTGCTCACGAGCATGGGCGGCACCGACCTCTTCGGATGGATGGAGAAGAACCACTTCGATAAAGACGGCGCACGCTTTATCATGGAAGTCGCGAAGAACAACGCAGGTCTTGTTCTCCCCGGATGTCAGCCGGTCTACAACCCCATGTTCGGCCAGTGGCTCCACAAGAACAAGAAGATGTATGCCGACCTCAAAAAGTGGACTCCCGAGCTCCACAAGACCGGCGCGAAGCTCTTCGTTCAGCTGACCGCAGGCTTCGGCCGCTCCTTCACCATCAGCGAAATGATGGAGAAGCTCTACACCAACCCCGCGCTGAGAGTCCTCAGCAAGCCCTTCATGGATCTCGACAAGATCACGGCTTCCGCGAGCCCCTCGCCCAACCGCTGGTCTGATAAAGTTCCCTCGAGAGAGATGACCAAGGCTGAAATCAAGGAGTTTGTCAATGCGTTCGCAGAGAGCGCAAAGATGCTCAAGGACGCAGGCGTTGACGGCGTTGAGGTTCACGCAGTCCACGAGGGCTATCTGCTCGACCAGTTCACCCTTAAATATGTCAACAAGCGCACCGACGAATACGGCGGCTCGTTCGAGAACCGCTACCGCTTCGCGGTCGAGGTCGTTCAGGCTATCAAGAAAGCCTGCGGCGACGACTTCCCGGTCTCCCTGCGCTACAGCATAATTTCCAAGACCAAGGGCTTCCGCCAAGGCGCTCTTCCAGGCGAGGCTTATACCGAGGCCGGACGCGACATGGCAGAGTCCGAGAAGGCTGTCAAGTATCTTCAGGATGCCGGTTATGACTGCCTCAACTGCGACAACGGCACATACGACGCATGGTACTGGGCTCACCCCGCCCCTTATATGCCGAGAAACTGCAACCTTGAAGACGTTGCACATATAAAGAAGTTCGTGGATATACCGGTAGTCTGCGCGGGACGCATGGACCCCGCCGTAGGCGCGGAGGCGATAGCACAGGGCAAGATAGACGGCGTAGGCATTGCCCGCCAGTTCCTTTCCGACCCAGAGTGGATAACCAAGCTGATGGAAGGCCGGGAAGAGGACATCCGCCCCTGCATATGCTGCCATAATGCCTGCTTCAACATGGCTCACTACAACGGCGTAGGCAACGATCAGACGCTCGCGGACAATGCGGGCATGGCACGGTGTGCATTGAACCCCGAAACCATGCAGTCCTCCAAGTATAAGATAGTAAAGACCGGCAGACCCAAGAATATCGCCGTTATAGGCGGCGGCATAGGAGGTATGGAGGCTGCCCGTGTGCTCACACTCCGCGGCCACAAGGTTACGATCTATGAAAAGACCGACAGGCTGGGCGGCGTGTTCATAGCCGCAGCGGCCCCCGAGTTCAAGGAGAAGGACCGGGAGCTCATAAAGTGGTATGAGAAGGAAATGAAGGACCTTGGCATAGAGATAAAGTTCAACACCGAGGTAAAGGACACAACCTCCCTCAACGCGGACGAGGTAATAGTTGCCACCGGCAGCAAGGCGAGGATACTCAAGGTCCCCGGCGCAGAAAAGGCCATAGAGGCCTGCGACTACCTTCTCGGCCGCAAAGAAGTGGGCCAGAAGGTCATAATAATCGGCGGCGGCCTTACCGGCTGCGAGATAGCCCTCGATATGTACAGGAAGGGCAAGACCCCCGTCATAGTCGAAATGAAGAACGATCTGATCGCCGTGAAGGGCGTATGCCTTGCCAACTCCTCCTACCTCCGCGACTTCTTCGCCCTTAACAACGTCGAGGTACACCTTGACACCATGCTCTCCGAGGTGACGGACAAAGGCGTAATCGTCAAGGCCAAGGACGGAAGCACCTTCGAGATAGAGGGCGATACGGTGCTCATAAGCGCTGGCTACATACCCACTCCCGCCTTCCCTCAGGATAAGCACGTTCACCTTGTAGGCGACTGCAACGGCGTAGGCAACCTGCGCACCGTCATCTGGCGGGCATGGGACGTTGCCATGGCGCTGTAATGCTTCTTTGCGAAAGGAGAAATCATATGGAACTTACCAGAGAACAGCAAGCCATACTTGACGGGAGTCAGGGCGAAGTATACGCCAAGATAATGAAGACCCTCGTCATGTACGGCGAGACCTTCGGCGCTACAAAAATGGTGCCGGTAACCTCTACCTACGGCCACATAGTCACAAGCTTTGGCGTCATCGTCATAAAGGGCGTATTCGACCTCATGGACGAGCTTATCGCTGCGGGTGTGACCTCCAAGCAGAAGTTCTCCGCCGACCCGCGGCCGGTGGATAAGAACGTTCCGTCCAATCTTTTGCAGGACATAGTATTCAAGGTGATGTACGGCCCTCAGAAGCGGTATGAGGAACAGCTTAAAAAGATTGGCCTGCTCCGGGATGACGCTTTCACCTGCGCCTGCTACTTCCCGGAGGTCGGCAACAGGCCCAACAAGGGAGACATACTCTCCTGGGCAGAATCCAGCGCGGTAAACTATGCAAACTCCGTGCTGGGCGCGCGGTGCAACCGCAACTCCGGAATAATCGAGATGTTCGGCTCCATACTGGGCTTCGTGCCCTACTTTGGCCTTTTGACCGACGAGGGCCGCAAGGCAAGCTGGATAGTTGAGATAAATACCACCAAGAAGCCCGAGGCACAGCTTTTAGGCTCCGCCATAGGCATGAAGGTAATGGAAGACGTACCTTACATAAAGGGCCTAGATAAGTGGATAGGCACAGAGCTTAACGATGATGCCTGCGCATACCTCAAGGACTTCGGCGCGGCCACCGCCTCCAACGGCGCAGTGGGCCTGTACCATATTGACCGCCTCACTCCGGAAGCGGTGGAGCAGGGCGAAAGCCTCATAAAGCCCGATGCAAAGGTGTACGTAATAGACGACGCGGAGCTGGAACGGGTAAAGGCCTCCTACCCCGTCATCTGGAAGGATAAGGACGCTACCCCCAGGCTCTGCTTCATGGGCTGCCCTCACATGACCTTTTCCCAGCTCAACGACTGGACTGAAAAGCTTGAAGCGAAGTTAAAAGAAAAGGGCCGCAGGAAGGTGGCCATAAAGACCGTCTTCACCTCTGCGCCCGGCGTAATAAAGGAATTCGAAAAGACGGAGAACTATAAAAAGCTTAAGGATATGGGCGTTGTTGTATCCTATATCTGCCCGCTGATGTACATGAACAATCCCATGTGCGCCAAGATGCCGGTCATCACCAATAGCAACAAGCTCCGTACATACACCACGTCCCGGTATTATTCCGACAGCGAGATACTGGACCAGATCACAGGAGGTGCAAAATAATGGAACGGATTTTTAAGGGCCGCGTAGTGGTTCCCGGCGAAGTCACCCTCAAGGCGCTGGTATCCCACGGCGGATTCAACACCCTGGCCTCCTTCAAGGACTGCAAGGAAGGCAAAAACACCTGTACCGATCAGAACAACCCGGACCTGTACGGCAAGTCCACAGTGGGCGTGGCCCTCTGCCTGCCCCAGACCATAGGCTCCACCACGGGCGGCATGGTGCTTTACAACTCCGCCGTGATAGGCTGCAACCCCGGCGCGCTGCTGTTTTCCAACACC
>OLSL01002399.1_pt1 | contig 15146 bp, 9 predicted proteins | sample 1672511 | NCBI WGS metagenome assembly OLSL01 (sample SAMEA3136694, study PRJEB25190) | human gut metagenome | biome: human gut; feature: human-associated habitat; material: faeces | place: Austria | collected 2013
TTTTCGGAACACGAAAAACTCCAAGCAGTTCAACAGGCTAAAGCCTATAAAAAAATAAAAAACCAGGGGCAAATTGCTGCCCCCGGTCAAAAAAAGTACACGATCAGTCATGTCTTTCTTCCATATTATCGTATGTTTCACAAAATCGTGCTGCAAAGGATGCTGGCTCATCTGCTGCATATAAATGAGACAGATCTCCAAAGGACTGCATACGAAAACTTGCAATACCTTCTCTTCTCTCCTCTGTGTACAATGTTGTCACAGAAGACGGTGCCGCTGCTGTCCCATGCCAAAGAACAACTGGTGATATTCCAAGCAAATGACCAAGCATCACGCACTCTACACCCAAATGGCAAAACAGCACAATCGTATCTGTGTTTGCATGCTCTGCACGATAATAGCCATTCTCTCTTGTATATCCATGCTTTTTTAACAGCGAATCCAGACCATCATACACCCATGCTGATTCAGTATCTGCCTTTGCCTTTTTCATAAATGGTGTGTTCATCCACTGATCCTTATCATAATATGCCGGCTCACTTGTCCAACGAGCAGGAAGCAAATCCCAGCAAACCTTATAAGTACCAGTATCCTCATCAATCGCCGGTGCCTCGAACTCACGAAGCCACTTAAACTCAGTTGCTGTCATACCAAGCTTTTTTAAGGTCAAGGATGCTGTATCCTTTGCACGGCCAAGCGGTGATGTATAAATATAGGTATGCTCCTTCTGCAGCTGTTTTTCCATGCGAACAGAAAGAAATTCTGCTTCTCTCCATCCTTTTTCTGTCAAAGAGTCAATCTCATAATTTGGATCGCCATGGCGAACAATAATAAGTCTCATTTTTCTTTCCTTTCGATATTTTTTTCACCATGATTTTAGCATACTAGCAGAAATGTGACAAGTGCAAATATTAGCTTATCCGTGAATGTAGTCTTAACTTCGAATCATAATCTTCTCTGCCGCCGTGCAGGCATAAAGATCGCCAAGTGTCTTTTGATAAAATTCCCGGTACATTTTGGGGCAGGTAATCGTCAGCTTTTCAATAGGATCTTTCATCGACATCTGTTTTTGCGTCTTATCCTTTCTTACCTGTGTCAGTGTTGCCTTTACATGTTCGCCAAATTCAAGATATTCTGTCTGTGTCTTTTTTGTTTGCCAAATAGTCTGATGCAGCGAAATCTCTTTTTCGTATTGACGATAATACTCCTGAAAGATATAGTCTGTCATATACGGTGTGTAAATCGCATACAGCTTAAGGATTCCAAGAAGACTGTAATACAGCGCAGTCTGACCTGATCTGCAATTTTCTTCTCCATGCTTTTGTGGCTGATAAAGGCGTTCTTTTGCAATTTCAATATAGAAATCACAGAAATCGTTCCAAAAAAGCTCATCAATTTCATGGCGTGCCTGTCCGATCTCAAATTCGTTTAGAAGCTGTGCTGCGCGAATTGTTGTCTCGTTTACACGTTCCATGATCCAGCGATCTATCGGAAGCATTTTTTCTTCCTCCATCGCATTCTCTGGTGTAAACTCATTCAGCTGAAGAATTGCAAATTTAGATGCATTGTACAGCTTATTTAAAAAACGTTTTGAAATTTTTAGTTCTTCCTCGCTGAAAAATGTATCTGTTCCTAACTTGCTGTTTGCTGCCCAGTAGCGCATCGCATCCGCAGAATGTTTTTCTATCAGCATCATCGGCGAATTGGACGCATTATTTTTTGACTTGCTAATTTTTTCTCCCGGCTTTGCCAATACAAAACCACTAATCATTATATCTTTCCACGGAACCTGTCCTGTATGATACAGACTCTTTACGATAGTATAGAATGCCCATGTACGAATAATCTCATGTGCCTGGCTGCGCATTCCCATTGGAAAAATCTCATCTGAAATGTCATCTGGCTCTTTATAATGTGCATTTATTAATGGCGTTACTGACGAGGTTGCCCATGTATCAAACACAGCCGTCTCTGGAATAAACTCATTGCAGCCGCACGTACACGCTTTTAATGGACTCTGCTCAAGCGGATTTACCGGCAGTTGGCTCTCCTCTGCAAAAATCGGTTTGCCGCATTTTTTGCAGTACCATACTGGAAATGGAACACCAAAGTAACGCTGCCTTGAAATACACCAATCCCACTTTAAATTTTCAACCCAAATTTTATAGCGGTTCTTCATATGCTCTGGATGCCATCGAATCTCATCTGCTGCCTTTAAAAAACGGTCCTTCTCTGAGAGAACATCAATATACCATTGTTTTGACATAATGAACTCAACCTCATGCTGACAGCGCTCATGAACAGCAACCATATGGCGGATCGTCTCTTGTCTTACCAAAAGATTTTGCTTCTTTAGTAATTCAATGATATACTCTCTAGCCTTTTTTACAGTCATTTTTCCTATAAAATCAATCTTTTCGCTGATTGTTCCGTCTGCAAGAATCACTTCCTTAGATGTTAACTGATGCTTCTGATACCACTCAACATCGGCTGAATCACCAAATGATGCACACATAACTGCGCCAGTTCCCTTATCCATCGCTACAGTATCATCTGCAAGAATTGGAATTTCAAAATCATATAACGGAACAGTTGCTTTCTGACCGATAAACTTCTTATATCGGGTATCCTCTGGATGAACAAAAATGCAGGCGCATCCAGCAAGCAGTTCCGGTCTTGTTGTCGCAATCAGGAGATTGCCAATAGGTGTAGTAAAATTCAAATAGTTAAATACTGTCTCACACTCTTTTGTCTCAAGCTCAGCCTGTGCAATCGAAGTTTGGCATTCAGTACACCACAGTACCGGAGATGTCTTCATGTAGGCTTTTTTCTTCTTTGCCAGTTCAATAAAAGAGCGCTGTGAAATTCTTTGTGTCCGATCTGATACTGTCTGATACTGCAAATTCCAGTCTACACTAAAACCAAGACGACTCCACAGTTCTTTAAACTCTCCCTCATAAGTTCCTATCGTTTTCATACACTTTGCCCGAAATTCACTTCGAGGCATCTGATTTGCCCGAATCTTTTCATCGCGCTCAACCAATCGCTCTGTCGGCAGTCCATTATCATCAAAACCAAATGGATAAAATACATCATATCCCTGCATCCTCTTAAAACGCGCAATCATCTCTGCCTGTGTGTAAGAAAATACATGGCCAATATGGAGCTTTCCGCTTACAGTCGGCGGCGGCGTATCAATCGAAAAGATTTTTCTCTCTTTTCCATTCTGATAGCGATAGATCTCATTCTCCTGCCACATTTTCTCCAATGCTTTCTCTGCCTTTTGAAAATCATACTTTTTTTCCATTACAGATTCCTCCTGAATATAAAGATTATCCAACACAGACAAAAAAAACGCCCTGAGCCAAACGCCCAGGGCGAACATACATGTCCGTGGTACCACCTAGATTCAGAAATACTTCTGCACTCAATACAATACGGGAATCTATTTTTAATTCCGATATTGCTTCCCCTGATAACGGTGGGAATCTCCGTTGGAGTCTACTAAAGCTGTAAAAACTATACCTGTTCGATCCAAAGCTCAAAGGCTACTTCCATGCGTCCTTCACGAAATTTTTCACCAACCAATTTCTCTCTGTCCATCCGGAAACTGCATGTACTCCTCCTCGTCAATGCTTTTTGTCTGTAATTGTTGCACACAGTATATCACAAAAACATGTAATGTCAAGTCTTTTTCAAGCTTTTATTTATCCCAACGTCTGCACAGTTTTTCAATATCTTCTGTGAAACGGCGAATATCTTTATTGGCACCTTCTCTATATTTTTTAACGATAGCAAGAAGCTGCTGTGCTGCATCAAACAGTTTTCGATATACATCACTCATCCGGCCTTCTCTTGGCTGATAATCCTTCTTGACATACTCTCTTGTTCCTTCGCGAATCTTTTGATCTGACAGCAAATCCCACGATTCTCCTGTGTATGGTGCTGTTGCATTAATTCCATAGGTATTTGTCAAAAGAGATGCAAACGAATCTGTGACAGTATCCTCTCCATGAACAACAAATACATGTGTTGGTTTAGGTGCAATATGGCTTACCCAACGCACAAGTCCCTCTCTGTCTGCATGGCCGCTGATTCCAGTCATACGGGCAATTCGTGCTTTCACACATATTTCTTCTCCGAAAAGTCTTATATTTTTTGCACCGCCTAACAGCACACAGCCAAGACTTCCCTCTGCCTGATAACCAGCAAATAAAATGGTGCATTCTGGCCGCCAAAGATTATGCTTTAAATGATGACGGATTCGTCCGGCATCGCACATTCCAGATGCCGAGAGAATAACCTTCGGCTTTGGATCTTCATTTATGGCACGTGACTCCTCTACGCTGACAGACAGTCTAAGTCCCGGAAAGCGAATCGGATTAATTCCCTGGCGCACAAGTGCCATGGCTTCCTCATCAAAGCATTCCTGTGTATTTGTCATAAAAATATTTGTAGCCTCCACAGCAAGCGGACTATCCACAAAGACTTCTGTGTGTTCAAATTCTGGAAGTTCATGATCTACCTTAAGCTGCCTTAAAAAATATAATATTTCCTGTGTACGTCCAACTGCAAAACAAGGAATAACTAAATTTCCTCCGGCAGCAAGCGTCTCCTTTAAAATTTGCTTTAGCTCACTTTTACAATCCAGAAGAGAAATGCCCTGATCATGACTTCTATTTCCATACGTTGATTCCATAACAACATAATCGGCATCATCCACATATGATGGATCTTTAATCAATGGCTGATTCGTATTTCCAATATCACCGGAGAACACAATTTTCTTTGTACGTCCTGCTTCTGTCAGCCATACCTCAATAGACGCTGAGCCAAGCAAATGGCCAACATCTCTCATCCTGATTTGAATACCCGGTGCAATATCAATCTTTTTTTCATATTCACATGGAACAAAATATGTCAGCACATTTTCTGCATCCTCAATAGTATAGACAGGAACCACCGGCTCTGCATCACTTCTCTTATTTTTTCTGTTTTTCCACTCTGCTTCAGACTCCTGGATGTGAGCACTATCCTTCAGCATGATTCGACATAGCTGCGTCGTTGCCTTTGTTGCAAAAATACTTCCACGAAAACCATGTTTATAAAGATACGGCAGCATTCCAGAGTGATCAATATGCGCATGCGTCAGAAAAACATAATCAATCTGGGAAATTGGAAACGGCAGTTCTTCATTCACATAAATATCACGTCCCTGCTCCATGCCACAATCAACAATAATCTTCTTATTGCATGCCTCCAGACAATGACAGCTTCCTGTCACTTCATGAGCAGCTCCATTAAATGTTAATTTCATAACAAAGCCCTCCTTTTTCAGTTTTTCTTATACTTCTATATACATTATACTATTTCTATTTCTATAAATCCAGACTATTTTCTTACAATTATATTTCTATATTTCATAATTTTGTATAAGAGACATTTCTTTACGGTACGCAGACGGAGTCATTCCCGTTATTTTTAGAAATGTGCGGTTAAAATAACTTATGCTGTTAAAGCCACATAATGACGCTATCTCACTGATTTTTTTAGAAGATCTGGCAAGCATCTGGCTGCTGTTTAGCACTCTGCATCTGTTCAGATAACAAAATGGCGTCATTTTTGTCCATGCCTGAAACAATCTGCAAAATTGTCCTCTGCTTAAGTGAACCTGACTGGCAAGTTCTTCAAGCGTTAAATCCTCCATGTAATGTGTCTCAATATATGACACTGATTTTTGCAGATATTCTAACTGTGGTTTTCTTTGTTTCGCATCTGGATAAAATGACTTTAAATGATGATCATACAATTTCTGCCAAATCATTAAAAACGTTCCCTTAATTAAAAGTTCCTTTGCCGCAATTTTCTCTTCATCCATAGAAAATATGAATTTCAGCTGCTCTAAAATTTCCTTCTGCCAGTTTTTTTCTGACGTAAATGTCACGGCATATTTCCATGATCCGCCGCACACAGGATACATATATTTTTGAAAGCATTCTGAGTTATGCGGAGAAATAAGCCACAGCGGATCAGCTACTGCGGCATGAAATAAAACAGTCCCTTTAGTTCTTGCCCAATGCATCAGCTTTGGAGGCACAAAAATACCATCTCCTTCCTTTAAAAGAAATGCATGATTTTCAATAAAAAACTCTGCCTCTCCTTCCTCCACATAGAAAAATTCCAGTTCTGGATGCCAATGAAGATAAAGTGCTGGGAAGTTTTTTTCTGGCAGCGCTGCTGCACCATCTGTTTCTGTAGGAATTTCTATTTTTGTTGTATGGACAGACACTGGAACAAAGTGAGATTTATGAGGTACTGTTTCTCTATATTGGTCTTTTTTCTGTGTACTCATTTTCACGCCCCTTTCTTTTCTATATCGTAACACATTTAAAAAAAATGCGCAATATAGTGCTACTTTTTGATACCATTTTTCAAGTATTTCTTTTTTATTTTTTGTATGATAAAGCTATCAAATGATGTCAATACAAGATGAGAATTGACAGAAAGGTGGATTTATGAATACTATGCATCAGGAGGGCAATGCCCTTATTTACGAAAATGATGGAGAACTTTTACGTATTGAGCCTTGGGGCAAGAATAGTCTGCGTGTTCGATCCGTTATGCAGGGTCCAATCTGTGATACTGACTATGCACTTATTGAGCTGAATGAAGATGATAAAGCAATTGTACCATCGATTTCAGTATCAGAATATGAAGCAAGTATTACAAATGGAAAAATAACAGCACGCATTGAAGTAAGCAGCTGGAATCACAAATGTGTCATTTCCTACTACAACCAGAACAAAAAACTACTGCTTAAGGAAACTGGCGACGGCGGTGCTCTTAATAAGGACAGCAGACGCTTCCACGGAATTATTGGCGGTGCTTACAACCTGCATGTTTCCTTCGCATCTGCGCAAAACGAAAAGCTTTTTGGAATGGGTCAGTATCAGCAGGATGATCTTGACTTAAAATATACTACACTTGAACTTGCACACAGAAATTCTCAGGCAAGTGTTCCTTTTGTTCTTTCCAGTCTTGGCTATGGCTTTTTATGGCATAACCCAGCTATTGGTCAGGTTACATTTGGAAAAAATGTGACAGACTGGTATGCGGCAAGCACCAAGCAGATGGATTATTGGATTACAGCCGGAGATACTCCTGATGAAATTGAGCAGGCATACGGACGAGCTGTTGGAACTACACCAATGATGCCAGAATATGGACTTGGCTTTTGGCAGTGCAAGCTTCGCTATTGGAACCAGGAGCAGCTTCTTTCTGTTGCCAGAAAATATCATGAGAAAAAAATCCCTGTTGATGTGATTGTATGTGATTTCTTCCACTGGCCAAAGATGGGTGATTTCCGATTTGAAGAAGAATTTTTCCCAGATCCTGATGCAATGGTTAAGGAATTAAAAGAGATGGGCATGGAGCTTATGGTTTCTGTATGGCCACAGATTGACACTCAAAGTGAAAATTTTGCAGAAATGAAGCAAAAAGGACTCCTCGTTAAAACAGAGCACGGTGTTGAAATTTGTATGCGTTTTGGCGGTGAGAGTGTTTTCTTTGATCCTACCAATCCTGCTGCACGCCGCTATGTATGGGATAAGTGCCGTCAAAACTATTATGATAAGGGTATCCGCGTATTCTGGCTGGATGAGGCTGAACCTGAATATCTTGGCTATGATTACGACAACTATCGCTACTATCTTGGACCGGATATCCAGATTGGAAATGTTTACCCTCAGTATTTTTCCCGTACTTTCTATGAAGGTCTGAAGGAGCAGGGTGAAGAAACAGTTGTAAATCTTGTCCGCTGTGCATGGGCTGGCAGCCAGCGCTATGGTGCACTTGTTTGGTCTGGTGATATCCACAGTGACTGGCCAACATTCCGTCGTCAGGTCAGCGCAGGATTAAATATGGGAATTGCCGGTATTCCGTGGTGGACAACTGATATAGGTGGTTTTTCAGGTGCACGCCCAGAAGATCCACGTTTCCAACAGCTTTTTGTTCGTTGGTTTGAGTGGGGAACATTTTGTCCTGTTATGCGTCTGCACGGTGATCGTGACTGTGATGACAGACGTGTATTTCACGCAGATGGCCGTCCGGCACTCTTTACTGGCGGTGACAATGAAATCTGGAGCTATGGTGCAGAAAATGAAGTTATTTTAACACGCTATATCTTCTTAAGAGAATTGATGCGTCCATATACAAGAAAACTGATGGAGGAAGCTCATCTGTACGGCAAGCCTGTTATGCGTCCAATGTTTTATGATTTCCCAGAGCAGGATGTTTGCTGGGAATTAAAGGAGCAATATATGTTTGGACCTTCTATCCTCGTTGCACCGATTCTTTACGAGGATCAGAATGAGCGCGATGTTTATCTTCCATCCGGCACTACATGGACATTGCTCATGAATGGTGAAGTTTATGAGGGCGGTCAGACACTTCATGTAACTGCTCCAATCGATGAAATACCTGTATTTATTCGAGAGGGCGGCCCAGATCTTGTTGATGGTTGGAAAAAAATTAGAGAAAATCACGAAATTTAACTTTTTTTTGAATTTCCCTCTATCATATTTTTGAATTTTCCTTTATAATAAGAAAGGTTAAGGAAGTCTCTTATCCCGCTTTGATCTACAAAAAACGACTAAAGGAGAATATCATGTCAAAGAGAACAGACATCAACAAAGTTTTGATTATCGGATCTGGCCCTATTATTATTGGTCAGGCCTGCGAATTTGACTATTCCGGAACACAGGCTTGTAAGGCTCTTCGCAAGTTAGGTTATGAAATTGTCCTGGTTAACTCCAACCCGGCAACCATCATGACAGACCCGGAAATTGCCGATGTTACCTACATTGAACCGCTCAATGTACATCGTCTTGAACAGATTATCGCAAAAGAGCGTCCGGACGCTCTTCTTCCAAATCTTGGCGGTCAGTCTGGTTTGAATCTTTGTTCAGAACTTGCAAAAGAGGGCATTCTGGACAAATATCATGTTCAGGTAATCGGTGTTCAGATTGACGCCATTGAACGTGGTGAGGATCGTATTGAATTTAAAAAATCAATGAATGAGATCGGCATTGAAATGGCACGCAGCGAAGTTTCCTATTCAGTTGATGAGGCACTCGCAATTGCTGATAAGCTTGGCTATCCGGTTGTTCTTCGTCCTGCCTACACAATGGGAGGTGCCGGCGGCGGTCTTGTATACAACAAGGAAGAGTTAAAGACCGTTTGTGCAAGAGGTCTTCAGGCCAGTCTCGTAGGCCAGGTTCTTGTTGAAGAGTCCATTCTTGGTTGGGAAGAGCTTGAGTTAGAGGTTGTTCGTGATGAAGAAGGAAACATGATCACTGTATGTTTCATTGAAAATATTGACCCTCTTGGTGTTCATACAGGTGATTCCTTCTGTGCTGCTCCAATGCTTACCATTTCCAAGGAGCTTCAGGCGCGTCTTCAGGAGCAGGCTTACCGCATCGTTGACTCCGTACGTGTAATTGGTGGTACAAACGTGCAGTTCGCTCATGATCCTGTTAGTGACCGTATTGTTGTCATTGAGATTAATCCAAGAACTTCTCGTTCTTCTGCTCTTGCATCTAAGGCAACTGGTTTCCCGATCGCTCTTGTTTCTGCTATGCTGGCAGCTGGACTGACCTTAAAGGATATTGAATGCGGAAAGTATGGCACACTTGATAAATATGTTCCAGACGGTGACTACGTTGTTATCAAGTTTGCTCGCTGGGCATTTGAGAAATTTAAGGGTGTTCAGGATAAGCTTGGCACACAGATGCGCGCTGTTGGTGAAGTTATGAGTGTCGGAAAGACTTACAAAGAAGCTTTCCAGAAGGCAATCAGAAGTCTTGAGATTGGCCGCTACGGTCTTGGCTTTGCAAAGGACTTCAATGCAAAGACAAAAGAAGATTTGTTAAAGCTTTTAATTACACCATCAAGTGAACGTCATTTCATCATGTATGAAGCACTTAGAAAGGGTGCTACTGTTGATGAAATCTTTGAGATTACAAAGGTAAAGAAGTATTTCATCGAGCAGATGAAGGAGCTTGTTGATGAAGAAGAAGCACTGCTTGCATGCAAGGGTGCGCTTCCATCTGATGAACAACTTATCTCTGCAAAGAAGAATGGTTTCTCAGATAAATATTTAAGCCAGCTTCTTGCTGTATCTGAAGATGATGTTCGCAACCGCCGTATCGAGCTTGGTGTTGAAGAAGCTTGGGAAGGCATTCATGTAAGCGGTACAAAGGACAGCGCATACTACTACTCTACATATAATGCACCAGATAAGAACCCGGTAAATAACGATAAGCCAAAGATCATGATTCTTGGCGGTGGTCCAAACCGTATTGGTCAGGGTATTGAGTTTGATTACTGCTGCGTTCATGCATCTCTTGCTTTAAAGAAGCTTGGATTTGAAACCATTATTGTAAACTGTAATCCAGAAACCGTTTCTACAGACTACGATACATCTGATAAGCTGTACTTTGAGCCATTAACACTTGAAGATGTATTAAGCATCTACAAGAAGGAAAAGCCAGTTGGCGTTATCGCTCAGTTCGGTGGACAGACTCCATTAAACTTAGCTGCACAGCTTGAGAAAAATGGTGTAAAGATTCTGGGAACCTCTCCTGCAGTTATTGATCTTGCTGAGGACCGCGACCTGTTCCGTGCTATGATGGACAAGTTAGAGATTCCAATGCCAGAGTCTGGTATGGCTACTACTGTAGATGAAGCTCTTGCAATTGCAAAGAGAATCGGTTATCCTGTTATGGTTCGTCCTTCCTACGTTCTTGGCGGACGTGGTATGGAGGTCGTTTACGATGACGAAAGCCTGACATGCTATATGAAGGCAGCCGTTGGCGTAACACCAGACCGCCCGATTCTGATTGACCGCTTCTTAAATCATGCACTTGAGTGTGAGGCTGATGCGATCAGTGATGGTACACACGCATTCGTTCCAGCTGTAATGGAGCATATTGAGCTTGCTGGTATTCACTCCGGTGACTCCGCATGTATCATTCCTTCTGTTCACATTACACCTGAAAATGTTGAAACCATCAAGGAATACACCAGAAAGATCGCTGAGGAAATGCATGTAAAGGGTCTTATGAACATGCAGTATGCAATCGAAAACGGTAAGGTTTATGTACTTGAGGCAAATCCACGTGCATCTCGTACCGTTCCGCTTGTTTCTAAGGTATGTAATATCCGCATGGTTCCGATTGCAACTGATATCATTACCTCTGAGCTGACAGGACGTCCGTCACCAGTTCCAATGTTAAAGGAGCAGAGCATTCCTTACTATGGTGTTAAGGAAGCTGTATTCCCATTCAACATGTTCCCAGAGGTTGACCCTCTGCTCGGACCGGAGATGCGTTCTACTGGTGAGGTACTTGGTCTTTCTACCTACTATGGAGAAGCATTCTACAAGGCACAGGAAGCTACTCAGACACCTCTCCCCCTTTCTGGAACTGTTCTGATTTCTGTAAACCGCAAGGACAAGGATGAAGTTGTTGAGATTGGAAAGCTCTTCCATGAGTGCGGATTTAAGATTCTGGCAACAGAAAGCACCTGCAAACTGATTAATGAAGCCGGCATTCCAGCTGAGCGCGTTAATAAGCTTCAGGAAGGCCGTCCAAATATCTTAGACCTTATCACAAATGGAAAGATTGATCTGATCGTTAACTCACCAGTTGGTAAGGACAGCGCTCATGATGACAGTTACCTGCGTAAGGCAGCTATCAAGGGCAAGATTCCTTACATGACTACAATCGCTGCAGCAAGAGCTACCGCAAAGGGTATCCACTATGTTCAGCAGCATTCTGATTCTGATGTAAAATCTCTTCAGGAGATTCACAGCATGATCTGCGATAAGAACTAAATTATAAAAACTAAATTTCTTCAAAAAAACCGCGGTGAGCGAAATCACCGCGGTTTTCTTTAAAATTTAATCAATTCATACTCTCTTGTTCCAAGTCCAATCTTTTCTGCATGTTCCAGCGTTTCCTTCCAACGCACATTCGGATTGGAATCCATAAAATGATCATGATGATGATGCCAATCTGGTTTTGCAAGATTATCTGACAGCTGAGAGTTTGGCATTGGATCTGCCTTAAGACATGCATCTGCACATGCCTGATCTAACGCTACCGGATCAAATGATGCAAACATACCGATATTTGGCAGAATAGCCGCATCATTTTCTGAATGACAGTCGCAGTTTGGAGAAACATCTACAATCAGGCTGATATGAAAATGAGGACGACCATCTACAACTGCTTTTGTATACTCTGCAATCTTGCAGCCCAAAATTTCATTTGCATTATCATTTGGATTATGAATTGCATCAAATGAACAGGCACCGATACAGCGGCCGCAGCCCTTACAAATATCCTCATGAATCACAGCCTTTCCTGTATCAAAGAAAATCGCATCTGATCCACATTCCTTTGCACAGCGCTTGCAGCATCTGCAAAGATCTGCATTTACAACTGGCTTGCCCTGACTGTGCTGATGCATCTTTCCTGCACGGCTTCCGCATCCCATACCGATATTTTTCAGCGCTCCGCCAAAACCTGTTGATTCATGACCTTTAAAATGTGTCAAAGAAATAAACACGTCTGCATCCATAACAGCTCTTCCGATGTACGCTTCTTTGCAATATACACCGCCCTCAACAGGTACAATACAATCATCTGTACCGCGAAGACCATCTCCGATAATAACATGACATCCTGTTGTTATTTCATTAAATCCATTTTCCTGCGCACAATCTAAGTGCTCCAATGCATTCTTTCTGGAACCAGGATACAAAGTATTGCAGTCTGTCAAAAATGGCTTTCCGCCTGCTTCCTTAACAAGATCTGCTACTGCCTTTGCATAATTTGGACGCAGATATGCAATATTTCCCAGTTCACCAAAATGCATCTTGATTGCTACAAACTTATTTTCAAGATCCATTGTCTGAAGACCTGCCTTACGGCACAATCTTTTTAGCTTTTCCGGGAGTCCAACTCCATTTGATGTTCTAAAATCAGTAAAATAAACTTTTGCTTTTTCCATGTTGTCTCCTATTCTATTTATTTAATTTGCTCTACCAGCATCGGCATAAAAATGCCGCCCTGAACACTTCGAGCAATAAAATAGCAATACCTTCCACTATCAGTCTGATACCAGTCTGAAAATGGCACTCGTGTCGTTGTTTCCTTCAAATATGCTGCCACCGGCTGTATAAGTGCTGCTGTATTGTCGTCCATCGCTGCACACCAAAGAATCCAGTCACTCTTTGTATAAGCGGCTCTGCTGTCAAGCGGTGTTCCATATCGGTTTGCTTTCTTTTTATAATAAGCAAGCTCTTTTTCATACACCTCATCAGAAAACAGTCCGCTCTTCCACAGCTTGTCCCAAACCAGGTTATATTTTAGGCTCCAGGTATCTTTTTTTCCTTCTCCAAATACAAGCTGATAATGATCGTCTGCTTTTGCGCGCTTTTCCCAGTCTGATGCCATATCTGCTGCTATCTTATGATACTTCTTTGCCTCATTTTTTTCACCTGCCAAAGCTGCTATCTGAGCATATCCTTCAATTCCCATAATCGCCTTCACAGAAAGATTTGTATTATGTGAAAGATGACCGGCAAAATCATCAGTACACAGCTGCTCACCCGGATCTGCACCATAACGTATCAGATATTCGCGCCAAGTTTTTAATGTTTCCATATATGGCAGTGCAAAGGAAGCATTTTTCTCCATACGACAAACCATTGCCGTCATAATAAGCATATTTCCACATTCCTCTACAGGCATCTGGTCACGCAAGCCATATACATTACTTCCTGACGGATACATATAGTAAGGCGGATAAACAAATTGATTTTCTGAGCGAAAACGCTTATTTTCCTCATCTGAGCGACCATATACCTGTCCCCATGCATATGGATAGCGTCCTACATCATGAGGTGCAAAATCATATGTCCACACATCACAGTCTGCAAATCTAAAAATTGGACGCAACATTCCTTTGACATATTCTGTATTATAAAGCATAAATAACGGCACTGACGGATAGCTTACATCAACAGTCCCAATACAGCCATTAGAATCATTTTCCTTTGAGAGGAAAATTAAATTCTTATCTTCATCTGTGATCAGCTTGTGTGCTGCAATTGCATGACGATAGCTCATAGCACACAAAAATGAATACTCATCGCCGCCAATCTTTTTCGCCTTCGCTTCTATCTCACAATCTATTTCTGATGCCTGCTTACAAACCTTTTTCTGATCTGCAAAGGCGGCTGAAATTGCTTCCAGAATTGTCTTATATCTTGTTGTCCAGTACGCCTTTCTCCACTCTCCGAAATAATTGATTGATGCAAGATCATCATATGCCAGAATAAGTGTAGTCTGACCATTTAAATCTGCTGCCTGACAGCGAATTGCTTCATTTGCTGCATCATATGTAATCGTGCTTTTATCATTTCCTGCAAGATACACATAACCCCAGTCAATTGTTGTATGATCACCGCTGCTTCCAAGCGGCTGCTGACGCATACGTCCCATAGACGCGTATGAAAAGTCCTGCTTAAAAGTTCCAGCAAAGCCTGCCACTTCATCCTTTTCTTGGCGCACAAGATCGGCTGATACAATAAAATCAAGCTTTACATTGTCCGCATTCTTTTTCTCAACCATAAAATCAATATATGTACACGGTCTTGATACAAGCAATGGATCACTCAGAATAAGCGGAGACGTAAAACGACAGCATAATCGCACCTTATCGTTTTCAAATGTATATGTTGTCGCAGTAGCTGTCACGTCCAATGATATCTGAGGTAATATCTGGTGAAATTCCTTATCTCCCATAAAACAATATACAGTTTTATCCACAGTCAGATATCCTCGAATCTGCTGGCGCTTACCAGTCCAGTGAACAGTATCCGCATCATATAAATGGTCACTGGATGACCAGATTGAAAAATATGGATCATGCGTAACAAGCGGTATACTTGCAGCTCTTGTAACCTTCATAATAAACCTCCGTTTTTTTTGTTTTAATTCCATTTCTTTTATTTTATCGTAACTATTCAGAACCCTATTCGCAAAATCGCATCTTCGATGCTTCTATTTTGCTCATGT
>OLSL01002401.1_pt1 | contig 15140 bp, 18 predicted proteins | sample 1672511 | NCBI WGS metagenome assembly OLSL01 (sample SAMEA3136694, study PRJEB25190) | human gut metagenome | biome: human gut; feature: human-associated habitat; material: faeces | place: Austria | collected 2013
GCGGGCCGCTCCACAGCTCAAGCCATCGGAGGCCTTCATCGAACGCCCTCGAAAAACGCCCGAGCCACGGCGCCTTTCGGCAAACGGAACAGGCCTACGCCTTCCTGGACTCGATACCAACAGAGGAAAAGTACTTCTCCCATTTTTCGAACGAATCCTCGCTGATAGCATGCTCCATCTGACACGCTTCGTAATTCGCCGTTTGCGGGTCTATGCCGACGATTTCCGCAAGAAAACGATACAGCAGGTTATGGCGACGCCATAAGGCCTCGCCATAAGAGCGGCCCTTTTCCGTCAAGGTTATGTCGCCATAATAGGGCTGCTCCACGTAGCCTTTTTCCTTAAGGTTCGATATGGCCTTCGAAACCGACGCCTTCGAAACACCCAGCTTGTTCGCCACGTCGACGGCGCGAACGGAAGAGCCTGTCGCCTCCGTCAAATCGACCATGGCCTCGAGGTAATCCTCAAGCGAATGGCTCAGCGTTTCACTACGAGACTCCAAGACGGTCGTCGTTTTCGCTTCAGACATTGGGGGCCTCGCTCTCGGGATCGGTACACGGTTCGTTCGCTACACCATATCACATTGCACGAAAAAGCCCGCTTCCCAATAGACGGGAGGCGGGCTCACGAATTGCGAACCGGCTGCGCAGACAAAGCGCGCATCGCAAAATTGCTCCGAACGAATCCGAATCGCGGGCGAACCGAAACGGTTCGTCTGAAATCTACGACAAGATCTTCGAGTCGCCCTCCACGTCGCGCTTCATGGCCTCGACCATGGAGTACGCAGGGCACGATTCGGAAGAAGACGCCGAATGCGAAGCGGAGGCGCATGCCGAGCACGAACCCGATCCGCACGAGCCTGAGCAGTGCTCTTTACATCCGCACATGCCTTTCTTGCGAAAGGAACGGATGGAAAGACACACGCACGCAATAACGACGGCTAGAACCAAAGCGGTAGACACGTTCACGAGGTTCACTGCTCCTTTCCATAAGCGAAAACAAGGCGGTCGTTCTTCTGGCGCTTATCCTCGAAGCGCGGCATGGGCCTGAAAATCTGGAACAACATGCCCGCCAGAACAATTACAGCGAATGCCGTAGCGATGGTAAAGCTGCCCGTGGAGAAGAACATCCCGAACTGGTATATCATCAGAGCAACAGCATACGCGAACACGGTCATGTACCCGATGGCGAACCAGGTCCATTTGGCAGACGCCATCTGGCGACGAATGGTGCCGATGGCGGCAAAGCACGGAGCGCACAGCAGGTTGAACGCGCAGAACGCCATAATCGCCGGGGCGCTACCGCCCATCATGGCGCCGAACGCCTCCCACATGCCAGGATCAGCCTCGCCCGCGTCCCCGAGGCTGGTAATGATGCCTACCGTAGCGACGACGTTCTCTTTAGCGACAAGCCCCGTGACCGACGTGGCAACGGATTGCCAATCGCCGAATCCGAGAGGCGCGAAAAGCGGAGCCAGAACGCTTCCGAGCATCGCCATGAAGCTGTACTGGATGTAATCGTCCATCTCGGAATCGAGCAGAGTGAAAGAACCCTCATAGAAGCCGAAATTCATCAGGAACCAAATGACAATCGTGGACAGGAAGATGATCGTACCGGCTTTGATGATGTAGCTGCGGACGCGCTCCCACATGGCCATCAATACCGAGCGGACCGTGGGAAGGTGATACTGGGGCAACTCCATGATGAACGGGGTCGCCTCTCCAGCAAACACCCTCGTCTTGCGCAGCATGATTCCCGAGATGATGATGGCGGCGACGCCCATGAAGTAGAACATCGGCGCAACCCACCACACGTCATCGGAAACCTGACCGGCCAAAGCCCCGAAGACAAGGGCGATAATGGGAAGCTTTGCGCCGCACGGAATCATCGTGGTGGTCATGATGGTCATACGGCGGTCTTTCTCGTTTTCAATGGTCTTGGTGGCCATGACGGCGGGAACACCGCAGCCCGATGCGATAAGCATGGGGATAAAGCTTTTGCCGGAAAGTCCGAATTTGCGGAAAATGCGGTCCATAATGAAGGCGACGCGAGCCATGTAACCGCACCCCTCGAGGAAGGACAGCATCACGAAGAGGATGACCATCTGGGGGATGAAGCCAATAACAGCGCCGACACCGGCCACGATGCCGTCAACGACAAGGCTTTGCAGCCAGGCTGCGCACCCTATGGACTCGAGCGCACCCGAAACGATCGGCGTTAAGCCGGGAATCCACAAACCGAATGCCGAGGGGTCGGGCTCTTCCTCCGACAGCTGGTCGACAAGGGCGCCGTCACCAGCTGCCTCGGCCTCTGTGATGCTTTCCTCCCACGAGGCGACCGCCTCCTCGTATGCGGCGCCGCCCGTATAAAGCCATCCATCACCCGAAATGCCGTCATTGGCCCAATCAGTCACAACGCCGCCTCCCACGGATACGGCAAGGTAATACACGAACGTCATCACCAGAACGAAAATGGGCAATCCGAGCCAACGGTTTGTAACCACGCGATCGATCTTCTGCGTCAGCGTCATACCTTTCGCAGATTTCTTCAGGGTGCCGTCGACGATATGAGCTATGGCGTCGTAGCGCTCCGAGGTCATGATGCTTTCCGCGTCATCGTCGAAATGCTCTTCGGCAAGAGTTCTGACCTTCGAAACGCGATCGAGCACATCGGGAGGAAGCGAAAGCGCATCGATCGTTCGCTCTTCTCCCTCGAAAACCTTGATGGCATTCCAACGAAGCAAATGCTTGGGAGAGAACTCCCCGATGCATTCCTCGATTTCGCTCAGAGCATCCTCTACTTCTGCATCAAAGGAGAAGGACGGGGTCGCAGGCCGCTTTTCCTTTGCAAGGGAAACGGCGACGTCGACTAAGTGCTCCAAACCTTCGTTTTTCAGCGCACTCGTTTCCACAACAGGACATCCAAGCTGTTCGGAAAGCTTCTCTGGATAGACGACATCGCCGTTTTTCTTCACAAGATCAGACATGTTCAGGGCGACGACAACAGGCAAGCCCAGGTTGACTATCTGCGTGGTCAAATACAGGTTGCGTTCAAGGTTCGTTGCATCCACCAGATTGACAATGACATCGGGACGTTCCTCGATCAGGTAATCCCTACTCACTATTTCCTCGGGAGAGTACGGAGAGAGGGAGTACACGCCGGGCAGGTCGGTGATGACGATGCTTTTGTCGCCCTTGCAATACCCTTCCTTCTTCTCCACCGTCACACCCGGCCAATTGCCGACATACTGAGCCGACCCCGTCAAAACGTTGAACATGGTGGTCTTGCCGCAATTGGGATTGCCCGCAAGCGCTATTCGTATCTGCATGCTTTGTCCCTTTCTTTAAGTTGCCCTTAGCTAACTTATGTCTTGAAAAAATGCCACATCCGTGGCTAGCGGGTCGGCGAATGTGCTTTCTTCGAAATATGCATCCGCCAATAAACCCGAAAGTGAAAACGCTATGCGATACGTCCTCTACGCGATACGCTCTACAAGCACGTTCTCCGCCTCGCTTTTCCGAAGCGACAGCTCATACCCCCGCACGGTGACCTCCAGCGGATCGCCCAGCGGAGCAACCTTTCGAACGAAGACTTCAACGCCCTTCGTGATTCCCATATCCATGATGTGGCGTTTGATGGCGCCTTCCCCCGAAAGCTTCTTCACACGGGCGCGTTCGCCAACCGGCACGTCGCGCAACGTCATCGTCTGTCCCTGCTCCATCTTCGTTCCCTTCTTTTCGTGCGGGCCGCTCATGCAACCCTTCTACCAACCGCATCCAAAGCACCTTCGCGCCTCAAACAAACGCAGCGCGTCCGCTTCCGTGAAAAACAATCGCTCTTGGTAATCGTCGATTCCCGACTCGTCAAACGCAGCCCCTCCGCGCTAGAGAGACATCTTTATCTTCAGCGCCACATGACGGTCCAAAGCGACCTGCGCCCCTTTGACCTCGACGATGAGATTTCCCGCCGTCTCGCTCACAACCTTTACGAAAGCACCCTCGACAAAGCCAAGGTTTTCCAGGTGGTGATGCATTTGCTCGCTTCCGCACACCTTCTCGATTCGGGCCTTATTGCCCGCACCCACGAATGCGAGCGGCAGCGAAGACGCCGCCTTGCGCCCGACAGCCCGCTCTTCGCCCCGTTCGGAGGAAAGATTCAAAACGTCCGCAGGTGCTTCTGGGCGCCGAGAAACCGGACCGGACGCCTCTTTCGATTCCGCATCCGCACGAAACCTCGGCTTTGAGGCGCGCAGGGAGAAAATGGCATTTCTCGCGGCAGCAATTCCCATGTTTCTTTCACTTCCTAATGTAAGACGAAGATAACAATGCGACACTGTACCACTTCATCAGAAGAAAAGAAAGCCTAGGGTAACTTTTAATGAATCCTTAATACGACACCGTCTTGCAGGAACCGCTGAGGGTGCGGCGCCGAAAGCGAAGGGGAAACGGGAGATCCGAAACGCAGGGCAGCACCCAGGAACAATTCTGAAAGACTATGCGACAGAAATAGTGACGCAGCATGCAGCACGCTCTTGCCCCGACGAAGGGCCGCCCTCGCCAGAACACCCTTCGAACGAAACGAGATCCGCCTCTCGACCGTCGCTCGCCTCAACAATAGCGACACCATCCTCGTTTTTCGCGACGCCGCCTCGCGCAATCCGTTCGCTTTCCTCGTCGGTTTTCCCGACGACGGTCAGCATGGGGATTCCCACGGCATGCCGCAAAAACCCGCAACTCGTTTCCGCATTGCGGCCCGAGCATGCCTTGCCAGAATCGAGTTCTATCCTTATCGTTACCTCCCTTCTCTCTTTCCCTAACCCTGCGGCCTTTTCCGCCGATTCGCCAATCGAACCTTCCCCACTTTTGACGCGCTCTTCCAGCGGAGATGGCAGCGCGCGTCTATCCAGCAGACGACCCGAATCGCCGCATGACTTCTCGATTCCCGTTCTTCGGTCAGATGCACAATCGAATTCGAGGCGCTCCTCTATATCCCAGTCTTGCTCGGTATCCCAATCTCGTTCAAGAAGCGAGCCTTTCTGGTCGCTTGCTGCCGCAGCGGCCTGGCCGTTCGCCGCTGCAGCGGCGAAATGCTTGCTGAAATCATGAAGACACCCGTAGCAAAGCTCCATATCGTCAAAACAACGAGCGCTACAGGTCGGACATATTTTCATGACCCTCTCCTTCCAACCCCTGTTCTAAAGACTCCGATGACGGAAGGGCAAGCGCCCTATCACCTATTTCGTACCATTTTCCTGGCCTTGACGCCCTTTCGATTGTCAGCTTCGCGCGAATGCACCTCAAGCGCCTCCCGGGAGGAACGCTTCGATGAACGCCCACGACGACCCCTCCCTTATCGACGAAGGCGACATCGACAGCCTCGGCCATGCCCACAGTGTGGATGTCGCGGCAGGGCGCAAGAACGACCGTCGTTCCCGCCCGAAGCGCCGGGTCTTTCAGCCCCCTCATCCGCTCAAACAAGCCCGTCAGGATTGCGAAACCCCTCTGACAATCCAGCATCGATTCCTTATTACGAGTCATCACGCCACCACTCCTTTTCTATACGGACTCACCGTAAAACCGATTTCGTGCGTCAAAGCCGGAACTCGCGCCCCGAACACCGTCGCCCCCGATAGAAACGGAGGCCTGTACGATGCCGTTGCCCTATACCGGATATGTCCCATAGCCCTGTTTTCGGCCACAACACTCACTTCAATGTGGTCTTTATTCAGACGTTCTACGACGCGCGCCCTGACTTCAGCGGCTCCCGAGTCTTCCCGCCCGTCATCGGCCTGCATGCAAACCGCCTCACGCACAATCTGGTCGAAAGCCGCACAATCCCCCGCAAACACCAGAGCGTTCGCCACAATGAACGCAATAACGGCCACAACCGGAAAGACAAAAGCGCACTCGACGGCCATTTGACCGCGACAACGCCACCGATGCCTCCGCATTTTTCCTGCCCTGTGCGCCATCGAATCCCGTTCACGCGCATGCAACCAACAGCCCATTGACATCATGCCTCCCCCAATCTTCGAAGACGCTCCGCCTACGCTCCAAGCCCATTCGAACATCCCCTTTTCGCGAATCACGCATAGAAAGACGCCTGCCACTGGACAAGAACCGCCTCATCCTCCTTTTGCGGCAAGAATAGCCTGGGCAATGACCCCGTCCCCCCGCTGCGCGACATGGACGGTATTCGAGACGAACGGTTTCGCCGACGACGTATTGGCAGGCTCAAGCCCCGCAGATTCGATTCCGTCCTTCAAGGCGCCGGACGCCCACGTACCCAAGCCCGTTGACCCGATGAGCGGAATGCTGCCAATGAGCTTCTCCACGGCGCCGAGCAATCCGTCGGTACCTGCCGCGTATGCCTCGAGCATGGAATTCCAAAGCGACAGCACCGCAGGAGCAGCGTCCGACAGAGGAGGGCCCACTTCATCCGCAATGCCGTCAAGAAGAGATGAAAGCACGTCTTCTTCCTGGTCTTCGGCAAGAACCGCCGCAGAGACGGCAGCGAACGAGCCCGTCTGCTGCACGACGGAAACGAAAGGGACATCGCCTTCTTTTTCGGCATCGAACGCAATCGCCGCTAAAGCGCCGAATCTTCCAGGCGGATACGCCTCTATCCTGCTTCCCGCAAGCTCTCCAAGAGCCTCTGATATCTTGTCGAAAACTCCCTGCGCTCCTTCTTTGGCCTCATGCTCCGCGACGAAAGCCTCTCCCGCCGCCTCTTCGTAATCCCGAGCAGCTTTCGCCACCTTTTCGTAGTGGTATTCGAAGCCGTTTTCTATCGACGTCGATGCGGCTGCAACCTTCCCAAGCGAGACCGCGTCGAAATCGCATGTCGGACACACCCCGTACAAACCTTCATCCTGCTGGGCAAGAGAGCCCAGGCCGCTAGACCCCGCTGCTTCGGGGCAACCGCTCCAAGCGTGAAGATTCCCGTTTGCAACCGGATATGCGACTTCGGTATAAAGGCTGGTTTCCTTCATCTCCGACGTATTCGACGGCAATAAGGGAAGCTCGATATCGGGTGCACTTCCCTCTCCTTCGCGCACATACCCCTTGTCCAGCTCCGCGGAAGCGAATTCGTAGAATCGAACTCTCAGCGCGCTTTTTGCCTGCTCCTCCAGGCTTTCCCCTTCAGGCGTTTCATGCACGGACCTGAAGCGGTAGTATGCCTTAGCTCTTTCGAGAGCGACGGAGAACGACCACGTATTAACGCTGTGAAACATCGGGTTCTCAGACGACGGGAGCATTGCGAGCTTATCCGCCCGCTCGTACATGCAATACCCCGGAGCGTTTCCGCAATCGTGCAGATAGCCTTCATTCAAGGCCCCATCAGCACGATCTTGCGCCTCTGACGCCTTTTGGGCCGCTTCGGTAATCTGGTCGCTTTTATCCTGCGCCTCCTCGGCGGCTAAACGAGCGGACTGAACATCCCCTATGGATATCTCCTCCCCCGTCGAAGGAACAAGCTCCGCATACGCCACCGCGTTGCCTCCAAGCTCTTCGGCATTTTCTTGCACAAGGGTCTCCGCCTGAAGAAGAGCGGCGGCAGGCAATGCATCCTGCATTGCCGAGAGCGTCTTCCTGGCGGTTTCGGCAACGTCGTCGCGCTTCTCGAGAATTCGAGTTCCGGTGTCTATCAGGGTTTTCCCCGCCGAAGCGGCAGGCGGAACGCAGCAGCAGATCGTGCCGACACCAACAAGCGTAAGCCCCGTCAACGACATGCTCAGCAATGTCGCATCAGCAACGCGTACGGCTATAACGAACTCGGCCACTTCGTTTTCCGCCGCAAGGGCGGCAGCGTCGGCAACCGCCTGAATCCCTGCCGCTCTTGAATAGCTGCGCGAGAACCACGCGCAAAAAAACGCGAGCGAGCAAGCCGCCAGAATCGCGCAAGCGGCCCCGAGCGTCGTATACCCCGATTCGCCCCGAAACCATTCGGTCGGATACCGTCTTGTCCCGTTTTCTTTCACGCGCCCCCTTGTCACGTCGGCACCCCCTTCCCTTCTTCACGCCTTTTCTTCCCATCTGCTCGACCACGCAGACGGATCTACACCGAATTCGGAACCAACGAGCCAATCGTCTTGCGGCGACATTTCCGCACGAACTTCCTGGCGGTACAGCCCCGTCCCGTCCGTAAGCCCGAGAAACCCCATTGCCGCGCCCACGAGCGGAAGCGGACGCAATCCGTGCTCGATACGGACGCGGACGTATTCAGACCCCTCGCCCCCTTCGACCTCGATTTCCCACTCGCCCCCATGAAACACATCGACCTGCGGAATTGCGTCCAAACGACGCTCGATGTATTCCCGAGAAGCGCTCGCGTCGTCAGGGTGCAGCGTCTTCAGAAGCCGACACGCCTCAAACGCAGCCGACTCCATGACCATTCGGTCGTAAAGAACAATCGCAGGCTGGACGAGCATCAAGACCCCCAGAAGAACGACAGGGGCCAAAAAGGCAGCCTCGACCGTAGCCTGGCCTGCATCCGAACTCTTTCGAATTCCCCTTCCGCGCATATCAGCCTCCGATGATCAGAACAAAATTACGTCGGACACACCCCAGGGAATGCGATGGGTCAAAGCCTCCGCCGCATCTTGCGCGAAGTTTCCCTCCGAGACGAAATGCCACAAGACTCCCAGTGCGATCGCCACGGCAAGAAACGCAATGATTGCCAGCGCATACTCGACACTTCCCTGCCCCTCTCGCCGAAAGCGACGCTGCTCAACATTGCAACCCATGCGCCGGCAGGGACCTGGCCCTTGCTCGTTCCGCCGAAAGAACAATCGTTCAAAGACCGTTGATTCCATCCGCGATAGCATTCCAAAGCTCCTCGATTTTGGGACGGAACAACGTGATGGCGACGATTGCTATCACCACCAAAACACCCACCAGAATTGCGTATTCCGTCGTACCCTGCCCCTTCTTGCACGCAAGAAAGCCGTGCATTCTCGCTGTACGACAACGCATGCGTGCGCGCATGCGGTCAAGCGCGTCACGAACGCCTCGCGCGCGCCCGTTCGCTTTGCTTCCCGCCACAAAGCATTTGTTAACAACCATGTTTTCCATCGTCTTCTCCTTGATCCGTCGAATTCCACCTATACGAATTCCAACAACACAGGGCCCATGACAACAATGAGCATGGCCGGAAGAATGAGGCCCGCCGTCGGCATGAGCATCTTCACCGGAGCCTTTGCCACCACCTCCTCCATCTGGGATCGATAGCAGCTTCTTGCCTCGCTTGCCACCGATTCGAAAACCCGCGACATGGGACTTCCATAGCGAAGACAGCGAATAACGTTTCCCACGAACCTCGTCATCACCGGAACGTCTACCTCTTCGGCCAAGGCTCGCAGGGCCGCATCGCGCGAAACAAGGCCGCTTTCCCAACATGCATGCGCCCGACGGCACTTGCGCGACAAAACATCGTCGAAACGCTTGCAATACAGCTCGAACGCGCTTTCGAACGAAAGGCCCGCCCGCATCCCCAGCGCAACAGCATCGACCATTTCCGGAATATGCCTCTGAATCTCCAGGCGCTCCTTGGTACGCCGTCTTTGGGACAAGGCCGCTTTTCCGCGCAAGACTCCTGAGAAACGGCCCGCTTCCTTCGGCGTCGATTCCACGAAGCGACTGTTGTCGTCATTTCCCGGCAACAGGTGCACCAACTTATCTACACGCTTTCTCTCCTCAAGCCTCTCAAGCACTGACGCGCAGACAATCCAGCCGAAAGCCGATGCCCCTATGGTCGCCATTACCATCCAAGCCAAACGCCACCTCCCCTCATCGACAAACCATTCTTCTCGTTACACCCCTATCTCCAGCGTCCGCTTCACCAGCAATATCCCCACCACCTGCATTCCCGCAGCAACAACGAGTAGGGCAAGGCCCGTGGCGCTTTCGAAAAACGGATTGAGAAACCCGGGGCTCACGACGGACACGATTGCCAGCAAGAACATGGGCATCACGCTGACGATCTGGGCCGAGAAACGCGCTTGCGCCGTTTGGACTCGCAGCAGCCGCCGAAGATCGAGAGACCGAGCAATGGAATCTTCCGCCGATTGCAGAACCGGTTTTGCGTTCCCTCCGCATACGTACTGCACGTCGAGCGCCATGGCCACAAACGCAAGTTCTTCTATTTCGGAGCTATCCCGAAATCTAGACAACGACTGTTCGACGGAAAATCCCAGGTCAAGGTCGCGAGAAACGCGGGAAAACAGCTCTTTCGCGGGCGCTTCCATCTCTTCGGCAACCTCGGCAAAAGCCTGCGGCAGCGATAGTCCCGCATGAAGGCACGCTTCCATGCACCTCAAGGCGTCTGGCACCTGGTCGCGGAGAAGGTCTTGCTCGCGAACGCGTTCCCTGGACAGGTAAACCGCAGCGGCAAGAAGCACGCACGAAGGAACCAGCAGAGCCGCGGCGAAAGAGCGTACGGTAAAAAACACGGCCGCCGTCATGAAAAGAAACGATGCCGCGAAAAGGGTTCCCGCACTCTCTGGCCCAGACGCCCATCCTCGCCGCCTCAAAAAAGAGGCCGCATTTGAAAACGTCCTTTCCAGCCATCGAGCGCGCCCGAGAAAACGAACCAAGGGAACAAGCGACGGCACTCCATTGCGAGCGTAGTGTCGCGCCATGAGACGAAGCGTTCTCCCCGCCCCATCCCGTTCAAGGGCGTCTGGGCGCTCTTCGTTCGCCTTCGAGGCCAAAAAAGCAAAATGGACCCCTTCATACATTCCTTTCCCCAAAAGGGCAGCGCAGAAAAAACCCGATGTGCACCCTACGAGCAACATGGCGCTTGCCTCCATCGCTTCACCTCGCTTTCCTTTACGAGTCCCTGAGCAACCGACTCTTCCACCCATGCAGGCAACGCGTGCCATGTGCCGCACGCATCAAGGCCGCTGCGCTCGAAAAGAGGCCGCGTTGCGCACGGCTCGAGCCCATCCTGTTCGATAACGGATATTTCGCTTACAAAGCGCCTGCCGTCTTTGTATCGAGCCACCTGAATCACCAGGTCAATTGCGGATGCTATATTGCGTTCGATAACGTCTACAGGCAGGTCTACGCCGTAACGGACCATCGTCACCAAGCGCATAATCATGTCCTTCGGCGAATTAGCATGAAGGGTGGTAAGAGAACCGTCGTGACCCGTATTCATGGCCTGGAGCATATCGAGGGCTTCCGCGCCCCGGCATTCCCCCACGATGATTCTGTCCGGCCTCATTCGAAGCGCATTGCGCACAAGATCTCGAATGGAGACTTCTCCGACCCCCTCTGCGTTGCGAGCGCGCGATTCGAGCCGCACGACATGAGGATGCTCGGTGAACCGCAATTCAGCCGAATCCTCAATCGTGACAATTCGCTCCTCTTTTGCGATGATGCACGACAGCGCATTCAGAAGCGTCGTCTTGCCGCTGCCCGTTCCTCCGCACACGGCGATGTTCTTGCGCGCTTTCACCGCCCAGGCGAATAAAAGACTCACCCTTTCGTCGAAGGACCCTTTGCTCTCCATTTCCTCAAGAGACATGACCTTGTCGGTGAATTTGCGAATAGTAATCGTCGGACCATCGAGCGCTATCGGCGGAATGACGATGTTCACGCGGTGACCGTTCGGAAGGCGGGCATCGACCATGGGGCTGCTCTCATCAACGCGTCTGCCAAGCGGAGCAAGAATCCTGTCGATAAGCGCTCTGAGCTGAGCAGGGTTCGAAAAAAGCGGCCCGCATGGCTCTATTCTTCCTTCGCGTTCGATGAATATCGATTTCGTTCCGTTCACCATGATTTCGGTCACCGATTCGTCTTCCACGAGCGACTGCAGCGGGCCCAGCCCGAAAACAACATCGACCAAATCGGAGAATATGCGGTCTTTCGTATCGGATGGACGCGATGCCCATTTCGGCCGGGCGTATATGCTCTGAACCGCCCTCCTTAGCTCGCTTCGCGCACGCTTAGGATTCTCAACAGAAAGCGAGGCCAGGACATCTCCCGGAATAACGGCGCCGACTTCGTCTTTCAGCTCATCAAGCATCCACGCATCCCTGCTAACCGAAGCGATGCTTCCGCATTCCGCCTCCGCAACTTTCACACGCTCCATAAGCGTCATGGCCGTCCTCCTCTCAAGAAAAATGACCTCTTCTTCCTTGTTCTTCTCCCCCTCCCAACCACTTCCCTCTTCTTGTCGGGAAGAAGGCTCTCCAGCAAATCCGCCATCGCCTCGACGAACGAATTCTTCGAAGCAATCAGTTCTTCGGGATATCCAGCACCAAGCAGCTCATCCACATCGCGCCCTCCATAAGGAGCCTCGGACGCTTTTACCCCATGAAGCGCGCATGCGACATCAACCGCTGAAAGCAAGCTCGTTTTCTCATGCTTGTTCACCACAAAAGTGAAACCCGTCGTGGCAACCCCCAAGCGCACACACAGCTCCATGGCATGGGCAGTTGCGCGCAACGAGGACGGACGAGCGTCCATGACGAACACGACCGAATCTGCTGATTCAAGAACCATGGCCTGAGAGTCCGACCAGAATGCGCCGGTATTGACGATCACGACATCGAACATGCTCTTCAGCGTTTCGAGTATTCTCGGAATCTCCGAGACAACGACTTCCGATGTCTCGATTCTCCTTGGCGCCGCAACAAGAGCCGGCCTCTCCTTTGCACCCTGGCTCGCAAGGTTTCGCAGCCTTCCTCCATCTTCCGCAATGTCCTCTATGCGAATCGGCTCTTGAACGCCAAGTAGATAGTCCATATCGCCGAACTGCAGGTCAGCATCAAGAACCGCGGTTGACAAGCCTGCATTCATCGAAAGGAGCGAAAGAACCGCCGCTATAGTGCTTTTCCCAGACCCGCCGCTTCCCGATACAACCGCAATCGCAGTTGCCTTCGGCTCCTTTGCCGAAATCGGAGATCTTGGCAAAGGATCGCGCAGGGCTTGCGGCTCAGTTATCGCGCGCGAAGGAGAGACGCTACATTCCGCTTGGAGGCAACCCTTCCCCTTCGCGCCCTTTGCCCCCTGCCCAGAAGGCTCCTCGTCACTTTGCAGACTCAATGTTTTTCCCTGAATGCCACAGGCCCGTTTCACCTGTTCGTAGCGCTTCACGAACAACAGCTCATTCAGCACGCCATCGAGCTTCGCGGCGGCGGCCCTGCTCGCAAGAGAGCCGTTATTTCCGAAAGAGACGAGATAGACCCGCTTTTCGGGATCGTCCCTCTTCAGCGCAGCCGCAACATTGATTGGGTCCATGTCGTCGCAAGACACAACCCAGAGCTCCTCGAGAGAACTTGTCGCATGCGCGGTTCTCCTGCACGATTCGGCGGACGAGACGCAAGCGAGCCAGGAAATGGAATCCAGTCGCTCGTCATCAAGCCCCAGAAGCGTCGGATTGGCCAGCGATTGACCGTCCGCGCAAAGCAACACTCGCTTCGTCATTGCTCACCGTCCTCCGTTGTTTTCTCCTCCGTATGCCCTACTCCTGTCTTGGCCTCTCCTCCGTCCGACCCGCTTTGGTCAACACCTGATTCGCTTCGCTCGACGCTCGATTCGCTTTGCTCACTGTCCGCTTCGCTTCGATCGGCATCCGCCCCAACCTGCTCTCCATCCGTTTTCACCCGCTCGTCGTCTGTCTCTGCCCGGTTGGCGCCCACTTCGTCGTCAGCGGGAAGCACGAAGTACAGCTCGCTTTTCTGCGCTGCGGTAATGACCTCTTTGACAAGGTCGGGTTCTACGGCAAGCGTCACCCACGCAATATCCTCGTCCGATTTCGACTGCTCTTCCGTGGAGCTTGTGGACAAGACAAGAACACCCGACGCAATGCAGTCGGTGGCTGCCCCCGATACGGCATACATATCCACGTAAGAACCCGCTTCGACCGAGCCTCCCACTGCCGAAACGGATTTAGCTGGCACGCTCACCGCACATAGTCCATCCGGAACTTGGAGAGCCACGTGTTCGCTCTTCGCAAAACGTCGCTCCGTGATCACTTCCCCTTGGTATATCGGGCTTGATACGGGCTTACCCTGCATATCCTCGATGCTAAACACAGCATCCTCTGGAAGCAGCTCCCCCAGCCAGAGACGCTTCTCTGTATTGGCGCTTCCCAAAACGTCTCCAACCTCTATATCCTCCGTGGCCACGCACACCTCGACTTGTTCGCCCCCATAGCGCTCAAGAACCTCGGCGCGCTCTTTCTCAAACGAGTTCTGCACCTCTGCGCCGTAGGCAAGCACGCTTGAGACGCATAGCGCGCCGCATACGGCTCCCGCAATTAGATTCGCTTTCCGACGCATGGAACCTCCTGTTGTTCACCTCGTGTACTGCGGCCGATGCGATTGCCTTCGACTTGCAGGTATCATGATGAACGCCCTTGCTTCACTTTCTCTGCCAGCGCAGCCCTTTGTTTCTTACCAGCTACCCTGCGTTTTCTGCCAAGCTCTTCATTCATCTCAGCCCATCTCTTATCCTTTCTGCTAATCAGGAAAGGTCCTAGGTGCTAGAAATCCACACAGGCGAAGCGAACAGGCAAGACGGTGCTACAGCAACCGTGCCGCAACTTTGCCCTCGCCTACAGGCGAACACACTGGAGTGCATCGAACCTTGAGTTCTCGCAAACTTTTCCCGTGACATTTCCTCAATAATGTGAGATACTTCTTGCTCACGGGCGATTGGCGCAGCGGGAGCGCAGGTGCCTTACAAGCACAAGGTCGGGGGTTCAAATCCCTCATCGCCCACCATCGAATTAAAAAAAGCTGCCATTGGCAGCTTTTTTTGTGCAACCATTCTCAGGGAGGAATCCAGAGCTATAGGGCTTTGGGACAAAAAGGGCTTCTACCTGTTTCTTGCACGAGACGTTTCTTACGCAAAACGAATGCCAAGCCGATCAGCTCCCGTTTGCAAAATTGCTCCCTCCGTCTGCTGCCCGTCCTGCGAGCACGCTTGCGCCTTTCCGCTGAAAGACCATCATTGCCCAAAGCTTTCCCACCATCTTGTCCGCTGAGCCTCTTATGCCCCCATAGGAAAACCGAACTATAGCCCCAAAACCGAACCCAGACAAAGACGATATGAGCAGGACATGAAAACATTGAAAGCCCCTGCCGCACATAGGAACGGTGGTCGATACGCACATCCAGCCCTTTTTCC
>OLSL01002425.1_pt1 | contig 15022 bp, 10 predicted proteins | sample 1672511 | NCBI WGS metagenome assembly OLSL01 (sample SAMEA3136694, study PRJEB25190) | human gut metagenome | biome: human gut; feature: human-associated habitat; material: faeces | place: Austria | collected 2013
CATTCCATTCTTCGTCCATCGTGATATTTCCTTCCGGATCACAGTACTGTGTTGCCACCTGTCCGTTAGCGAACAGCTTATCAAGCCACTCTTCGCTTGCAACAAATCTTCCTTCACCATGAGATGCCGGGTTTGTATAAACTCCGCCAAGCTGTGCTCCCTGAAGCCATGGGGATTTGTTTGTAACAACCTTTGTATAAACCATCTTAGAGATATGACGTCCGATTGTATTGTATGTCAGTGTCGGAGCATCATCTGTCTGTCCAACGATTTTTCCGTATGGTACAAGTCCGAGCTTGATCAGAGCCTGGAATCCGTTACAGATACCAAGTGCAAGTCCGTCTCTCTCATTCAGAAGTTTTTCAACAGCTTCTTTGATCTTCGCATTCTGGAATGCAGTTGCAAAGAATTTAGCTGAACCATCCGGCTCATCACCGGCACTGAATCCACCTGGGAACATGATCATCTGAGCCTGTCCGATTGCTTTCTCGAACTCGTCTACTGATCCACGGATGTCTTCTGCATCAAGGTTACGGAATACTTTTGTAATAACCTTAGCACCTGCTCTCTCAAATGCACGGGCACTGTCATACTCACAGTTTGTTCCTGGGAATACCGGGATAAATACTGTAGGCTGTCCAATCTTATGGCTGCAAATATGGATATCGGATGTATTGAAGAGCTTCTCTTCAACCTTGGCATCAGAATCTGCTGCTGATTTTGTAGCAAATACTTTCTCAAGTGTTCCTGTCCATGCATCCTGTGCGTCTGCAAGTGCGATCTTCACATCACCGTAAGCAAGTACAGGTTCTTCTGTTACTTCACCGATTTCTGTATAAGTGATTGCGAGTTCTCCAACTTTTCCGTCTTCAACCTCTGCGATAATATCTCCAAATGCAGGAGCAAACAGTTCTCTCTTATCTACATTGTGCTCGATTTTGGCACCCATACGGTTACCAAATGCCATCTTGCTGACTGCTGCTGCAACTCCATGACGATCCAGTGCATATGCAGATACAATTTTTCCGCTCTGGATATCTTCCATGAATTTACCGTACTGATCCATTACTGCATCGTAAACCGGAAGATCATTCTCGTCTCTTTCGATCTTGAGCCATACAAGTTTATTTCCTGCTTTCTTAAATTCAGGTGTAATGATATCCTGCTCAAGAGCCATATCAACAGCAAAGGATACAAGTGTCGGAGGTACATCGATATCCTGGAATGTTCCTGACATACTGTCTTTTCCTCCGATAGACGGAAGTCCGAAACCAATCTGTGCCGCATAAGCTCCGAGAAGTGCTGCAAATGGCTGGCTCCATCTCTTTGGATCTTCTGTCATTCTACGGAAATACTCCTGGAATGTGAAGCGGATCTTTCTATAATCTCCACCTGCTGCCACAATCTTGGCAACTGACTCTGTCACTGCATAAACAGCTCCGTGGTATGGGCTCCAGCTTGACAGATATGGATCAAATCCATAACTCATCATGGTAACGGTATCACATTTGCCCGTAAGTACCGGAAGTTTTGCAACCATTGTCTGCACTTCCGTTGTCTGTGTTTTTCCGCCATAAGGCATAAATACAGAACCTGCACCGATCGATCCGTCAAACATCTCAACCAGGCCTTTCTGTGAGCATACGTTCAAATCGGCCAGTGTTTCCAGCCATTTTGCCTTTACATCCGTAACAGATTTATGATCAAAGAAATTCGTTTCTTTTTCCGGCATTTCTACTTCTACATTTGTTTCCTGATGTGCACCATTGGTATCAAGGAATGCTCTGGATAAGTCTACGATGGTCTTTCCTCTCCATTTCAAGGTCAGTCTCGGATCTGCTTTTACGACTGCAACTTCTACTGCTTCCAGATTTTCTTCGGCTGCATATTTCATAAATTCTGCGACATCCTTCGGTGCAATGACAACCGCCATTCTTTCCTGTGATTCGGATATGGCTATTTCTGTCCCGTCAAGTCCGGCATATTTCTTCGGCACTTTATCCAGATTAATGTCAAGTCCGTCTGCAAGTTCACCGATCGCCACGGATACACCGCCTGCACCAAAGTCATTACATTTCTTGATTAATCTGCTGACTTCTTCCCTGCGGAATAATCTCTGAATCTTTCTCTCTGTCGGTGCATTTCCTTTCTGGACTTCTGCACCACAGGTTTCCAGTGATTCTGTAGTATGTACTTTGGAAGAACCGGTTGCACCGCCGCATCCGTCACGTCCGGTTCTGCCTCCCAGAAGGATGATGATATCTCCCGGATCGGAGGTTTCACGGATGACCGCACGTCTTGGTGCTGCACCCATAACGGCACCGATTTCCATTCTCTTTGCTACATAGTCCGGATGATAGATTTCTTTTACATATCCGGTTGCAAGACCAATCTGGTTACCATAAGAGCTGTAGCCGTTCGCAGCCTGTCTTACAAGTTTCTTCTGCGGAAGTTTTCCTTCCAGTGTATCTTTTACGGATCCGGTCGGATCTGCTGCACCGGTCACACGCATGGCCTGGTAAACATAGGTACGGCCTGACAACGGATCACGGATTGCACCACCAAGGCAGGTTGCAGCACCACCAAACGGCTCGATTTCGGTCGGATGGTTATGTGTTTCATTTTTGAAGTTGACAAGCCATTCCTCTGTCTTTCCGTCTACTTCCACTGGAACAACAATGGAACATGCATTGATTTCATCAGACTCCTCCTGATCCTGTAATTTTCCTTCTTTCTTTAATTTTCTCATCGCCATAAGTGCCAGATCCATCAGGCAGACAAATTTGTCATCTCTTCCGGCAAAGATTTCCTTATGAGTATCAACATACTCCTTATAAGTATCTGTAATCGGTTTATTATAATATCCGTCATCAAAAGAAACATTCTTTAACTCTGTCTGGAATGTCGTATGACGACAGTGATCTGACCAGTAGGTATCCAGCACACGAATCTCTGTCATGGACGGATCCCTGTTTTCTTCCTTCTTAAAATAATTCTGAATATGAAGGAAATCTTTGAAGGTCATCGCAAGATTCAAAGACTTGTATAATTCTTTCAATTCTTTCTCTTCCATGTCTTTAAATCCGTCAAAAATCTTAACATCTGCAGGTTCTTCAAAAACAGTAACAAGAGTTTCCGGTTTCTCTAAGCCGGTCTCCCTTGAATCCACAGGATTAATGGTAAAAGCTTTGATGCTTTCAAACTGTTCCTGTGTCAGTTCGCCTGTAATTACATAAGTCATCGCTGTCTTTATCACCGGTTCTTCATTTTCATTCAGAAACTTTACACACTGAACTGCAGAATCCGCTCTCTGATCAAACTGTCCCGGCAGATATTCGACACTGAATATTCTGTCATTTTCTTCATAAGGGAATTTCTCTTCATAAACAATGTCAACCGGCAGTTCCGCAAACACGGTTTTAAGAGCCCTTTTATAAGTATCCTCACTGATGTTTTCCACATCATAGCGAACCAGAACTCTTACCTTCGTAACGGTCTTAATACCTAAGTAACTCCTGATTTCTTCATTCAGTTCTTTTGCCTTTACCGCATATGCAGACTGTTTCTCTACATACACACGCTTAACTTTGCTCATATGTACCTCCAGATATATTTTTTCTATTTCTCTTTATCATACCACGTTTTATCCAAAAAGCCAAAGACAAAATGAAAAAATTTATAAAAATAAAAATTATGGCAATCCGGATTCCCATATCAACGAAAAAACCTTCCGGCAGCATATTAATCAATCTGCTGGTAGATTCATCCAAAAGCCAGTTATTATTATTGAACAGCATTCTGTGCATCAGGTAGAAAACACTGTCAAAATCTATATAAGCTGCTACTGTTATAGCAGTCACAATAACTGCAAGGCAGAGAATGGTCCATTCGACTCCCCGACATACCGTTTCCACAGTTTTTCTGAATCCATATGTTACATATAGAAGAAGGACGGAAACCACAATGATTCCCACGCAGATCCATCTCTGCTGCAATGCTGCCACAAACAAATCCCTTACATCTGCCATATGGCTTTTTTCTATGGTATGGAACATCTCTTTTTCCGTTCCGTCGACCTGTGCATAAATCACCAGTTCTTCACGGTTTCCGCACAGATATTGCATCATTTCCTTCGTTACTTTCATAAGCTCATCCATATCCATATTGACAATGGATGTTTTATTGTTTACATCATATTTCTCGTATTCTTTCTGATAGAACCCATAATCACTGTAACAGGCAATCTCGAAAGCAGAGACAAATATAATAAAAATCACTGCAAATCCGATCAGAACTCCCATCATTCCCCTGACCATTCTGTCCCGAAAAGCCTTCATTCCCAATTCCTCTTTTCCTGATTATTCATCAAACAGTACGGTAACAAAGAATCCTCTTTCGGTCTGATGTACCTGTTTTACAATTCCCTTTCTTGTTTTCAGTCGTTCACGGAACTGATAATTTGCTGACATGGCAACTGCAGGCTCAAGTGTATAATAATAACTTCCCGGAAGTTTTCCTTCGGTAATCTCCACTTCCTGTCCCTCTTCGACCAGACCTTCCCGTTCCATCTTAAATTCCATTTCACGCATATCTTTACCACTCCTGTATTGTTCTATACAAATTTATTCAATGTTTCATCGTATTCATAGTCAATCGTGCCAAGTATCCCTTCTATTTCCTTACGCTCACAGTGATATACAGCAGCGAATTCATCCAGGGAAGGATAATGGTCCCTCAACTGTGTATTGACAAAGCTTAATAACATAACCGGATCTTTCGGCATATTCTTTTCCATCTTTTTTCCTCTAATCTTTCTTCTTTTTTCCCAGCACTTCCATTCTCATATACTCAAATACGACATCTTCCCCTTCGTCTTTCAGCATTACCAGCAGTTTCATAAGCAGTTCTTCCGTCTCCGGATGCATCAGATGCGATTTCCCTTTCAGAAAATAATTCAATGCATCTGCATCGGTATACTTCTCTTTGTTATATGTCTTACTGGCGGCCACCCTGTCACAAAACATCTCCGCCACATATTTCTCAGGCATTTTCATGCCTGCGAAGACCGTATTTTTATCACTGGTATAATCAATCCAGTATTCATAATGATGCTTATTTCTGCCCTTGTGATGCAGCCATGCTGTAGAGCAGCCTTCTGCCTCCCGCTGTGCATTATTCGGACTTCGGTTTCCCTGATAATATTTTACCCCCGGGATGAATTCGGTCGGGGAATATTTGGATAAATCATGCAAAATTCCCTGCTTATACAGACCGAGCCGGAAGCAATGCTGCCTGACCAGTTTTTTATGTGCATTTACTGTTTTTAAATGCCCTGTGAAGTTATGCAGAAATTTTTTTAATTTCATATCTTTCTCCTTTATCTGGATATGATTTCATTTTTATATGCAAAAAGAGCCAGAACGCTCAAAGCAATTCCAGCTCATTATTAGCAGGGGAAGAGGGATTCGAACCCCCATGAACAGTTTTGGAGACTGTCATCCTGCCATTGGATGATTCCCCTATTCACTTCATCGCTCTACATCTCTTCAAGCGACTTCATAAGTATATCACATTTTTCTGTTTTGTCAACATTAATTTTCATATTTTTTCAAATTTTTTTAGAAAAATAAGAAACGGATATTTTTACAACATCCGCTTCTTTTTAAAATAAAAGATCTCTGCCAGAACAATGAACAGGGATACCAGTGCCACCGCAGGATAGGCATATTTCCAGCCAAATTCGGGCATGTCTGGAAAATTCATTCCATACCACCCTGTAATCAGAGTAAGCGGTAGGAATATCGTAGTAACGATCGTCAGAATACTGATCACACGGTTCTGCTGTATATCTATCTGCGTCTGATACAAATCCCTTATCTGTCTGAGATATTCACGGATTGTTTCCACATAATTATGCAGCCGTTCCGCACGCTGGACATACCGCTCCCATTCCAGTCGTTCATCCGGTATATTTTCCCTTCCAGTATATACCTGCATACATTCCCCGATATTTGCTATCTGTTCATAATATACCAGACTTGATGATAACTGTCTACGATATCCCATGATCATCTCATTAAAATGCTCCGGTATCTTTTTCATTACCGTATCTTCAATATGTTCTAACTGCTCTTCGATCCGCTGAAGATGCAGAATATCCTCATCGATCAGAAAATTAAACAGTAAAAGCAGTACTTCATGCAGGGTACATCCCTCAAAAACATCCTGCCGGATTTTTTCTATTACGGACTTTAATTCATTTTCTTCTTCTATGAGATAAAGCCTGTCTTTGTGAAGATAGAAACCAAATTCCGTTACTTTATGATTTCGCCCACCTAATTTGGGAATCTTCATAATCCCCTGGATACAGTCCCGGAATGTTTCTGCCTTACAGTAACGGATCGCTTCCAGACTTCGAAGCAGATTTTTCTTGTACGGATAACCGCCTTCCAGACACCGGAATTCTTCCCGGTTCATCAGGATAATCCTGGCATATTCTTTTTCTGAAGTTTCATCTTTTCCCGGAGCATCAGGCTGCAGACTTCCTTTTTCCGTATTTAAAATATAACTGACCATTGCTTACTGATAAGAATCCAGAGTCGTTCTTGCCTTGTCCGTGATATCTCTCTGGTATGCAATTTCATTTTCCATATTTCTGGATACATCGTTTGCCGTATATGCTGCTTCCAGCACTTTGTTCAGCAGTTCCCCGATGGATTCTGCCATCTTATTCTGTTCTTCTGCATATGCAAAAATATCATTCATATACTGAACCATGCCATCCACAAAGGTCTGCACCTCACTGATCTTTGTACTGATTTCTGCTGATGAACTCTTTGTCTGATTTGCAAGGGACTGGACTTCCTGTGCTACCACAGAGAATCCTCTTCCGTGTTCCCCTGCCCTGGCAGCTTCAATCGATGCATTTAATGACAGTATATTGGTTTTATTTGCAATGCCTGAAATTACTTTTGCAAATCCGGCAATCACGTTGGAAACTTCTTTCATCTGTTCAATGTTTTTCTGTGAAAGTTTTACTGCTTCATTTAATTCATCAATCTTTCCTACCAGATGATTTACTGCACCGATACCATCTTTTACAAGATTCAGCGAAGTATCAGATGAATTAATTACATCGAATGCATTTTTTTCCAGCTTAAGCTGTGATGCATCCAAATCGTTTACTATTGTTAAGACTTCCTGTGCTAATTCTTTTGACATTAATTTTTCCTCCATCATATATGTCTTATAAATATTTTAATAAGTCCTGAATATTTTTTACTCCTATGACATCGATACCCTTTCTGTCCGTAAGTCCCTTTCCGGAAACTGCCGGCATAATACATCTGGTAAATCCCAGTTTTACGGCTTCTGCAACCCGGCGTTCTGCCATATTTACAGCCCTGACTTCTCCTGACAGTCCGACTTCTCCAAACACAATGGTTTTTTCATCAATCGGAAGGTCCCTGTAACTGGAAATAATCGCCATAACGATACCCAGGTCCAGTGCAGGTTCGTTAATCTTTATTCCTCCTGCGACATTTACATAGGCATCAAATTCTCCCATATGGAATCCCAGTCTTTTCTCCAGAACTGCCATTAAGAGATTCACCCTGTTGTAATCCGTTCCCGCTGCAGTTCTTCTCGGCATACCAAAGTTCGTCCTGCATACCAGTGCCTGTATCTCTGCAAGAATCGGTCTTGTTCCCTCGATCGTACATGCGACAACAGAACCGGAGGCATCCTCCGGTCTGCCATTCAGCATATATTCTGACGGGTTCTTAACTTCCTGCAGTCCGTTCTGGCACATCTCAAAAACACCGATCTCATTCGTAGAACCAAAACGGTTTTTTACACCTCGCAAAATACGGTAGGAAGCATGCCTGTCTCCTTCAAAGTACAATACTGTATCGACCATATGTTCCAGCACTCTCGGACCTGCCACCACACCTTCTTTTGTCACATGACCTACCACAAAGATGGATATATTCTCCGTCTTTGCCGTCTGCATCAGGATATTAGTAGATTCCCTTACCTGACTGACACTTCCGGGAGCACTGCTTACATCACTGTTATAAATAGTCTGGATAGAGTCAATGACTGCAACGTCCGGCTTCTCATCCCTGAGTGTCTGCTCAATAAGTTCCAGATCGGTTTCACAGAATAGCCTGATATTATCATTGAACTGACCTATCCTGTCCGCACGGATCTTTATCTGCTTCAAAGATTCTTCGCCAGAAATGTATAATACCTTTCTGCCCTGATCCGACAGATTTTTGCATACCTGCAGAAGAATTGTGGATTTACCGATTCCCGGATCTCCGCCAATCAGGGTAAGAGAACCACGGACGATTCCTCCGCCCAGTACCCGGTCGAGTTCCCCGAAGCCGGTGGTCATCCTTGCTTCTTCTTTCGTTGATATGTCTTTCAGCAGGGAAGGCTTCTTTGTATTCGTGATACGCACTGCCCTGCCCGTCTTTGTTACAGGTTCTTCCACAAAGGTATTCCATTCCCGGCAGCTGGGACACTGTCCAAGCCACTTTGCTGACTCATAACCACATTCACTGCAAAAAAATGCAGTTGTTTTTTTTGCCATAATCTCCTCCGGCTAAAACTAACATTTTACTATCTTTACTTCTGCGGAGCCGCCATTGCTTATCTCAACGCTTAATACCAGCTTTCCACCCAGATTAGTCTTCATGGTACCTGCGTTTAATCCATCCAGAAATATTGTATATTCTGTTTCCGGTTCAAGTTCTACCGTAATCTGCGGTTCTTCTTTTCCTTCTACGGAAAATGCAACCGTATTCTCTGTTACCTTAAAATTATGAACTGCCGTTCCAGGAACTGACTCATAAACAAACATTCCGTTCTTTTCTAATTTTGTAATTTCCTTAAATGTTTTTACTTTATACAGATCTCCGTTTACCTCAAAATCTGATAATTTTGTTTTGGTCTCCAATTCATAATTTCCGAAGCTGAGTGCTCCATTATCCTCTTTGCGTATTAATTCATCAATAACTGACATTTTCTTTTCCTCCTGTACATTATAATCACGCTGGCTAATGCCTTATATTGATTATATAATATTTTTATATAAATTGCTATGTTTTTTTTAGAAAAAGCAATTTTTTTTATTATTTTTTGACAACGAATTTCAGTTCATCTTTTACTGCCGATACACTTACCTTATCGCCCGCTTTCACATTACCATCCAGAATCTCCTGTGCAAGCCTGTCTTCCACCATCTGAATCAATGCCCGTCTGAGCGGTCTTGCACCATATTTCTTATCATAACTCTTTTCGATAATTAATTTCTTTGCTGCTGGCTGTACATGCAGTTCAATGTCCGCCTGTGCCTTGATTCTCTGTGTCATCTCTTTGAGCATAATCGCAATAATATCTGCCATGTCATCTTTTGTGAGTGCATGGAATACGATGGTTTCATCAATACGGTTCAGAAATTCCGGTTTGAACATTCGTTTTACGACTTCCATAACAGATGTTTTCATTGCCATGTAATCTGCCTTTTCATCTTCTTTGGAGGCAAAACCGAGGCGTTTTGGCTGCATAATCTGCTCCGCACCCGCATTACTTGTCATAATAATAATCGTATTTTTAAAATCTACTTTTCGGCCTTTTGAATCCGTGATATGTCCATCATCAAGCATCTGTAACAACACATTGAAAATATCCGGATGTGCTTTTTCCACTTCATCAAATAAAATTACCGAATATGGATTTCTTCTTACTTTCTCGGCAAGCTGTCCGCCTTCTTCAAATCCCACATATCCCGGAGGAGAACCTATGATTTTGGATACACTGTGTTTCTCCATGTATTCCGTCATATCTACACGGATCAGTGCTTTCTCATCCCCAAAGACTGCCTCTGCAAGTGCCTTGGATAATTCTGTTTTTCCTACACCGGTCGGTCCTAAAAACAGGAATGAGCCGATTGGCCTCTTCGGATCTTTCAATCCAACTCTTCCTCTTTTTACCGCCTTCGCCACTGCCTGTACTGCTTCTTCCTGACCTACCACGCGTTCTTTGAGAATCTTATCCAGTTTTTTCAGTCTGCCAGCTTCTGTTTCCGATAATTTGCTGACCGGTATCTTTGTCCAGTTTGATACGACCTGTTCCACATCTTCCTGCTTCAATACCAGCCGTTTGTTTTTGTGGGCATTTTTCCATTTTTTTCGGAGTTTTTCCTGTTCCTGCTCCAGTTTCTCATATTCTGCCTTTTTCTGGACAGCTTTTTCATAGGATTCCCTGATCAGAAGTGCTTCCAGTTCTTCTTTGCACACCTCTGCCTGTTCCTGAAGATTTCTTAATTCCGTCGGACGTATAAAATTATTCAGTGTTTTGGCTGATGCCGCTTCATCAATTAAATCGATCGCTTTATCCGGAAGATTTCTGTCATTGATATAACGCTGTGACAAACGGACCGCAGCTTTTACCGCTTCCTCAGAAATCACAATGCCATGATGTGCTTCGTATCGTCCCTTTAATCCCATCAGAATCTCTTCTGCCTGTAAAACATCCGGTTCTTCTACCACAACCGGCTGGAATCTCCGCTCCAGTGCCGCATCTTTCTCAAAATGCTTACGATACTCATCAATGGTTGTCGCACCTATAATTCTGAGTTCCCCGCGGGATAACGACGGCTTCAGTATATTTGCCGCATCCAGTGCACCTTCTGCACCGCCCGCACCGATAATGGTATGGATTTCATCAATAAAGAGCAGAATATTTCCTGCTTTCTTTACTTCACTGATAATCCGCTTAATTCTCTCTTCAAATTCACCACGGTATTTAGATCCTGCCACCATGCCTGACAGATCAAGTGTAAGTATTCTTAAGTCTGCTATATTTTCCGGTACATCTTTTTCTGCGATCCGGATTGCAAGTCCTTCCACAATCGCTGTTTTACCAACTCCCGGTTCTCCGATCAGACAAGGATTATTCTTCATTCTTCTGGACAGAATCTGGATGACTCTCTCAATCTCATGATCCCTGCAGAATACCGGATCAAGTTTTCCTTCCGAAGCAAATTTCGTCAGATCTCTTGTATATGCATCCAATACCTGATTTCCTCTCTGCTTCTTTCCATTTTTGAGTCCCGCTATTTCTTCTTTGATAAAGGCCGGATCCATTCCCATTGCATTTAATAATTCGGCATACATTTTCTGGATGCCTGCATCCATCATGGTCAGCATTCTCACGGCTGAACTGTCACTTTCCTTCATAATGGCCATCAGGATATGCTCACTTCCGATTTTATCCATTCCTGTTTTCTTTGCTTCTTTTGCACTGTTTTCCAGTACCCTGACTGCTCTTATTGAGAATTCCGGTGCATCCTTTACCAGAACCATGCTATGGGTTGCAAAAGAAACTTCTATCGTCTTATACAGTTTTTCTTCTGTTATGCCATGGTTCTTCAGTACAATTTCGGCCATACTCCCTTTTGTTTTCATAAGTCCGTATAACAAATGTTCCGTTCCAACATAACCATGCCCAAGGCTTTTTGAGAATTCTTTTGCTTTCTCTATCGCCAGCCTTGCACTCCTTGTAAATTTATCCTGCATATTATTATGTTTCCTTTCCGTCTTAATCTGTTATTTCTATTTTCTTTTCAGAATATTATCCAATTCTTTATCCAGACGTTTTTCATCCATAGGTTTCACATCTTCTTCATATTCTGCATAAGCGTCATATTCCTCATACACCTGCGGTTCTGCCTTCCGCTTCTTACCATATAACATAATACCCAGTATTACCGCTATTATTGCAAAACAAATGGTCAGAACTGCAAAAATGTTTCTTGCCATCGTGAGGGATTTACTGTTTTTCTGTGTCGAATCTTCTGTAACCACAGTAACCCGGTTCTGTTCCTGCTTTTCCATTGCGGTATACTGATAGCGCAGAAAATTCCCTTCCTTTGCATCATAATAGTAAAGATTATATGCTCCGTCCCAGTTCATGGCATAAACCAGATACAGATCTTCTGCATCATATTTTAATGCTTCCACGGAATTTCCATCAATATCAATAAACAGCTTCTGGTATTCATTTCCTATTGTGCCCTGAAATGGCAATTCTACATTTTCCGGTATGTCAAATATGGTATACATATGCTGTCTGACCGTGATGCAGACATATGGGGTAAAACTGCCGTTTCCCTCATTATAAATATAGAATCTGCCTTCCTCTGTCTGTGCATCTCTGATATATACCAGTACAAGGTCTGTTGACAGTCCTCTTGCTGCTGCAATGTTGTTTCCATTATACGCAAAGGTGTAAGATTCATAGCCTTCCGGAATCTGTACATCTTCCGGAATATCCGAAATATAACCGTTCACTCCACCAATTATGACATCCAGTGAACCAGGCTGACTTTCCTGGCTTTCTTGTGTTTCCTGTGTTTCCGTGGTTTCTTCCTGGATAGTAGTTTCTTCCTGCTGCTGCGTGGTTTCCTGCTGTGCAGCCGTAGTTTCTGTGGCTTTTTCCGTCGTGGTTTCCTGTGCCGTTTCCTTTTCCGTATAAATAACATATTTCTTAACATCACCGTTTTCTGCAGTTACCGTAATGGTTGTGGTGTTACTTCCGGGATCCATTCTCGTTCCGGATACATTAACAACCGCTTTTCCGTCTGCTGCGGAAACGTCAAGTGATAATCTGGTTACATTTGCTCCGGCACTTAATTTATACGATGTTGTTTCCGCCGAAAATCCCGGTGACAATGCCGCACTTTCTGTCTTTCCATCCTCATACACCAGTGCAACGTTTAAAGCAGACAGATTATTATTTCCGGAGGCCTTTGCAGGTGCTGCAACGGTCACGGAACCGCCGGAGACTTTTACGGTCATATCATTTGCATCCGTATCACATGGCACACTGATCGTTTCTAGTGTCAGAGCGGAAGTTCCCGCTGTCTTTGCCTTAAATGAAACCGTATAGGATTTCGATGTACTGTTTACATAATCATTATAAAACTGTACAGAACCGCCACCGCCGCCATCTGCACCCGATACATATTCCAGTATGCCCGCATCATAGGTCAATTTCATCGCATATGCACCGATATTTGCACCGGAGGAAAATGTAACCGTTACCGATACATTTTCCCCCTGTGAAGCATTTGCCGAAGACACAGATGCATTAAAATCTGCCGCATAGACTGTTCTGTTCATTATCAGCACCAAAAAGAGTATCATCATAACTGTGCTGATACCGGCTTTTTTCTTCATAGATCCGTCCTCCATGTTCTAATTCTGCTGTATCTTATTCTCGCCGAGAATATGACGCTTTATAATATAGGCATCCTTTATGGTAATTCCATCGCCATTCCGGCTTACATCGGCTGCAATCCGGTATATACCGGATAATTTTGCTTCTCCGAGTATATCCTTACGAATCAGAAATGCATCTTTTACATTAATGCAGCCATCTCCATTTACATCACCATACTGCAGTGCCGTAAACTGTTTATAGACAGTGCCGTTACCGGTTATAATTTGGATGATATCACCTGTCCCGATAACACCTGTTTTCCCATTTCCACTGCTGTCAAGAACCTTTACATCCCCATTGGTAACAAAAATGGATGCTTTCAAATTATCCACAGTCATATTTTCTGCAATACCTGTCATATAACCATTCTTTTCATCCGCTGACAGACCTTTCAGACTGTAATTTGTATCCGCTGATGGTCTGGTCGCTGCAGCTTTGCGGTTCACATGAATCGTATACGTCTTAACTGCACCGCTTTCTGCCTTTATCTGAATGTCAATATCATTATTTCCGACATTCAGTCCATAACTTCCGGTTCCCGTGACTACGGACGATGCATCTGCTGCCATCGCTGTAATATCAATCGAAGCCACTGCATTTTCAACCGTCACGTCATAAACCAGTGTGGTAGTCTTAAAGGACGGTGTCAGACTTCCCGCTGAAACTTTCAGAGATGACAGATAGGTATTCGAACTACCATTTGCCGTCGGAATTGCACACACGGTTTCCGGCATATTTTTAAATACCGGTATTTTAAAGACAATCGATATGCTCCGCTTCATAGAATCCGAATATCCGTTCGACGCAGACAATCCCTCATTTCTTGCCGCTATAATATGTGTCATATACTGATGGGTATATGGTGTTCCTACAAAATCAAATTTCTTATAATAAATCGTGTCCTGACCGATATTAATATAATTCTTTCCCAGTAATTTTGCTCCGCCGACTAAGGATTTATATCTGGTGTTCCATGGCCGGAGTGAAGTACTGTCCGTCTTTGATGCATAGAGCAGTCCATTTTCCACGGCAGTTCTTCCGCTTCCTGCATATGCACCCCAGTTATAATAATTGTAATAACCTTTATAGCCGCTCACATTTCCTGATATACTTCCTGAAGTTCCCGATTTTCCCTGCTCCTGAATAATACTGGAAGCAAGGCTGTATGGACTCACACCCGATGCTGCAGCTGCTTCCATAATGGCATCCACATAGCCCATGGTTCCTCCGCTGCTGTCATTCGGAATCGAAGTATTCGTCATAAAAGTTCCTTCCAGCATACTTTTCAGGCCGGCTGCAGTCTGATATGAGGACTGGAATGACAATAATTCAAACTGGAAAATATATTTCTCATCCAGGAAATTTCTCGGATCCAGCGCATATGCAACCAGTTCTTTTGAAGCAGCCGCCCAGCTTCCGCCATCAAATCCATACCATTTTCCGGTAGCTGCATTATAGGCTTCTTCCTCCGTTGATTTCCACGAAGAAATGGAGCTCATGGCAATCAGGCTTCTTCCGGTAACGGATTCATTCTTTACCACATCATCCCAGTTATAATCGAGGTGATCTGCCTGAAATACCCAGTTTGGATAGCTGGCATGTAATTTTCGGAGTGGCTCTTTATAGCTTTCCGGAAATCCCTGTTTTGTCAGATAGCTTTCAAAATCTGAATCCGGAGTATAATCAATTCCTGACATTGCTTCCCACTCATGTCTTCTGGGTTTTCCCTTAC
>OLSL01002428.1_pt1 | contig 14994 bp, 17 predicted proteins | sample 1672511 | NCBI WGS metagenome assembly OLSL01 (sample SAMEA3136694, study PRJEB25190) | human gut metagenome | biome: human gut; feature: human-associated habitat; material: faeces | place: Austria | collected 2013
TCTTTAAGGCTAACCCGATCCGTTATCGTGGATATTATTATGATACAGAGTCGGGGCTGTACTATCTCGGAAGCCGGTATTATGACCCGCAGGTGAAGCGGTTTATTAATGCAGATGGATATGCAAGTACGGGGCAAGGATTTGTTGGCTGCAATATGTTTGCGTATTGTGGGAATAATCCAATTCGATTTGTAGACCTCAACGGATGTTTCTGGGAAGAGGCGCGTGATTTCTTCAAAAATATATACGATAATATCGGGAGAATTATTGGTCCTGATATAACAGTAGTATATCAGAGCCGCACAGATGATCCGGATCCAACGCCGGAGTGCCCATTAATAATAGTATCCGGTGAATATGCTACAGAAACATTATTTGAAGCAGGAAGTTCCGAAAGAATAGTTACAGTTCAGGAGCAATTTCGAACAGATAATATTTTTGAATCATCCATTGGAATTGCAATAAACACCGGAAACTACACATGGACGTACAGCAAAAGTTTTAACAGCGTATCGGTAGGATACACCACGGAGCATAGAGATCAAACGTATTCAAAATATTTTACTGTAAATTTGGCTAGCCGTGCCCCACTATCGCTTACTGCAACAGTGAGTAGCCCATCGGGACGCAATATGAAAACAACAGGGTATATAAAAGTGAAAGCCAGCTGGGATTTTATCGAGAGATGCTTCCAGTATACGGTGGGATATCCCGGGGCTTATATCCCGGCACTTGCTTAGAGGGGACATTGTGAATGAAACTTAAAGCGTATAGCTGTGTTATTACACCTTTTTGGATTTTTGCTTTGCTTCTGACATTACTATCTGGCTGTACCCGGACATATTCCTCTTTAGAGGATGCTGTTCGCGGTATTACTGCACATAGAGAGACTGTGACTGTGCTAAACGGAATTGAATCCTGCATGATTGTTTATACGGATGGACATAGTAAATATACCAAAACATTTGCAGCGGAGAGAAATGGCGTTTATCAGCAAGTATTACCGCAGGATACAAAACTTATCTCTCATTTTACCTCTCAGATAGGAGGATGTACAATTTATCAAATACCAGATACCGACGATTTCTACTTGATTGGATTATGTACATCCTCTCCCGAGGGAATTTCTGTGGAAGACTCCTTGAATACAGATTTTTTCACGTTAAATACAATGCCCGAGAAACTAATCTCTCAATTCAATGTCGAAGAAGTCAGTTATCTCGTATGTGCTACCCTAAATAATTTTTCAGAGGATTACTGGATCAGAGTTGATGGAAAAAAAGTAACCGTTCCTGTGGTTAATTCGGAAGGAGCAGCCAGTATACCACAAGGGGAATGATGTGAGACTTTAAGCAGAAGCGAGCGGGCTATCTTCTAAAGGAGTATTTATGAAAACTCGACATTGGGTCATCCATTCTCAAGACCACACATATCAACTATCCTATTGCACAAAGTACCGGAGCTATGTCGTGCTAGATGGACGGAGGGTGGACCTTCCAAGATCCAACTCCAATCACTTGTGCGATCTTGATTTTCAACTTCCGATTGACGAGTTGGAAGTATGGTGCCGCTATGCACGCCACTGGTACTTTGATGTATATGTAAATGGTACGATGCTCCCCGATTTGGAAGGATCAACACCTCCACGCTTGTCAATAGAGTCATATCGTTCTTTTTCTGGAATATTGGCGATGGTCTCATTGATCCTTTGGCTGCTTATGATGTTTGGTATAACACAGGGATGGATATAACGGCGAATGGATTTGTAGGTGCCGCAGGTCTAACCCGCCTGCGGCACCCAAGATAGTCCCGTTGTCAGCACACCTATGATGTTGCCGGTATCCGTGACAGCAAAACAGTTACGACATCCAGCGGCACCATTACCTACAACTATCTGACGCAGAATGGTCAAGTGGTGCGTCAGACCTGGACAGATCTTGGTAATGTATCCCATGTCATGGACTTTATCTATGACAATAACGGAAAGCCTTATGCGTTCTACTACGATGGAACCCTATACTACTACATTACCAATCTGCAGGGAGACGTCATCCGTATCATCGATACCGCCGGCGCGACAATCTGCACCTATACCTACGATGCCTGGGGCCGTCTCCTGAATTCAAGCACCAATCAGATCTTTAAGGCTAACCCGATCCGTTATCGTGGATATTATTATGATACAGAGTCGGGGCTGTACTATCTCGGAAGCCGGTATTATGACCCGCAGGTGAAGCGGTTTATTAATGCAGATGGTGCTGCGTTTGCAACGATTAATCCCTATGGCGACGGCCTCACTGATAAGAACTATTTTGCTTATTGTGATAATAATCCGGTAAGCAGAAGTGATGATGGCGGGGAGTTTTGGAATCTTGCTGCTGGTGCAGTAATTGGAGCAGCGATAAGTGCTGTATCACAGGTCGTCGGAAACGTAGCTAGTGGAGAGCATTGGTCAAATGGCGTATTAGTTGCGACAGCTTCTGGCGCTGCAAGCGGCGCACTTGCAGCGACAGGCGTGGGACGTTTGGGGCAAACAATAGGAAATGCAGTTATTTCTGGGGCTGCTCAGGCTGTAAACGAGCTGAAATCTGGAACACTTTTCACACAGCAAGGAGCAACTGCAACGCTAAAAGCTGCTGCCGCTGGGGCAATGAGCGGTTTTATCGGCGGTAATGGTGCTAGACACAAAACGGGCGATTATTATAAAGCTGCGCAAAATGCAAAACGAACTGCACTTAAAGTGTTTGGAAAAAAATATAGCAATCCTGCTACCCCTGCGAAGTTGTTGAACAGGGCAATTCGCTCAGTGCGATATGCAGCCAAAAAAGTCACGATTAGCACGTCCTGGCGGTTCGCAGTTGGCGCTATATATAGCCAATACTATACAAGGTCTTGATAGGGGGAGCAATGTGATGACAAAGCAGATTTTAGCCCGTGGTATTGTGTTGCTCATAGGAATTCTATACGGTGGTATGCGATTCGGATATAAGACGGATTTGGAACTTCAATGTTCTGAAGAAAAAACCACATTGGTAGAAGTATCGGAAAACTGGCGCCCATTTTTCCATTTTAGGTGGAGACCAGGACGTATGGTTGCACGGTGTGCGCTTTGGATTGAAATTCTTGCGTACATAACTGCTGCAATTATTATACTTGGAATGATGGTTGCAACGATATTTCCCGGAGCTGCAAATATAATTCAAATTGGGAATGAAATCTTATTTGTTGTGTTTCTGGTTGTGTCAGTCGTGATTTCAGCGCCAAGTGCTGCGGATGATGCAAGTGCACAGGTACAGAACTATGACTTGGATTGGGTTGCTTCCATTCAGCACAATTTCGGGATGTTAAAAAGGCGGCATTGCCGGGTTATTTCAGAAATTGCGCCAGGTATCTATAAAATTCGATGTGGCAGAATTATTCGGTGCTACCACCAAGCTATTGCTGAAATTCCGGTTGAAATTGGAAAACGTTATTTTGCTGTCCACAACTACGACTATACTCCCTGTTTTTGGAGAATTCGAGATCATTGACTTTTTTACGCGGTGCCGCAGGCCTAGCCCACCTGCGGCACCGTATAACTGCTCATCAGGACAGCTAAGTGTGAAAAATGCCCAATATTCAAAGGCACCGACAGGGATTTTCTCTGCCGGTGTTTAGCGGTAGACCTGTTTGAAGACATAGGTATTGTTGAAGCCCATAACTGCAACATGAACCTCACCACCACCTGCGTCGGGATACTGCTGATCGATCCATGCCGGCGCAGACTTTGCGGTCTGAACGCCCAACTCGGGATAGTCGGTAGCGCCGCCACCGGAAACCTGGTCGGCGTATGCGGGATACTGACCGTTAAAGATCACAGGGATGCCGGCTGCTTCCGCCTTCAAGAGGGAATCCTTCATTGCGTCCTGGTCGATGGGCGCAACGATGATGAGATCAGCCAGCATTTCAATAAAGTTCTCAATATGATTGATCATCAATGCGGTATCTCCCTCGCAGGCGACAACGGACACGGTACATCCCATATCCTCCAGGAAACCCTGAACATTGTCAATCGTCTGCTTCAAAGCGGGGTTCGAGAGGGTGTTGACAGCATAGCCCACCAAAACCTCCTCGCCAGCCTCCAGGCGGGCAGCAACATCATTAAGCTGCTCCTCAGTGGCACTACCAGGAAGGTCAGCAGGCGTTGCTTCGGCAGTAGACACCGTTTCAACGGGCGTCTCCGGAGCTGCGGGGGCTGCTTCGCTGACATCTGTATTGTCAGCAGCCGTGGAACTGACGGATGCGTTCCCAGAGGTACAAGCGCAGAGGCCAAGCACCAACGCTGCAATTAGGAACAAAGCAAGTTTCTTCTTCATTTTCTGAATCCTCCTTAGAATATTTGTCAGCCGCTCATGCGGCGGTGGCACAAGGGTTACGCCAAGTGAAGCAGGTCCAAAGCATTTCGATAGAAAATTTGTTCCTGCTCAGCCTGAGAAATGGGCAGATTTTCCACAGAGGCAATGGTTCGGGGGAGTTCCTCAGGTGTCATGGAGGGGAAGTCCGTGCCGTAGAGAACGTGATCCGCACCAAAAAACCGGCATCCAAGTTCTAGGGTGTCTGTGCAATCACCATACACGGCGGTATCCGTATAGAATCGTTTCAAGTTTATATGTCTTGCGCCCTCTTCCGGGGAGACTGGATTCACCAGATAGGCAGAATTGTCAAAATATTGGGCTTTCAGCCGGGGATAGAAGGCTGGGATAAACGCACCACAGTGGTGCGTCACGAATTTGATTTTTGGAAACCGATCAAAGATTTCAGATCTTGCCAGGTAGAACATGGTCATACTGGTATCCATGGGCCAGCCTAGCATGAGTTCCACATCAAATGGTGCCTTTAAAGGGCCAGACGCAAAAACGGGATGGATCCAAATAGGCAGATCATATGCCTCCATCATCTCATATAGAGGATAGAACCGTTCGGAATCCAGATATTCTCCCAGGATATTGCTGCTGATCTGGATGCCCTTTAGCCCAAGTTCTTCAATAGCCCGGCGGCATTCCTTTTGAGCTGCCTCCATATTTTCCATAGGAAGCATTCCTACGGCGGCAATAAAGTGGTCACGGTGATCCCGGCAGAGATCAGCAAGCTCCTCGTTGCCGATTTTAGCAAGCCTGACAGCCAGATTTCCATCCACCATACTTTCCAAATCGGGACCCATCATGGTGACAACGCTGGTGTCTCCAGGTGCAAATTCATCCATAACATCCATCCGATAGGCTACATCTTGTGCTTTGCTGAACTAAGCCGATACCCATAAAAATGAATATAATAAGGATAACAGAACCCGACACGCCTCTCAACGATGCGGACCACGTCGGGTCATTTTTATTAAGAAGGTGCTGCTTTGTCATACAAAGAGCATCAGCCACCAATGACAGTTGAAAGTCAAATAGAAAATTTAAAGTCACTGGAGTTAGTAATTGAGAATGAGAGCTATGCAAAGAGCTTTCTAAATGACGTATCCTACTTTCGCGTAATCAAGGCATACAGTTTGGGCTTGAAACCACGAAATGGAATGTACAACGGCAATGTTACATTCTCACAAATTGTCGACTTATATAAGTTCAATGCGAACTTTCGCCATTTGCTGTTTCCTGTCATTGAGCAGGTTGAAGTGAACCTGAGATGCCGAGTTGGAAACTATGTGTCTTGCAAGTACGGAGTCCTTGGCTATGAGGAATCCACAAATTTTGCGAATCCGGAATACCATCAAGAATTTCTATCTGATATCGATGACGAGGTTAGAAGGAACGCAAAGTCTCCTTTTGTAAGAAAATTTGGGAGGAATTATAAGGACGGAAAAATTCCAATGTATGCATTAGTTGAGTTATTCAGCTTCGGAACACTTTCAAAATTCTACAAAAACATGCAGAACCAGGACAAGAAGGCAATCGCCGGAACTTATGGTGCAGGGTATACATATTTTGAAAGTTGGATTGAAAGTATTGCATACGTTAGGAATCTTTGCGCCCATTACGGTCGGTTATATAATGCCATCTTGCCCAAAAGCCAATGATATACAAGCAATATTCAGAAAACGGCGTGAAAAACGATAAGATATATGCTGTATTAGTATGTATTTCGCACCTTATTCCGCATGATCTACATTGGTTTGCATTTGTAGATCAGCTCGAAGAACTGATCAATAAGTATCCTTCTGTCAAAATTGAAACCATGGGTTTTACCGCTAACTGGAAGGCTACTCTGATGGGTGAAAGCAAATAATGGATTGCGCAAGTACGCTCTGAGAGAATAGCTCTCGGGGCGTACTTCTTTTACCATGACCCTGCCGTTTTGCCTGTCATGCTGTGTACCACAATAATATGGAAGCGGTCCATGGTATACTCCTTTAGGAGTATAGTTACCAATTTGACTGGAAAGCACTATATAGCGTGTTTTTCCTGCGGCCCTGAGGAGAGCGGTGAGAGCAGTTCAAAGTAATCCATCATCTCTTGTTGATCCATTACCGGAACCGGTTCTTCTGCGGAATCATCTTCTGATGGCTCTGGAGTTTCCTGTTCCAATGATTCTTCAATGCCGGCAAACAGGGCGTTCTCTTTGGCGTACAGCTTATTTAGCGGTAGCCGTGCATTGCCCTTCTTCTTTGCATTGTACTCAATCACCATGGCTTCTGCGAATCCCATACAGCCGGGGCGCCGTTCCTTGGCGTTTCGGGTCAACTGCTTAATGGAGATGGCTCCCAGCTTGGATTTGAAACTATCGTCATCCAGAGAATCCCCATAAGCTACGATCAGCCGAGCAACTGCGTTGAGGATGTTGGCAGAAAACGAGTTGGAATCTCCCTCCCAGGTTCCTATGATCAGGCGCAGGGTTTGACTCAGCACATGATAACCGTATTTGTCAAAAAGGCACTCTAAGGTAGATACCGCGCAGATGGTGCAGGGCTTCCGCTTCAGGCCAATGGTAAGTCCGTAGGATTCCACAAGAGCCTGAATAATCAGCTGTTTGTCATTCCCTGCCTCGATGTTTGCCTTGAATATCTCATATGGATTCAGTGCCCTGACATACTTCATCTGATTTGCGAAGATATCCGCTTCGTGGGTATAGCTCAGATCGTCATAGATCATGCACCAGACAGGCGTATCTCTGGAACCGGAAACAGCAGCAACGATTTCAACAGTGTGCTGTCCGTTAAAGACATAGTTGATGCCATCTCTTCGGCTCACTTTGACCGGATTGATCTGGTGAACATCAAAGTTTGCAGCAGCCCGCCGGATATGGGTCTCAGATAGTTTCCTCTGGTATTCCTGATTGGATACCAGATTCTTTATCGGTATTTTCTCAAAATGGACCTCTGGTACAAACAGATCATAATTATCCACGCCTCATCCCTCCATTGCATTTGTTATGGATGCTATGCTCATATTCAATTCCTCTAGTACAGATTTCAGTTTCTCTTTTGCTCCCGGCGTCGCAATGGAAAAGTTTGCTCCCTTTTGAACCCGTTCAATGGATCTTGTCCAGGAAGGGAGCGTCAATGTCAGACCGGTTATTTCCGCATCGGGGTCAAAAGTGGGCATGTCTTTCACGGATGGCCCTGTAATTGGTTCCGACAGGGCATTGTTATACTGAATCTCCCGGCGGGAAGCATTGTAGTGGGGAAAGTTGTCCCGTTCTTTTTCAAGCCGCTCTCCTACCCTCAACATATTTTCAGGACTCATTTGTGACAGGATGATCACGTTTTGATGGGAGATTTTATACCGGCCGGAAAGAATGTTTGCGGCAATGTCCGGAGCTTTTTTCTGAATCTCTGATACCGCACGGGTAAATGCACCATATTTCTGAACAGTGGCATGGGATAGTGCGTGTTCCTCGGCAACCCGGAGGGCAGTGATATGACGAATGTTGCCGGTTTTGGAGTGTCTGGGAGATTCGATCTCTGTGTATTGGCTAATCCTCTGGGCATTGCGCATGGAATTGGCCACTTTTTCCGACTCATACTGCATACCGATCAGAAACTTACGAGTCTCCTCCGTAAGATTTCTGCGCCCCAGCTGGTTCGCACAGATCCATGCAATTGCCGCCTCCTTGCAATCGAACTGCAGTTCCCGAATGGCAAAGGGAATCTTATGCCTGTGGCAAATCTCATAGCGATTATGGCCGTCAATAATGGTTCCATTCCAGACAATCAGGGGTTCCCTGCAGCCATCTGCCAAAAGGTTGTCCTCCAGTTGCAGGCGTTCCGCCTGGGTCATGGGGCAGATAATATCCCGGAAATCCGGGTCGATCTTCAATTGGTACAGCTTCTTCTCGGTCATGGTTCCACTTCCTGTTCAATTCTCCTGGCTGAGGCCACAGAAAACACTGCAACCTCGTCATCAGGATGAATCCATCCCGACAGATGATAGCAATTCTCCGTATGCAGCGTGTCAAAGGCAGACACCAGCTTTTCACACAATGGTGCGCTGTAGATTTCAACGCAGGTGTCAGAAGATACGGAGCCAACCTTGTGGGTTGACCCACAAAAGGGGGAATTCGTGTGGTGGATCGCAAACAGCCGTTTTTCTTCATTCACGAGGAATTGAACATATTTCGGGTTTCCCATCTGATGAAGGGTTTCCTTATGGATTCGAATCCGATTCTTTTTCAGATCTACCGTACATTGGGTTGTGATATCAGCCATCTGTAGTTCCTCCCACTGCTTCTCTTCGTCCGGTTGCAGGATCAGATATGGACAAGACTGCGTAGCCGCTGAATAGGTTCACTTGCAGAGATTTCTTGTGATCTTCAAAGGGAAGGCCAAAATGGTTTTGCCAGGATGCCGGATAGACTGGTGTCCTGGATGTCTTCGGTTTCGCCCCCTCGGATATTGTGCGCTGATATACCTCCGTAGAGTTTAAATCAAAGGCAATCAAATATTCTCCGTTGGCCTGGATCAGCTTTCCCAACAGTTTGTATCTGTAGTCAGGATTCCAGCCCATCAGAGACATGATTTTTCCAAAGAAAATCCGACAGGTAATCTGTTTTGGCTTCCGCTTTCCTCTGGAATTTCTGCACCAGACAAACGAATCCCTGTCTCTGTCACTGCAGGGGCGAAGAGCCAGAATTTTGGTTTCCTGATTCACAAGCACCTGCACATGTTCCGTATTTGGAAACCTGGACAGACAGGCAGTGTTTACATAGAATTTGTAGTTATTGAAAGAGATGGACGGCTCGTTGATGTGAGCAAAGAATTCCCGACGTACCACTTGAAAGCCATTGTAGTCAAAGGAATCATCCATCTCCCAGAGCTCATCATTCTTGCTCAGAGCCAGTGTAACTGGTTCCTCTGCTGGTCGGAATCTATTCTGCTGTTCCTGCATGGCCTGCCTCCTGAATGTTGATGTCTTTTAGTTGTTGCTTGATAAAGGAACGTAACGCTTCAAACGGTGTTACGTTCAGCGGTGTTCCTATTTCAAAACAACGCCCCTCCAGCCGGAGTTTCCAATCCTCTTCACTCTGGGCTTCCAGTGCAGAAATGGACAATTCGTGGAGATAGTAATCCATCCCGAAGAAATTCATCCATTCCTGGGGAATTGCCCGAATCCGTTTGCCGGAGGACATCAGCGGCTTCAGATGGGATCCGGAAGCATCGCAGGAAGATACGGCGCCGGAACTGAGATAGATTTCTGTGTTTTCCACATCGAAGATGTAGGCCAGCTCATCGTCCTGCTCGTATAGCGAGCCTATAATTCTGTACTTGCAGCCAACATCCCAGTCAAACAGTTCATAAATCGTTTTCAGAAAAGCAGTGGCCGGAATGCCCCGAGGCGTATATGTGCCGTGATTGTTGATGGAGAACTGTACTCCGCTGCGGTTGTCCTTATTTGTTGGACGCACAGCGATTTTCTGTTCCACAGGATTGATTAGCAGCTCCACATAGCCCTTCTCTCGGAATTTTCGCGTGCAGGCAATGCTGAAGGACATTCGATTGTCTCCGAAGCTGACTGCCGGGCGATTGGCAGAATCCAGAAACTCCGAACGGGTAATTTCAAAGCCCCGCAGATCAAAATCACCTGCATCGACTTCTACCTCTAAAGGAAACGGTGCTGTACCCCGCTCCTCTTCTGTGTATATGCTAAGAGAAGCCTTCAGATAATCCGAGGCCTTAAAGCTTGCCCATCTGGGGTTGATTCCCACATAGCCCTTGAAAATGCCGCTCTCTATCACCTTCAGCTGAGGAAGGAATCCTCTGTTTCCGTACTTGGCGTTGTCCAGAATTTTCTGGACAGCGATAAAGTCATCTCTGGAAACAATGGCAGGATGGTGATTGTAATACAGGCTCTGGGGCCGCTCCCCTCGATTCTTTCGGGATAGATGGTCCCGATAATTGGGCGTAAAGGTCTTTCGGGTCAACACATCGCCGCAATGCCGTTCGTTTCGCAGAATTTGAATAATGGAGTTGGATGTCCACTTGAGATTTCCAAGATAGGTTCGATGCCCCAGGACAACAAAGGCATCCGCAATCTGCTGTGTGGAGTAGCCATACAGATACATATAGAACGCCAGCTTTACGGTGGGTGCCTCCGCCTCGTTGATCACCAGCTCGCCATCTGCATCGTGGGAATAGCCCAGCAGTTTGGGCGTAAGCGGGATCCCGTTGTCCAGGCGCATCCGAAGCGATGTCTCCATGCTGCGGCTTCTGGTATGGGATTCTTCTTCCGCCATGGTGGCAAGGAAGGTCAGTGCCATCTGAGAGTCATCCTTCAAAGAGAACACGCACTCTGATTCGAAGAACACACCTACCGGCGATCGGAGCGAGGCCAATTTCCGGACGATGTGAATGCAGTCTTCTACGTTTCTGGCAAAGCGGGATACATTTTTGCAGACAATCATATCAATGTTCCCGTCATAGGCATCCTGAATCATTTCATTAAAGGCATCACGGTGTTTTCGCGAGGTGCCGGAAATGCCCTCGTCTGCATAGATTTTTACCAGCGTCCAGTTGGGATGCTTGAGAACGAAGTCTTTATAATACTTCTTTTGCAATTCATAGGATGTAGTCTGCTTGACATTATCTGTAGAAACACGAGCATAGACAGCTACCCGCTGATGCACATCATTGTCGTAGTAATCAATCTGCTTCTTTTCGGGAAAGTACTGATAGTTGTCCTTGTCTATGGTTACATTGGTACGGCGTCTGACTCGGTCCCGTTCCTGTTTCTGAGAGGCACGTCTGGTTTCATCAATCATGGATTCGCTTCCTTTCATCCTCATCATCCGGGAGCAGCTGCCAATCCTCCGAGGGCATAAAGAACGGATCTCTCAAATCTTCTCTGTAATAGGAAGCCAGCGTATAAATGTCCTCGGATACAAAGTAGATGCCAACAGGAGGTGTCTGGGTGGCCAGTATCCTGGAACAAAAGGTGATCTCCTCCGGACTTCGAGATACATTGGAAACCTTTTGGGTAATAATCAGATCCACCTTACCCTCCATGGCATCGTTCAGCAATCTGCTCCATTCTGGAGCGCTTCGCATACTCGGGGCAGAGGAACCCTCATCAATATAGAAATCCACCAGCGTCCAGTTGGGGCAAAGAGCCAGCGTGTCCAGGTACTGCTTTTTGTGGTGTTCAAGGTAATCCTCGTATTTGGTCTGATTGAAAAACCGGATGTAAACACCGACCCGAAAAGAGACTGCCGGGTTCGGCTGTTCATGCCGGATGGTTTGCAGCCAATGCTTGTGATCAGCAATCATCTGGGCTCGCTCGGAGATGTCTCCGAACATATTTGAAAAAGGGTTGTCCTCAGAGGACTCCACTGCATACAGGTCAAGCTTGTTCACATCTGTACCTCCCGATTGATATTTCAGGTATATTTTATCTTTTGTCACAGGTGAATAGAATAAACCAGGAGTCAAGTTTCGACCAAAACTTGACTCCTGGTTTATAAACACAAAAGACAGGCCGTAGTACAATTACAGTCTGTCAATCGTTACGTTGGCTTGCCTGAAAAGCAGCTTTCACCTGCCGGAGGATTTGGAGCAAAGAATCCATCTCAGCGGGAGTACAATCCTTTAGCAATTCTGCCAATTCACTCTGGTAGAGAACCTTGACTTGGGGAATGTTAATTCGGAGCAAATCATCCGCAGAGACCTGCAGCGCTTCTGCAATTCGTGCAAAGGTCATGATCTTTGTGTGCGTCTTGCCGCGCTCAATGTCGCTGATATGGGGAAGCCCTACATTCGCCTTTTCGGCAAGTTCTGCCTGGCTCATGCCGCGCTCGATACGAACAGCCTTGATGCGTTGTCCCAGAGCCAGCAGTTCCTGTTCCATATCTGCCATGTCCTCACCTCTCTTAGCCTACAGGCTAAATCTTCTCCTTGAGTATATCTTTTCCGAAAGTAAAAATATATAGTCGTTAAGCGATAATATAGTCCACAGGCTATAATAAACCTGCATTTTCATAAATGGAGGTTTTATCATGACAATCAACTACACAGCAATCGGACAGCGAATCAGAACCATTCGGAAGCGTGAGGGTATCTCGCAAAGTGCGCTTTCGGAGATGATCGATAAGTCCCCCACCTACCTCAGCTACATCGAGGGCGGTATTAAAAGCATGAGCTTGGAAACCTTTGTTCAGGTAGCCAATGCATTAAAAGTGTCTGCTGATGATCTCTTGGTGGACAACCTGGTTCATAACCAAAATCTGTCCCACTTTGAATTTCAGAAGCTGCTCTCTGACTGCGGTGAAATAGAGAAAGCCATCCTGCTGGATGTAATAACCGCAACAAAGCACTCCCTGCGGAAACACCGGAAGGGTGGCTGGTCTGCCTGGAGGTAAGTATACTGGAATCCAGCGGACTATGGAACAAACCCAGGGTTCAGGATATACATAGAACTTGACTCCGCCCAGAAGCGCGGTTCCTGGGGCAGTATCAATCCGGTCACCCGGAGACCGAGGAATTCAAAAGCATACGACAGAAACAAGGCAAGTCAGTGGAAGCGTGAACTTCATGACCTGCCTTGTTTGTGTTTTATGTAGGAACGGAGGTGTGCATACATTTTGCGGAGCTTGTGTTACTGTTCACGGAGACCATCCCAAATTTTGTGTAAACCTCCAATGTGGTGCTTCTATTATACACTACTTTCGAGGTTTACACAAAATATGGGATGGTCTCAGGGCCTGATTTACAAGAACTTTTACAACGTTGCCGACCCCATGACGGCGCCCTCCAACCAAATCACCACCGACAACATGGGGCTTTGGGTCTGCGAGCTGGCTAGAATGCACGAGTTTGACAGCATGTTTGATTCCTCTAGCACCTTTGAAATCTGGCCTGTTCAGGATGCGGTGCAGAACCGCGGAGACGTAAATAAGATCCGTGTTGCAACGGAAATGGCCACCAGCGGCGGCGAGGTGATTGCTTCCACCTGCGCCTACCCGGAAATTGCCGCCCTGTGGCTGGACTATCGCTACACAGACGAAGGCCGGCTCCTGCTGAACTACGGTGTGGAAGGGGAAGGCTTTGAATATGTGGACGGCGAGCCTCAGCTTACCGAATTGATCACCGGTGCAGAGAATATCAACTTCGGCCTTGCCATGTATGCCACAGTATTCCTGGGCTACAATGAGCCGGAGCGGATGTGGTCCACTTATTCCGATGCCCAGATGGCCTCTCTGGATATCTGGAAAATGGGTGACAACGAGTATGGCTATTCTGCCAACGCCATCATGAACACCCAGGAACAGGAAACCTTCAGCCGGGCCTATTCTGACATCAACACCTATCTCCTGGCCGAAATCGTCCGTTTTGTCATCGGGGACCGTTCCTTGGATGAGTTCGACGACTATGTGGCGGATGTAGAAGCCATGGGCATTGACGCCTGCATCGAATGCAAACAGGCTGCTCTGGACCGTTATCTGGATTGATTGAAATGCGCGCTATGCCTTAACGGTCTGGAGTTCTGGAAACTTCCCCTTGCGCAACAGCGGCTTATTCCTTATAATAATATGTAGGAATCAAGGGGAAAAGAGGTTATGAAATGGAACTCAAGCAGCTGGAGTACTTCCTGAAAGTAGCGGAGCAGTTAAATTTCAGCCGGGCCGCCGAGAGCCTGTATATTTCACAGCCCGCTCTGAGTTATCAGATTGCGGAACTGGAACGGGAGTTGGGCGCAGAACTGTTTGTGCGAGATCGCCGGAAGGTCTCGCTGACGCCGGAGGGGGAGGCTCTGATGCTTCCTGCACAGGAGATGCTGGAGCAGGCGGCCCTGCTGCCTGATGTCATCCGGAAAAGTCAGAGTCGGAAAAATGGAATTCTGCGGATTGGCTTTGACAATACCGAGGATCACTACGAATGCATCGGCGTCACAGAAGCGCTGGCGCACTTTGGCCTTCAGAATCCCGGTGTGGAGCTGACCTTGATCCGCGCTCCCTTCACAGAATGTGCAGACCAGGTGATTTACGGTGACTTGGATGCAGCCTTCTTGATTTTGCGCCACCGAGAGCATTTGCCGCCGGATTTGACCTCTCGAAAGGTCTATGAGACGCGAGTGGTCATGGTGGTACGGGAGGACAGCGGCATTGAAACCTGTCAGGAGGCCGTAGACCGTTTGGACCTGTTGCTGGTAGACGAAAAGCCCAGGGGGAATTCCCGTGTACTAAAAACGCTGGAAAACATGAAGCTGGAGCCCAAAATCCACCGAGTGGACTCCTTATGTGCCGGGTTTGTCTATGCCCAGATGGGAAAGGGCATCATGCTGCTTTCGGAGGTCTATTATCGGCAGCACCGCTATCCAGGCCTGAAGGCCATTTCCATTCCGGATGAGGCCGCAGTGATCTCTCATGAGCTGGTATGGAACCGCGGGACCAGCAATCCCATGGTAGCGCGGCTTTTAGAGCAGCTCCCGACTGTGATGCATGCATAGCGTCCTAAGGGACCATAGCCCTTCGGTCCTTGGGAAACGCCCGTTTTAAGAGAAACCACACAGCCACCGGCTTCGCCGG
>OLSL01002431.1_pt1 | contig 14985 bp, 6 predicted proteins | sample 1672511 | NCBI WGS metagenome assembly OLSL01 (sample SAMEA3136694, study PRJEB25190) | human gut metagenome | biome: human gut; feature: human-associated habitat; material: faeces | place: Austria | collected 2013
ATTGGATCGAGCAGACCGGCGAGGTTGTCTACTGCGTGGAACATGCGGCAGGCAACCCCCATGGCGACACCTATACGGCGGCATCCCCCTCCTCCGTCTTTTCGGCCAGTACCCTCTCGGGGCTGAACTCCATCCTCATGTACGGCTACCCCAACAACCGTCCCTCCGGCTTCACCGACGACGAGGCAAGGCAGGCCACCGCCAATGCCATCCGCTTCTGGCTCTCGGAGCAGGGCGAAGCCGAATCCTACAGTTTCACCAACCGCAGAACCAATCCTGACGCCATCCGCGCCAAGAGCGGATATGAGCACGTCCTGGAATACGCGGACGAGCTGCTTGCCAAAGCCCGCGCAAGGCAGGAACTTCCCCACAGCATCGACTTCTCGACCTCTACCGTACAGCTGACCGCCAACGGTAGCGGCTTCAGCGGGCAGACCTCAGTGCGGCTCACAAACATTAACAGCGGCTATACCCTCGATACTTCCGCTCTGCCCGCAGGCGCAAGCGTGTCCGGATATACCGGCAGCAGGAGCGAAACGCTGACCATTACCGTCCCTGCTTCTGCAGCGGGACAGAGCTTTTCCATCTCTGCCGAGGGCAAGGATACGAGAAGCGTGGATAACATCACGGCGTATATTCCTGCAAACGGTAGTTTGCAAAAGATTTTCCTTTGCGCAACCACCGCACAGGTCGTTGCAACAGCTTCGTTCAACGTGGGCATTCCCGCTTACGGCAAGGTGCAGGTGGTCAAGACCGGCGAGGACGGCACGGCGCTTGCGGGCGTAAAGTTCGGCGTTTACTTCGATTCCGACTGTAAGAACAAGATAGCAGAGCTTACCACGGGCAAGGACGGTACGGGAACCTCCGGCGACATTCCCGTAGGCACGGTGTACTTGAAGGAGCTTTCCACGGTTAGTCCGTATATCATCTCCACCGAGGTCAAAAGTGCCACAATCACCGCGAATGCCGTGACAAAGGTTCCATTTGCCAACGTGGCGGCAAAGGGCAAAATCCGCGTTGAAAAGGTGGGCGATGTGCTGACGGGCAGCAAGTCCGAGGAAACCGAGTATGGCAACATCACCGTTCCCGCCTATACAGAGAAAGGGCTGAGAGGCGTTGTGTACGAGGTCAGGGACAGCATGGGCAAGGTCGTGGCAACGCTGACCACGGACGATTCCGGCGTTGCGGAAACGGAGGCGCTGCCGCTTGGCGGCTACACCGTGCAGGAAAAAAACGCGCCTGCGGCGTATGTCGTGGACGAGAGAATCCATGAAGTGACGCTTGCTTATAAGGATCAGAACACTCCCGTCGTGTCCATGACCGTCAAAGCGGACAACGAGCTTCGCACAGGCGGCGTGAAGATTCGCAAGATCACCGAAAAGTTCAACTATGAGAACATCGACTTCTACAACGCGCTTGCGGAAGGGTATGTGTTCGGGCTTTACACCGCCGAGACGATTGGCGATGTTCCCGCCGATGTGCTTGTGGAGGTATTGACCACCGACTCGCAGGGCGTTGCTGAGAGCAAAGCAAAACTCCCGTATGGGAATTACTACTTGAAGGAGCTTTTCGTCCCCGATGAAACCGTGCATTTGCTCAAAGGCAATCTCCCTCTCACCATCAGCAGCGAACTGAACGTGCAGCACTATGACAGCCCCATCTACAACACCATGTTCAAAACGCGCATTGGCGTTTACAAGCTCGATGAAGCTGACACGGAGCGCACTCTTGCGGGCGCGGTATTCGAGGTGCGGGACGCTTCGGGCAAGCTGTTCGATACCATTACCACAAACAAGGACGGCTATGCGGAAACCATCGAGATTCCCGTTGGCGTCTACAAAGTCAAGGAGATACAGCCTCCGGCTGGCTTCATCCTTTACGATGAGGTCAAGACCGTGACGCTCACCACCAAGGACAAGGAAACGGCGGTCTTTGAGCTTACCAATAAGGCGAACGAAGTGAAGGTACGCAAGCTCGACAGCCACACCAAGCAGCCCCTCGCAAACGCTGACATCAAGGTAACGGACGCGAGTGGCGATGTGTTCTTTGAGGGCAAGACAGGTACGGATGGCTACATCAATATGATCGAGCTTCCCGCAGGCAAGTACACTTGGCAGGAGGTCGTAGCCCCCGAAGCCTACTCCATCGACCCCGCCCTATACTCCTTTACGATAGACGCATACGGCAAGGTCGCGGGCGACGTCCAGTTTGCCAACGACCCCATCACGCTCGAAATTTTGAAGATGAACACCTATACGGGCGCGCCGATGGCGGGCATTACGTTCACCTTGCAGGACAGCGAGGGCAAGGTGGTCAAGACGAAGCAGACGGATGACGGCTACCGTATTCCCGCCGAGGACGGGACGGAAACCTTTGTCACTGACGCGAATGGCAAGGCGGTATTCAAGTATCTCAAAGTGGGCAAGTACAAGCTCGTTGAAGCCGTGCCTGTCGGTTATATCGCGGACGGCACGACGGAGATAGAGCTTACCGATAAGCACAGCGAGGCTGCGCCCTGCAAGGTGACGGTCAACAACTGCCCGACGGGAGTGAAAATCATCAAGCTGGACGCCAAGACCGAAAAGCCCCTCACGGGCGCGGGCTTCAGCATCAAGGTCAAGGACGGACTCGGCTTTGAAACGCTGACGTTCACCAAGCAGGCTGACGGCAAGTATTTCTTTGACGAGAACGGCAAGGAAATGGATTTGATGGTGGACAAGAACGGCGAGGTCGTCATTCTCGGTCTGCCTATGGGCGCGATATGGATCGAGGAATCCGTTGTGCCGACAGGCTATTTCCCCGTGACCGCTCGAAAAGCTGAAATCACAAAGGAAACCTCGGCGGTCAAGCCCATCGAGATTAAAGTGCCGAACAACAGGAGCGTGGCGCTCGGTATGGACAACGACCGGTGGGAGCTTCCTGCCATGATCGCGGGCGCTTTGCTGCTGCTCGGCGGCGCAGCGTTCCTTGTAATCAAGCGTCGAAAGAAACTCAAAGGATCGGAGGAATAGTCAATGGAACTGAAAGCTATCTTGGCAATCGTACTGTGCCTTGTCATTGTCGGCGGCGCAGTATTTTTGTATGTAAGGAACAAGAATAAGAGGAAATAGCATATCGAGAGGGCTTCACGCCCTCTTTTACATAATCACGAAGAAAGGAGTTTGACTATGAAAGAGAGGGAAATCAACGCGGGATATGAGATTATTGAACGCTTCCCCGTGGGCGAACAGGGCTTTGCGATTGGGCATAGCGAAACAGCGCCCGCGCCCTACGTCACATGGCAATACCGCACCGCAGACCTCGCCCATTTCTTTTGGGGGCATTATTTGAACTCAAAAGAAGCGGCGTATGATGATTATCGAGGCAGAATAAACGCTGAAATCGAATATGTAGCGGAGCGTACCCACAAGCCCCCGCTGCTGCCGCTGTTCTGCTATTCGCTCATGCCGTCAAGCGGCGAGCTTATACGGATAGAGCGTGGTTGCAAGGGGTATGAACAAGTTCCTTATGGCTCTACGGGCGACCCCGCTGTAAACCGCAAGACTGCCGACAGCCGTAACCGCGAAATGGGCGTCACAAGAGCGCAGGAGGAAGCCATGCTTGCAGGCAGTCTTTTCGGATGGCATACAAAGGCTGCTGACCCCCGCAGCTACGACGAGAACGGTCAACCAAAGCGCGTGAAGAAACGCGATGAGCTTGAGCGATAAGGAGGCGGCGATATGGAGAATAACAATGAAAAGCGTATGGCAGGCTGTTGGGAGATACTCCATGCGCTGCATATCGGGGATAAGGAGGTCGTGGTCGGTGAAAATCTGACCGCGCCAAACGAAGCGCGATATATGTGCGCTTACTGCACCGCTAATGACATCATGCGCGGATATAACGAGTGCATGGCAAGCGATGATTACCTTGAAATTATGGAGCTGTATACCGAACGCATTACAGGGCAGATCGAAGCGGTGAAAGCAGAAATCGCGGAACGGCAACTGCCAGACATGACCATATCTGCCGACCAATGCCACAAAAACGACTTCTCAAAAAGCATTGTCGGCAAGATTGTCGCCATACGCGCCGATGCGTTAAGGCGCGAGTACAGAAGCGCAGACCATCAGCTTGTGTTGGTCAACGGCGGTTTCGGCGCAGCGGCAAACGCGCGGGGCAGCGCGGTGTATGCAACTAATCTATACAGCGGCAAAGAGAGCCGGTATGAACGCCGCGATGTGCTTGGCGAGATAAAGCCCGAACACCTCCCGCACTGGGCTATGGAAAAGGCGGCGCGTATGCGGGGGCGCGAGAAGAAAAGGCATGAGCCGGAAAGGTAGGTGTTCGAGTGGCAACAAAACTACAAATGATGTCCGAGCTTGCTGCGCAAACGACGGAGCGGCTTACGCAGTCCATTGATAACTGGACGAGCTTCCTCGATTCCGCCGCGTGGCTCTACAAATACCCGTTCCATGAACAGGTGCTTATCCATGCACAGCGCCCGGATGCTACGGCATGCGCACCCATCGAGCTATGGAACGGTACGTTCAGGCGCTGGGTAAACAAGGGCTCAAAGGGCATAGCAATCATCGACGACAGCGGGCAAAAGCCCACGCTTAGGTATGTATTCGACGTATCCGACACCAATACCCGCTACAATGTTCCCTTTAGCCTCTGGCAGACAAGGCCCGAATATGAGGCGCAGATCGTGGAGGAGCTGCAAAACCACTTCGGCGACATAGGCGTTGAGGACGCAGACTTTTCATCTGCCGTGCTGGGCATAGCAATCAACGCCGTATCGGATAACTACCGCGATTACTATGAGGAACTCTTAAAGGTAGCGGATAACAGCGCCCTTGCCGATATGAGCGATGATGAGATTAGCTCCACATTCATGGTGCTGCTCATGACGAGCGTTGCCCACACGGTTTTTGTGCGCCTTGGCATAGACCCCGCCGCCATATTCCGCGCCGACGAATACGACAGCGTTACGCTGTTCAATTCGCCGGATACCATAGCCCAGCTTGGCGCGGCGACGAGCGATATTTCCGAAATGGTCTTGCGGCAGATAGAGCGCAGCGTAAGGAGCATGGAGCGGCAGGAGCGCGACACACTTGCAAAATCCCAACAGGTCTTGCAGAATGAAGATAGAAAAAACGAAAGGAGCGTTGAACATGGAACTCAGTTACAGGCAGAACGGGGATTATCTGATTCCCGATATAGAGATGGACGCGCAGCCGACGGAGGCAATCGGCAAATACGGGATGATGAGGAAGGCGTTTCTCAAAGCCCGTCGGAGTGGAACGTACAACGCACTCTTGCTTCAGAACAGGCTGACCGAGCATCTGCTGGAGATCGACAGGACGGCGCGGGAACAGGTCGAACAGACGATGGCGCAGATGGCGAAAGCCGAGGGCGTGACGGAGAGCTTGAAAGCCCGCGACCAAATGGCGTGGGTACAGCAGATGAACAACATCAAGAGCCGAGCCGAGGAAACGGTGATAGCGGAGATAGTCCACAGCTAAGTCTTTTCCCCTCGGCAGACGAGCAAATAGAACAAATCGAGCAGGCGGAGGCTGAAAAGTCCTCCGCCTTTTCCGTTTCGCAGGCCGACTTGGATAACGAACTTGTGCGCGGCACGGGCTTCAGAAATGGAAAGTACCGCGTATATCAGTTTTATCAGACCCTTCACACGCAGCAGGACGCGCTTGCCTTTCTGAAAAAGGAATACGGTATCGGCGGTCACTCCCATACCTTTCTTGACGGCAGCAGCGGTTTTGTAGACCATGATGCGAAAGGCATCCGATTCCGTGTCCGAGGCAACGATGGTGAACAGAACTTCTCGTGGCGCGCCATAGACAGCCGTTTGAAAGAGCTTATCGCCCTTGACCGCTACCTTACCGAGAAAGAAAAGGCGTATCTGCCAACGTATGAACAGGAGCAAGCGGAGCGTCGTTTGCAGCAAGCCGAGGAAGCGGCGGCACGGGAAGCGTTAAAAGCAGCCGCAGCCGCTATGGACGAAATACGCAAGAGTGCCGAATATCGCTTTTCGCTTGGCGACGAGGTGCAGCTTGGCGCACAGACCTACACCGTGCTTGGATATGACGATGAAAACGTCATGCTCTCCAATCCCAAATACCCTTTACTATCCGAAGATATGCCCCGCAACGTATTTGAACGCCGCTTGCGGGAGAGCGAAGTCAACGACCACCTTATCGTACAGAATGAGGTTGATCTAACAGAAGCAAAGCGCCTTATTGATGAATACTGCCTTGATGAGTTTGAGAGTGAAGCAGATTACGCTGACTTGGAACACGTCGCGCTTGCTTTCACCACCACCGAGGACGGCGAGCATACGGTTGAAGCGCAGGCAGACCTTGCGCATTTCAGCATAAACCGCTATGTTGACGGACAGCTATTTGAGAGCCGAAGCTATGACAGCATTGAGGAACTCATATCAAACGATCTGCAAGCTCTTGACTTTAGCGACCTGACCTACTTCGACCAACAGGAAGCCGTTGTGAGCTATCCCGTTGAGGAAGAAGTACAGGCAGAAGAATCGCCCGACGTAGCTGTTGGTACAGTCATCGACTGGAACGGGCGCAAATACGAGGTCGAGAGCATTGGCGAGATCTCCGGCGACGTATCCATGCGGGATATCACCTTCCACAGCGCGGTCGGCTTTCCCATCAATCGCATTGAAAAGCTGCATACCGTGCGGGAATGGCTGAAAGAGCAGCCCACACAGGAAGCCGAGCAGCCGACCGAACAGCCCCTTGCCCCCGCATGGGAGCAGCCGAAAGAGATCAAGCTCAAAAGCATCGTCATCGACCTTACGCAGCCCCGCATCGAAAAGCATAACTACCGCATCACAGATGACGAGTTGGGCTACGGCGGCGCAAAGGCGAAGTATCAGATGAACGTGGCGGCGATCCGCACCTTGCAGACAATCGAATCGGAACACCGCCTTGCTACGCCCGAGGAACAGGAGATACTTTCAAAGTATGTCGGTTGGGGCGGCGTCGCGGACGCCTTTGACGAGAGCAAGGATAACTGGCGCACAGAATATGCCGAACTCAAAGGCTTACTGACCGAGAGCGAATACATCTCTGCCCGCGAATCCACGCTGAACGCCCATTACACAAGCCCCACGGTAATCAAGGCGATATATGAGTGCGTTGCAAACATGGGCTTCACCACGGGCAATGTGTTGGAGCCTGCCTGCGGTATCGGCAACTTCTTCGGGCTTGTGCCGGAGGCGATGGGCAAAAGCAAGCTCTATGGCATTGAGCTTGACTCCATCACGGGCAGGATAGCGAAGCAGCTTTATCAGAACGCCAACATCGCCGTGCAAGGGTATGAGGATTCCTCCTTGCCCGACAGCTTCTTTGACCTCGCCGTTGGCAACGTGCCTTTCGGCAACTATGGCGTGTCTGATAAGCGATACGACAAAAACCATTTCATGGTGCATGACTATTTCTTCGCCAAGACGCTCGACAAGGTGCGCCCGGGCGGTATCATCGCCTTTGTCACTTCAAGCGGCACAATGGACAAGAAGAACTCCGCTGTTCGGAAGTACATCGCACAGCGGGCTGAATTGCTTGGCGCGGTGCGTTTGCCGAACAACGCCTTCCTGCAAAACGCGGGAACACAGGTGGTCGCAGACATTCTCTTTTTACAGAAGCGTGACAGAGCCATCGAAACCGAGCCGGAATGGGTGCATCTCGGCAAGAGCGCCGAGGGCTTCACTGTCAACCAGTATTTCGCGGACAACCCCGATATGGTGTTGGGGCAGCTTACGGAAGAAAACACGCAGTATGGCAGGCAGGAATGTACCTGTGCGCCCATCGCCGGCGCTGATCTTTCCGAGCAGCTTCGTGACGCTATGGCGAACATCCACGGCTCTATCACCGAGTATGAGCGCGAGGACGATGAGCTTTCCGAAAGCACCAACGAGAGTATCCCCGCCGACCCCGATGTGCGGAACTTCTCCTTTACCGTCGTGGACGGGCAGATATATTACCGCGAGAACAGCCGCATGAACAAGATGGAGGTCTCCGTCACGGCGGCAAACCGCATCAAGGGCATGATCGAGCTTCGGGACTGCACCCGCAGGCTCATCGAGTATCAGCTTGAAGGCTATCCCGACGAGGATATTGCAAGGGAGCAGCGCAGCCTCAACGCCCTATACGACAGATATACCGATAAATACGGTCTGCTGAACAGCCGCGCCAACAACATGGCGTTTTCGGACGATTCCGCTTACTGCCTGCTTTGCTCTTTGGAGGTCATTGACGAGAACGGCAATCTGGGGCGCAAGGCGGATATGTTCACGAAAAGGACGATACGGCAGCAGAGCGTAGTCACTTCGGTGGACACCGCGACAGAGGCGCTTGCCGTTTCACTCTCCGAAAAGGCAAATGTGGATATGCCCTACATGGCGGAGCTTACGGGCAAGACCGAGGAACAGCTTGCCGAGGAGCTTACGGGCGTCATCTTCCTCAATCCTGCGACAAAGCAATACGAAACCGCCGACGAGTATCTTTCCGGCGACGTGCGCTGGAAGCTGCAATTATTGAGAGAGATAGACGATCCTCAGTATGCGGCGAACATGGCGGCGCTTGAAAAGGTACAGCCCAAAGACCTCTCCGCTTCGGAAATAGACGTGCGCCTCGGCGCAACGTGGCTCCCGCCCGAGGATATTGAACAGTTTGTGCATGAGCTTTTAAGCACCGCCTACTATATCCGTAACCGCATCAAGGTACATTATTCGCCCATCACGGCGGCGTGGAACATCGAGAACAAGAACGCCGACTATAACAACGTGGCGGCGGGCGTCACCTACGGCACGAACCGTATCAACGCCTATAAGATCATTGAGGAAACCTTAAACCTCAAGGATGTGCGTATCTTCGATACCGTCACCGACGAGAACGGGAACGAAGTGCGGGTGCTGAACAAGAAGGACACCATACTCGCGCAGCAGAAGCAGCAGCTCATCAAGGACGCTTTCCGCGACTGGATATGGAAAGACCCTGACCGCCGCGACAGGCTGACTACTCTTTACAACACCAAATTCAACAGCATACGCCCCCGCGAGTACGATGGAAGCCATATCTGCTTTACGGGGATGAATCCCGAGATAACGCTTCGCCCTCACCAGGTGAACGCCATCGCCCGCATCCTGTACGGCGGTAATACCCTGTTGGCGCACGTCGTCGGAGCGGGCAAGAGTGCGACACGTTCGTAACTGAAAAGGTTACGCACAAGTCAGCTAACAATAGAATCGGGAACTGGAAAGGAGTCCCTGAAAAGACTTGGAGAACTAATATTCCGATAGGTGGAATGAAGGGGTAACGCCCTGAAACGCCTACCTTATAAACTGCGATATGCGGCAGTCCTCTGTAACAAGGGCTATGGTATAACGCTCGCTAAAGTCGGCGGAAATGCACCCAAACGGATTATGCCGTGGAAAGTGTCCCAGAGGTGGGATATGTGCATGATACGCCGGAGGTCTATAAACTGCCTATGGTCAGAATGTCATGGATGACTGACGAAATCCCGAATGTACGGGTCTAAAAGGCGCAGGAGCAGAAATGCTCCTTTCCGATTACGGAAGTATGTGAGGATGAGTAAGAATTTTTACTATGAAAGTCCTTGCGGTGTTATAGGCACCGCCCAGCATACAGGCTCAGAGGGACACCTAAGGGCAGATATGTACAGATAGGAATATTGGAACGTGGAAAGGCTGGAACACGGAGCCGGTTACAGGCTATGAGGTGTTGGATTGGAAAGCGTATTGCGTATAACAATCCTTTATCCAGTTGAGAGAGATGGCACAGTACCGTTGAAGCCGTAGAAATACGGTGGAGGGATGGCCATTAGTCGTCAGCAATCAATAAATTGAAAACTATACAGGCACAAAGGTTCGAGTATGACTAAGAAAAGCGAAATCCTCTCGAAAGAAAGGAAAGTACCTGACTTTGGCAAACAAGAAGAAACCCTTAAAGAAACAGAAAATCCGCAACTCCGAATACTACGATATGCAGCTCGTTCTTGACGAACTGTATGCCGCAAGTGTCAAGGGGCAGCGGTTCTGCAATCTTGTGGAACTGATAAAACGCCCTGAAAACATCAAGTTGGCCTACAGAAATATCCGAAAGAACAGCGGCAGTCGGACGGCGGGTGTGGATAATAAAACAATAAGCGATTTGAACAAGTGGAACGAAAATGCCTTAGTTGCCCATGTTCAGCGCAAGCTGGACTGGTATATTCCTAATGCTGTCCGCAGAGTGGAAATACCAAAGGATAACGGGAAAACCCGTCCCCTCGGAATACCCACGATTATGGACAGGCTCATTCAGCAATGTATTCTGCAAGTATTAGAACCTATCTGTGAAGCAAAATTCTTCAAGCGAAGCAATGGTTTCAGACCAAACCACAGTGCAGAAAATGCCATTGCCCAAGCGGAGAGAATGATACAGAACGTCGGTTGCCACTATGTCATTGATATAGATATTAAGTCTTTCTTTGATAATGTGAACCACGGAAAACTGCTGAAGCAGATGTGGACACTCGGAATTAGGGATAAAAAGCTGCTGTCTATCATTTCTGCCATGCTAAAGGCAGAAGTGGCTGGAATCGGTTTTCCCGAAAAGGGTACGCCACAGGGCGGTATCATTTCCCCACTGTTGTCAAACATCGTCCTGAATGAACTGGATTGGTGGATTGTCAGCCAGTGGGAGGAAATGCCCACCCAAAGGAACTATGTACACAGAATCTATGCGAATGGAACTCCCGACAAAAGCAGTACCATCCGAACCCTGCGCAACTACACGAATCTGAAAGAGTGCTATGTTGTCCGCTATGCAGATGATTTCAAAATCTTCTGTAAAAAGCGGTCAGATGCAGTCAAGCTGTTCGAGGCAACGAAACAATGGCTTTTGGAACGTCTGGGACTGGAAACCAGCCCGGAGAAATCGAAAATCGTAAATCTGAAACGCCATTATTCCGAGTTTCTGGGCTTTAAGCTGAAAGTTCGAACAAAGGGAAAGAAGCCTGAAGGACAGCCACGGTATGTAGTAGAAGCACATATCAAGGATAAGGCATTGTTGAAAATCCGGGAGAAAAGCAAGGAAATCATTGGGCAGATACGGCAGACCTATGACCCAGGAATGGAATATCGTCTGATACAGAAATACAACTCCTATGTCATGGGCGTTCATAACTATTACAGCATTGCAACCCATGTGAATATTGACTTTCACAAAATCGCTTTCGATGTCAAAAAGAGCCTTTACAACAGATTGAAGCACAGACTGCAAAAGAAAGGTCAAATCACAAACAGGTATATCAAGGAGAAATACGGCACAAGCCGGGAGGTGCGTTATCTGAATGGTCATGCCATCGTCCCGATTGCCTATGTTCAGCATAGAGTACCTATGGATAAGAAAAGTCGGGTAAACAAGTACACGCCAGAAGGACGGGTTGAGATTCATAAGAATCTTGCTGGTATCAATATGGCAGTACTCTATCATCTGATGAACAATCCATGCGGTAAGCAAAGTGTGGAATACAACGATAACCGCATTGCGCTCTATGTTGCACAGAAAGGAAAATGTGCCGTCTCCGGTGTGGAACTGGAAGCAAAGCAAGTGGACTGTCACCACAAAAAGCCATTGGTGCTTGGGGGCAATGACAGCTACCAAAACCTGATTATTGTCTCCGCTGTGGTTCACATTCTCATTCATTCCAGTAATGAGTGCACCATCCGAAAATATCTGAAAGTGCTAAACCTGGATAAAAAGCAGTTGGCAAAGCTCAATAAACTTCGTGTGATGGCAGAAATGCAGGAACTCGTTTTCTAAAGGGCAAATCTGTTTGATGTATAGATTGTCATAAAAAGTGCTGACGATGGAAAGCCGTGTGATGGGAAACTGTCACGCACGGTTTGGAGCGGGGGAAAATCTGGAGGAACGGATATGCAGCCTGCGGCTGCATATCCCGCCCAAAGGATTACCTATCGCTATCCTTTGAAATGGTCGCCGCAGCCATGGAAAGCAATCGGTTGGGGCTGTGTCAAAAGAGCCTGTTCGTTGTGCCGAACCACCTTACCGAGCAATGGGCGGCAGAGTTCTTGCAGCTTTACCCTTCCGCGAACATTCTTGTGGCAACGAAAAAGGACTTTGAAACCCGGAACCGCAAGAAGTTCTGCTCCCGTATCGCCACAGGCGACTATGACGCGGTTATTATCGGTCATTCGCAGTTCGAGAAGATACCCATGAGCATAGAGCGACAGCGGGCGGTGTTGCAGGAGCAGCTTGACGAGATCGTGGACGGCATAGCCGATGCCAAGAGCGCCCACGCGGAGCGTTTCACGGTCAAGCAGCTTGAAAAGACAAAGAAGCAGATCAAGCTGAAGCTCGAAAAGCTGAACGACCAGAGCCGCAAGGACGATGTTGTGACATTCGAGGAATTGGGCGCTGACCGCCTGTTCGTGGACGAGGCGCATTCCTACAAAAACCTGTTCCTGTTCACCAAGATGCGGAACGTAGCGGGACTGGCGCAGACCGAGGCGCAGAAATCCGTCGACCTCTTTATGAAGTGCCGCTACCTCGACGAACTTACGGGCGGACGCGGCATCGTGTTCGCAACGGGGACGCCCATTTCAAACTCCATGACCGAGATGTATACCATGCAGCGGTATCTGCAATATGAAACGCTGCGAAGTAAAGGTCTGACACATTTTGACGCATGGGCTTCCACCTTTGGCGAAACCATCACCTCCATCGAATTAGCGCCGGAAGGCACGGGCTATCGCGCCAAAACAAGATTTGCCCGCTTTTACAACCTCCCCGAGCTTATCGCCATGTTCAAACAGGTGGCTGACATTCAGACCGCCGATATGCTGAATCTTCCCGTGCCAACGGTCAACTACCATAACGTAGTCATGAAGCCATCCGAGCATCAGAGGGATATGGTCGCCTCCCTTGCGGAGCGCGCCGAGCGGGTGCGAAACGGCATGGTCGAGCCAACCGTCGATAATATGCTGAAAATCACAAACGACGGCAGAAAACTCGCGCTCGACCAGCGGCTTGTGAACGGTATGCTGCCGGATAACGAGGAAAGCAAGGTCAACGCCTGCATGGACAACATCTATCGCGTATGGGAAGCGGGCGAAGCAAAGAAGCTGACGCAGCTTGTGTTCTGCGACCTCTCTACACCGCACAACGACGGCACATTCAACGTGTACGACGACCTCAAAGCAAAGCTCATGGAGCGCGGCATTCCCGCAGAGGAAATCGCCTTTATTCATGACGCAAAGACCGAGGTGCAAAAGGCGGCGCTGTTTACGAGCGTCCGGCGCGGGCTTGTGCGAGTGCTGATCGGCTCTACCGCAAAAATGGGCGCGGGTACAAATGTGCAAAGAAAGCTCGCCGCGGAGCATCACCTCGATATACCCTGGCGGCCCAGCGACATCGAACAGCGCGAGGGCAGAATGATACGGCAGGGAAACACCAACGAAAGCGTGGACGTGTTCCGCTATGTGACGAAGAACACCTTCGACAGCTACATGTGGCAGACGATTGAGAGCAAGCAAAAGTTTATATCACAGATCATGACCTCGAAATCGCCTGTCCGCTCCTGCGAGGACATTGACGAAACCGCCCTTTCGTATGCGGAGGTCAAAGCCCTTGCTACGGGCAACCCGTACATCAAGGAAAAGATGGACTTGGAGATCGGCGTGTCAAGGCTGAAGCTCGTAAAGGCAAACTATCAAAGCCAAAAATACGCGATGGAGGACAGGCTTCTCAAATACTTCCCTCGCGAGGTCAAGCTCACGGAGGAACGCATCGCGGGCTTCAAAGCGGATATATCGCTCTACGAACAGCACAAGACCGAGGACTTCCCGGGCATGGTGCTTCTTGGCGTGAACTATGCCGAGAAAAATGACGCGGGCGCTGCGCTCATTGAAACGTGCAAGGCGCAGACCTCGCCCGAGTTAAAGGAGGTCGGCAGCTTTCGAGGCTTTACGCTCATGCTGTCCTACGACACCTTTGGCAAGACCTTTAAGCTGACGCTTAAAGGCGCGCTATCCCACACGATAGACCTCGGCAGCGACATTCACGGCAACATTCAGCGTATGGAAAACGCCTTTGATATGTTCCCGACGCGGCTCAACGCCTGCGAACAGGCGCTTGCCAACCTTCAAACACAGATCGAGAACGCCAAAGCGGAGGTGGAAAAGCCCTTTGCACAGGAGGACGAGCTACGGACAAAAATGGCGCGGCTTGCAGAGCTTGACGCGATGCTCAACATGGACAAACGCGAGAACGACACGCTGGATGCAACGCCGGAGCAGGAGGAGGAAAGAACGAAACGGCGTTCAGAGCCGGAGTATGAGAGGTAACTATGGAACATAGACGACAGGTATCAAAAGCAGAAATAGAGCGGGCGCGGGAGCTTGACTTACTCACATATTTGCAGACCTATGAGCCGCACGAACTGGTGCGTATTTCATCCGCTGTGTATTCTATTCGTAGCCACGACAGCTTGAAAATCAGTAACGGCAAATGGTTTCAATGGTCAACGGGCGTCGGCGGTGTCTCCGCATTGGACTATCTTGTAAAGGTGCAGGGCATGGACTTCGTCAGCGCCGTCTTGCGGGTATTGGAGTGTACGCGATATGCCACGCCGACAAAGACCTATACTCCAAAGCGGGCAAAGCCAACGGATTTTGTATTGCCCGCGCCGTATGAGAACAATGACCGCGTTGCCGCTTATCTTACGGGGCGGGGGTTATCGAAAGACTTGCTCAATATGTATTTCAACATGGGCTTGGTATATGAGGACAGACAGCATAACTGCGTATTCGTAGGCTTTGATAAGGACACCGTTCCCCGCTACGCAATGCTCCGAAGCAGCGACCCTTCCTCCACGTTTTTGCGGGAGGTTGAGGGCAGCGATAAGCGGTATTCCTTTTCCGCGCCGCATAGCGGCAGC
>OLSL01002433.1_pt1 | contig 14972 bp, 15 predicted proteins | sample 1672511 | NCBI WGS metagenome assembly OLSL01 (sample SAMEA3136694, study PRJEB25190) | human gut metagenome | biome: human gut; feature: human-associated habitat; material: faeces | place: Austria | collected 2013
AGCAGTGTAATCGAGGTCGGCATCATAGCCATCGCCGGGGTTTTCTACAACGGAGACAACGGAACCATCATACTTTTCGGTGATGTAATCGGCAACCTTCTGGCTCTCCAGTGCAGCCACCAGAGCCTTGGTCTTATCGGTCTCCTCGTTGCCTTCCTTCACTGCAATAATGTTGGCATAAGCGGAGGAGGAGCCTTCCATTTTCAGTGCCTGGGTCATGGGATCCATGTTTGCAGCGATGGCATAGTTGGAGTTGATGACGGCGTAGTCCACATCCTGGAGCACGTTGGGCAGCTGAGCAGCCTCAGCCTCAACAAACTCAATGCCCAGGGGGTTCTCGGCAACGTCAGCCTTGGTTGCGGTGATGCCGGCGCCATCCTTGAGCTTGATGTAGCCCAGATCCTGGAGCAGCAGCAGCGCACGTGCTTCGTTGGTGGTGTCGTTGGGGATAGCAATCTGCAGGGTGCCGGTGGTCTTTGCCTCGGTAGCAGCCTCCTGGGTGGAAGCGGCAGTAGAGGTGGAAGCAGCAGCTGCGGCGCTGCCGTTGTCCTTGCTGCCGCAAGCAGTCAGGCCCAGTACGCAGGACACTGCCAGCAGCAGAGAAACGATCTTCTGTTTTTTCATAATGAAAGACTCCTTTATCAGTTTGAATATGTTTTTATATGTGAAGTGCTCAAGCACACATTCGTCCGTTCCATTCGGCGCATCGCACCGGGGTTAGAATGTATTTCATGTTCGATCCCTCCAGTCAGTAAAAAAGCGGGAAGCCTCTGCTCCCCGCAAAATGAACCTGATCCGGCGGCACCGGTATACCTTTAGCGAGAAAGCACTTTATGATAATTGGCGCAGCGGCACATGCACATGGAGCCCATGCACATTGCAAACATGTTCATCATGTTTCTGCTGCCAACGGTCATATCTGCTTTCTCCTTCCTTTCGGAATCGTTGTGGGTATTATACTTCTCATTACCTACTTTGTCAACAGGGTTTCCTGATTTTTATAAACAATAGCGGAATTCTATGTAATCCCGCGGATATTTTCTACATTACCGCCAAAAAGCATGTGAGATTGTCATCCGGTTCGTTTTATGCTATAATGAAATTATGAAGGAGTTGATTGGTATGCGCTTATCCCAGGTAACGGACAAGCTGCTATCTCAGGGGTATTTGGACAGCCGCAAGCTGTTTTCCTATGCCACCGCAGTGGGCAGTCTCTCGGGCAGGGATTTTCAAAATCTCATGGGCATTGCGTTTCAGGCTACAGCGCTGACGCTGTTTTCCGCAAAGACCGACGGAAGCGTGGGCAACGTTTTGCTGGAGGTGCCCTATGACCAGATTCAATCGTTCCAGCAGAAGCACCGGTTTCTCTACTCCTACACCGAATTTACCGTGGACGATACTCATCTCCGGTTTTACAACTACAATAAAAAAATACTCCGCCAGGGCTTTGCCGACGCGGGACTGGAGGACAAGGCATGACCACCCGGCACCTGAAAATCTTTTTGAACGTCTACATCACCGGAAGCATGACCGCCGCGGCCCAAAAGCTCTATATGACCCAGCCCTCGGTGAGTCAGGCCATCCGGGAGCTGGAGGAGCACTATGGCGTTCCGCTGTTTGAGCGGCTGTACCGCAAGCTCTATCCCACCCAGGCCGGAAAGCAGCTGTTTCTGTATGCAGAAAAGATTCTGGGGATGTTTGACGATATGGAAGCCGCCATGCAGGCCGATGCGCTGCCGCAGTCTCTGGAGCTGGGGCTGTTTTTCACCGCCGGAATGCTGGTGCATCCTTGGCTGGCGGAATTTCGTAAGCGCCTGCCCTCCACCCAGATTCACATTCAGGTCTGGAAGGGCAGCGAGCTTAAACGCCGTCTTCGTTCCGCTGCCATTGATCTTGCCATTATGGAGGAATTCCAGGACGAACCGGATCTCCGGCAGGAAATCGTCGCTCAGGACCGGCTGGTGGCTGTCACCGCAGTGGACGATCCGCTCCGGCGCTATGGCTCCATCACCGCCTTGCAGCTATCCCAGGCACCTCTATTGCTGCGGGAAAAGGGCGCAGGCGTGCGGGATCAGTTTCAGTCGGAGATGCAGGCGCTGGGTCTGGAACTTACGCCGCAATGGGAATCCGCCAGCTCCCTTGTCCTGCTGGAGGCCGCAAAGCACCGGGAGGGTGTGGCCATTCTCCCCTACCAGCTGGCCTATCCGTTCCTGGAACGGGGCGAGGTGGCGGAGCTCCAGATCACCGGCATTGATTTTACCCGGCGCATGGCTCTGACCTGGCATAAGGACAAGTTTATTTCCGGCCCCATGCAGTGCTTTATGGACATTGTACGAACACATCCCATGCCGCCGGAGGAATAAAATTTGGGCGTACTGCAACGAAACAGCAGTACGCCCATTCTTTATGCGTTTTTCGTCTGACGCAGCGCCTGTGCCAGCTGGTCGGGGCAGGAAGTATTCTTCATGCCGCACTTGATGCCTTCCATCCGGCGAATGGCCTCGTCCACGTCCATGCCCTCTACCAGCGCCGCAACACCCTTACCGTTTCCGTTGCAGCCGCCGTCAAAGGACACCTTACATACCTTACCGTCTTTCACAGAAAAGGTAATCTTTCTGGAACATACACCTTTGGTCTTGTACTCGTAATCCATTGTAGTACCTCCTTTATTTTGACTCTATCCTATCACACTTTGCAGAAAGAATCAATATTCCACCAGATCCACGGAGGTAATGTCCGCATACTCCATCAGCGCCATGGGACTGAGCACCATTTGCAGCCCCCGTGCCCCCCCAGAAATGGCAATTTCGTCATACAGCTCGGCGGTTTCGTCCATAAACGTGGGATATTTCTTCTTCATGCCCACGGGACTGCATCCCCCGCGGATATAGCCTGTGAGGCCCAGGAGCTCCTTCATGTGGATCATCTCCACCTTCTTGTCCCCTGCCGCATGTGCCGCCTTTTTGAGATCCAGGGTGCAGCTGACAGGAATGCAGAACACCAGAATTCCCTTCTTTTCGCCCCGGGCCACCAGGGTTTTGAACACCTGATCGGGATTCATGCCGGTGACTGCCGCCACGTGCTCACCGCCCAGATCGCTTTCGTCATATTCGTATTCCACCGCCCGATAGGGGATCTTTGCCGCATCCATCAGGCGCATGGCGTTGGTTTTATTCGTCTTGTTCATGGTTTAACGCTCCTATGTGATTTACGTCCCATATTATAGTCTCCCCGCTGCAATTTGTCAAAGAAAAAGCGGCGCAGTTCCGTTTCCGCCGAACTGCGCCGCTTTCTCTATTTTTTCGTCACGTTGATATAGTATTCCGGCTCCTTGGGATCAAGGGTTACATGAACCACGCCATGCTCCGGGTCAAACCCGAAGCTCTGATCCCGAATCTCCACTGCGCCAAAGTGCTCCAGCTGGGCAGACAGCGCCGTTATGGGAATTTGCGTACCCATGGTGGTCACCATATCATAGCCGTCTGCGCCCTCTCCTGCTTCCGCCAGAGCAGGATCGGATTGCTCAGTTCCGCCAGGGTATTTCAGCAGCCGGATAGAAACCGTAATCTCTCCACCAGCAGGGATTTCCGCCCGGAAGGAGCGGTAGAAGATTCGGTCCTCCCACAATAGATTTCCAATCTCCGCGCTCAGGAGGCCGTCTCCCTGAGAAAGGTACGTTTGCAGAGCACTACTGAGTAGCATCGCTTCTACCCAGCTGTTTTCTTTCTCGGTCTGATCCGGGTTCCAGCTCAGCTCTTTGACAATCACGTCATGCAAGGCCGCACCCAACGTGGTCTCTGTTTCCGTCACCGTTGCCTCCGCGGGCGTACCGGGGTCGCTGTAGGCATAGATTTTGTAATCCGCCAGCTGGCCGTTCACCACGACCACCTGTGCCGTGTCATTCTCTCCGAAGACTCCGGTATAGAGCCAGCTATATTCGTCTCCGTTCTCTTGCCGAATCGCACCGTCCAGCCCGGATGTAAACACGCCGCCGCTGTCCGCTGTTTCCGCTATTTTCAGCTGGAATCGCCGGCCCGTATCGCCTTGAATTACCACGTCCGAGAATGTATAAACCGTCACGGGTGTATCCGCCGAAATGGGCTGAGCTCTTTGAATCGTGCTCTCCCCGACCAGCGTTTGATAATCCTCCCAATTACTTTGCCGCTGTTCCACTTCCGCACCCAGCAGCAGATAACTGTCCGCCGACTTCCCGTCCACCTGAATGTCCGGGTACTCCCCTGCCGCCTCTTTCATTCCACTGGACTGATAGGGGTACAGCAGCTCCAGCGACATGGGTTCCGCGCCGCTATTTTTCAGGGTATAGGTATCGGTGATGATTGCCGCTTCTTCGCTGGTGTTGTACTTTGTGCCGTCCTCCAGGGTAGTCTCCTGGGTTTCATAGGGCGAAAAATCCAACGTAATGTTCCGCTCTGCCGTGACCCCACCGATCTCCCCGGCTGCCGTCAGCGGGAACACCGGGCCGCAATAGGACTGATACACATTTCCATTGTAGTTCACCAGAATTCCGGACGAATTGCCGCCCATCCCCCCAGCGAAGCTCACCATCACGCACGCAATGGGCGTGATAATCGCCAGGGTAATCAGCGCCACAAGAATATGAAGGTTGTACTGCTTTCCGTCCTTCAACGCAGCCGCAGACTCAATGATCTCGTCCCGAATCTCCCCAATGCCGTCCAGTAGTCGCTCCGACTTATCCCGATTTCTCATAGGCTCACCCCCTGCTGCTCCAGATACACCTTGAGCTTTCCGCGCATTCGGCTCAATCGCTGGGAAATCAGCCTCTTAGGGAGCTCAAATTCCCGGGACAGCTGCTCCAGACTGTCGCCGAACCAATATCGCCGCACAAATAACTTTTTCTGTTGCTCCGGCAGCTGAATCAGCCAGTCGCTGATGATCTCCCCCAGCTCCTTTGCCTCCAATTCCTGCTCTGGGGTGGAGGAGTCCGGGATGCACTGTTCCAGCTCCTCCAGCAGTACCTCCATCTCCGAGTTCCGCTTCTCCGCATGGTTTTTCCGATAGCGGGAGATGGAAAGCCGCCGGATGATTTTGCCTAAGTACGCCCGCAGCGCCCAGGGATTGTCCGGCGGGATGTGCCGCCAAGCGTTGTGATAGGTGTCGGATTCGCACTCCTCCGCGTCCTGATTCTGGTGCAGAATGTTCATGGCAATGCCATAGAGAAACGCGCCGTACTTGCTTCGAGACGCGGCAATGGCCTGTTCGTCCCGCTTTTGATACAGCCGGATGATCTCCCGGTCTTCCATAAGCTCCCCTCCTTTCGTCCTTCTACTCACTATGACGCAGTTTCCCGGCCATTCTTCCATCCAAATCGTAACTTTATCATACGGGAAAACAGACCGGCGCACAAGTATCAGCCTGTGTCCGGTCTGTTTCATTTCGTTGTTTGCCGTTTACTTTTGAAGATAGAATATGCTCTTGGCCTTTGCCTTCAAATCTGCCAGATTATTGTAAGCCACATTCCGATAGTCGGCGATCTCCGACTCCAGCGGATTCTGCTCGTCTGCCTGGAAGAAGTCCCCCTGCGCATCCCGGCAGCCCATGGCCGTAATCACCGGCAGCTTGGTGTAGAGGCCCGCCAGATAATCGTTATATTTGGTGGTCTGGAGGCCGGACACCTGGAGCAGCAGCGTACTGAGATAGTTCATGCTGATCTCGTCCACCCAGCCGGTAGGGATGTCATAGTTAGCCCAGAGGATAAATCGGGTGATATACCGCTTCTGCTGGGTCTCGCCGTCCATCTCGCTGATGCTCTGGCCCATGACCTCGGAATAGAAGCTGTCCTCGATAAAGGGCTGATGGTCGCCGAACATCAGGATGATGGTGGGCTCATCCACGGTTTTGAAGTAATTCAGCAGTTCTTCAAAGGCCTCGTCCGTCTTTTTAATCAGCGACAGGTACTGGTCGGTCTTGGGATAATCCCCCTTGGTGGAGGTGAGGTAGACCTCCTGGTCGAAGTTATCGTACTTCTGGTTGTAGCTGGAGTGATTTTGCATGGTGACGTTGAACAGGAACATAGGCTGATCCGGGTCCTTCTCCTCACACATCTGCTCGATTTGCTGGAAGTCGTAGGCGTCGGATACAAACCGTCTGAGTAGAATTTGCTGTCCCGGATACTTCTGCCGCAGCAGCCGCTTATAGAGGTTGTAGCTGTAGCCGGAATTCACGTACTTGTCCACCAGCTCCTGCCCAAACAGATCCTCCACGCTGATAAAGTCCTCAAAGCCCATGTCCTCATAGACCTGAGGGCGGTTCCAGCTGGACTCAAAATACGGGTGGAACGCATTGGCGGAAAAGCCCTGGGACATCAGCGTGGAAACCAGGCTTGGCTGCTGTTCCTTGACATACAGCTGATAGGCATTGCTGCCCGCCGGGAGGAATGCCATGGTATTGCCGGTCAAAAACTCATACTCCGTGTTGGAGGTACCGGTGCCGATGGTGGACACATAGGCGTTGCCCTGAATGGTCTCGTCCTGGATGCTGTCGATATAGGGCATATAGGGCACGTTGGTCTCAATATCGCCCACCACTGACAAATCGGAAAAGCTCTCGTTCATAATTACGATCACGTTGGGCGTTTTCCCCTGCTCCACCGCCGTGGGAACGTCCGTTTTATCCTTCGCTTCCTCCGGATCCATGCCCTGGCGAATCAGCGCAGTTTCGAGAATATTCGGGGTGCCGTTTTCCTCGATGCTGTCGTCTACAATGCCCTCGATTTTCGATGCATCATAGCCGGAGGGCACCATGAGCTTTAGGTACTTGGTGTTCAGCGTAAATTCCAGCACCGCGCCGTGGTTTTTATAGCCCCGGGTCTGGTTGAAGAAGTCCGGCTTCAGACCAAAATCCGCCACGGTATCGGTAAAGTAGAACGTATAAGCAAAGCCGCCCACCACAAGGATGCTCAAAAGCCGCAGTGCAATTCGTCCGGGCCTTCCCTTCTTCGGCATGGACAGCCGGGATGCCAGCGCCATGAGCATCCCCGTCAGGCACACCCCCAGGGCAATCTCATAGCCGACGTGGTAGGTATAGCCCACCGCCACATTTCCGGCGGTTTTGATGCTGGAGAAATCCATAGGCACCAGCGGGCTGCCCTTGAACTCCTTAACGTACATATTGGCAATGCCAAACAGCAGCAGAATCGGACTCACCGTCATCACGGAAATTCTTACGCTGCCGCTGAGGCCGAACATCGCCACATACAGCAAGAGATATACCACATAGTTCTCCCAAATATCCTCGCCTGGAGTGAGAAAATCGCTTAAAAAGTTGCCGTTGAGCCGTTCCACGGCCACCAGCATGAGATACGGGGCCGCCGCCATCAGCACCAGCATCATCAGGCATCGAACCCAGCCCTTTTCCCATTTCACCGCAACCCCGGGGAACACCAGGAATGCCGCGCCCAGGGACGAAAACAGCATCGCCTTGCCCCATTCCTCCTGGGCCAGGAATTCCTGCCCACGGGACACGGCGAAAAACATCAATAGAAAACAAAGAATCCCACCGATTCGGGTGGATTTTCTGGAAATAGTCATAGAAATAGACGCTCCTAAAGAAGTGATTTGCAAAATCTTATTATATCAGCATTTTCGAGAATGTACATGGATTTTTGAAATTTTCATAGAAATTCCACGATTTTCGCAAAAATGCAGGCATGGAATGGCTCCACACCTGCGCGTTTGTTACTTTTTGAGCAGTGCCATGCACCAAAGCCCTGCAATCAGCAGAATATCCACGGCAATTCCGATCAGGAACCACCAGGAAAACGCCGTAAACACCAGCGACGCCGCCATATCCAGGCAGTAGCACAGAGTTCCGCCAATCATCGCCCAGCGTTTACCCTTCCGGGCAAACACCAGCGACACGAATACCATAGCATACAGTGCCGCGCAAAGCAGCCCGAAGATCACCGCCGCCGGAGCTGAGGTCATCATGGCTGCAAATACGATGCTGGGGAACGCCCCAAAGGGGAGCGGCGAAAGGGTGCTGCCCATCAAAAGCAGCTGCCAGCCCAGCAGCATGAAAATGCCCGACGCAAAGGTCAAAACAATGAAATACTTCTTTCTCCGGGGCATCTCAGAACCTCCCGGTGGAGCCGAAGCCCCCCTGCCCTCGGTCGGTATCCTCCAGAGAGGAAACCTCCTCAAAGGTTTCCCGCTTCGCCGGAACGATCACCAGCTGGGCCACCCGCTCTTCCGGTTCAACGGTCTGGGGCTTGTCCGACTGATTATAGAGGAAAATCAAAAACTCACCCCGATAGTCGGAATCAATCACGCCGACCTTATTGGCCGGAGCCAGACCACGCTTGACCCCCAGGCTGCTGCGGGCAAAAATCAAGCCTACATAGCCCTTGGGAATCTCCATGGCAATGCCGGTGGGGATTTTCCCGGTCTGCCCCGGAAGAATGGTCATGGGTTCTTCCAGGCAGGCATAGAGATCCGCGCCCGCCGCATCCGCAGAGCCGTAGGTGGGTGTGATTGCGCCGGGACGCAGCTTCATGAACTTCATATTACGGCTCCTTTCTGCCATCCCACAGGACGGTCTCGCCGGTTTCCAGTGTCTTCTTTACGTCAATGATGCGCTGATTTCTCGAGCCCCGGAACCGCAGGGACGGATCCTTTTCCTCAAGATGGAATTCCCCGTCCACCAGCACATCCAGCTGATCCAGCAGCGCCATGGTGATGTCCTTGGGCCCCAGCCGTCCGGCCAGGATATCCGTCTCCAGGGTATAGCCGGAATAGCACCAGATGGTCTTCTCCGGGAACTTCTCCCGCACGGCCCTGCACAGTGCCAAAACCTCCGGCTGATTCTCCGGCTCAAAGGGCTCGCCGCCCAGAAGGGTCAGGCCAAGAATATAGTGCTTTTCCATTCCCTCGAGAATGGACGCCTGTACCTCCGGAGTATAGGGCTTTCCCGCGTCAAAGCTCCAGGTTTCGGCATTGAAGCAGCCCTTGCAGTGATGGCGGCAGCCGGACACAAACAGGCTCACCCGAATGCCCGGGCCATCGGCAATATCCCGCCACTTAATCAGGGAGTAATTCACAGATGCATCACCCTTGCTTTAATCTCTTTGGTTTTGCCCTCGTTCCAGTAGTTTTCGCCCAAATAGCCGCAGGTGCGCCGGGTGACATTCATTCTGGTCTGGTCGGTGTTGCCGCAGTTGGGGCACTGCCACTGATAGTCGTCGTTGATGATGATTTCGCCGTCGAAGCCGCACACCTGGCAGTAGTCGCTCTTGGTGTTGAACTCGGCGTACTGAATATTATCATAGATGTACTGCACCACCTCGGCCAAAGCCGTGAGGTTATTCCGCATATTGGGAATCTCCACATAGCTGATGGCCCCGCCGGAGGAAATGGCCTGGAACTGGCTCTCAAAATCGAACTTGGAGAATGCGTCGATCTCCTCCCGCACATCCACGTGATAGGAGTTGGTATAGTAGCCCTTATCCGTCACGTTGGGAATGGTGCCAAACCGTTCTTTATCAATCCGGGCAAAGCGATAGCACAGGCTTTCGGCGGGCGTACCGTACAGGGCAAAGCCAATGTTGGTTTCTGCCTTCCAGCGGTCACAGGTCTCCCGCAGGTGCTTCATCACGCGCACCGCGAATTCCTCGCCCACGGGATCGGTCTGACTGACGCCCTTCATGAGAATGGTCAGCTCATACAGGCCGATATAGCCCAGAGAAATGGAGGAATAGCCGCCGTAGAGGAACTTGTCGATGGTCTCGCCCTTTTTCAGCCGCGCAATGGCGCCATACTGCCAATGCACCGGGCTTACATCGCTGAGCACGCCCTTCAGGGCATTGTGCCGGCACATCAGGGCCTCATAGCAGATCTCCAGGCGCTCGTCCAGCATTTTCCAGAACTTTTCTTCATCGCCCTTGCAGAGGATGCCGATCTGGGGCAGGTTGATGGACACAACGCCCTGGTTAAACCGGCCCTCAAACTTATATTCGCCGTTCTCGTCCTTCCAGGGAGCCAGGAACGACCGGCAGCCCATGGGCGCGAAGACATTGCCCTCGTAGTTCTCCCGCATTTTCTTGGCGGAAATATAGTCGGGGTACATCCGCTTGGCGGAGCACTTCACCGCCAGACGGGTAATGTCGTCATACTCACCACCGCGCAGACAGTTATTTTCGTCCAGCACATACACCAGCTTGGGGAATGCCGGAGTCACATACACGCCGGATGCATTCTTAATGCCCTCCAGCCGCTGCCGCAGGATTTCCTCTACAATCATAGCGTTTTCCTTGATGTAGGGATCCCCCTCCTTGAGGTACAGGAACAGCGTGACAAAGGGCGACTGGCCGTTGGTGGTCATCAGGGTGTTAATCTGATACTGAATGGTCTGGACACCGGACTTCAGCTCCTCCTGGAGCCGCTCCCGGGTGAGCTTTTCAATGAGCTCCTGGGATACGTCCTCGCCCTGACATTCATCGGTGATGCGCTTCTTGAACTTATTGTAGCTCCGGCGGAGATACTTGCCCAGATGGCTTACGTCTACGCTCTGGCCGCCGTACTGGTTGGAGGCCACGTTGGCAATGATCTGGGTCATCACATTGCAGGCCACCTGAAAGCTCTTGGGAGACTCGATGAGCTTTCCGTTCATCATGGTGCCGTTGTCCAGCATATCGCCGATGTTGATGAGGCAGCAGTTGAAAATGGGCTGCACAAAATAGTCGGCGTCGTGGAAATGCAGCACGCCCTCGTCATGGGCCTTGGAGATTCTCTCCGGCAGCAGAATCCGGCGGGTCAAGTCCCGGGACACCTCACCGGCGATATAATCCCGCTGGGTGGAGGCAATGACGGTATTTTTATTGCTGTTTTCCTCGGCCAATTCCTTATTGGTGTTGTGGAGCAGGCTCAGGATGCTTTCATCGGTGGTGTTCTGCTTCCGAATCAGGGCGCGGTTGTAGCGGTAGATGATGTAGTTCTTGGCCAGGACATACTTATCCTGCTCCATCAGCTGCTTCTCCACCATATCCTGAATATCCTCCACCAGCAGACGGCTCCGGTGCCGCTGCTCAATGGTACGGGTGATCTTCTCGATCATATCCTGGCTGATCCGTTCTTCCTCGTCTACAGAGTGATTCGCCTTCTGAATGGCGGACACAATTTTGCTCCGGTCAAAAGCAACAATTGAGCCATCTCGTTTTACTACTTGCATTGTTCTTCCTCCACTCTCATCCCGCCGGGGTTCTTTCGGCATGCATCGCCGCCTGACACAAGTTCATCGAAGTGCCGGGAATTAACACTTCGATGCGGAAAGGGCGGTTTTGCCGTCGATCAATATCAATTTTTACAGTAGCCATATTATATCATATGACATAGGGAATGCAAGAACAAAATTACTACATTTAGTGTCAGTTTATTGACAGAAACCATATGTTGTGGTTTTGGGGCGTTTATCGGCTTTGCGGCACCCTATGGTGGGCTGCGGTTTCCATAATCCGCAGGACGGAAAACCACAGGGCTTTCGTCGGTTTTTCCCGGAAATCTGGGGGTAGTTTTTGGGGAAACCGCTACAGTCCCAAGGGGTAGCGCCGTCCTGTTCCTGCCGGGTTTTCAGGTGGATTTCCGGCTTAAAACTTCCCGTAAAAAAGATCATCCAAGGGTAAAAAATCTCCCTCGGACGATCCGTCAAATTTCTATTTTCGTCTCAGCCGTTCAAACAGACTTCTCTGCTCCTCGCCAAGTGTGGAAAGATTGTTTAAGTCGGAAAGGGTGATGGGCAGCGCACCCCGCTCCACCAGTCCCCGGGTTCCGGGATCATCCGGCTCCCCCGCGAACATCAAAACCGGGCTCCACTGGGCCTTGAGATTCTCCAGGGTGCCGTTCCAGGTGCCGCCGGAGCCGTAGTCCGATTGCGCCACCAGCACCTTCTGCCCCATGGCATGGATCAGCCGATTGCGGCTCATCGCCCTGGGTGTGGAAAACTCCAGATCCGGCCCCTGTTCCGAAACCAGCACGATCCGCTGACTTGTCAGCAGCTTCTGATACCGCTGATCCGCCACATGGGCCTCCAGACTGTCCGCCAGGAACACAACCGCGCTGCCTCCTACGGAAACTGCGCCCAACAATCCCTCGGTATCCGCACCGGCTGCACCGCCGGAGCAGTAGCAATACCCCTGCTCCCCAATAGCGCGTCCTGTCCCATGGGCGAAGGCCTTCCCCGGCATCCGAAGCCGCCGGGAACCCACCAGAGAGATGCATTCCTTCTGGAACAGCTCTGCATTTCCGGCGTAAAACAGCACCAGCGGCGCATAATCCCCCAGTACCTCCCGCAGCCGCGCAGGATACTCCGGACTGATCCGGGTGGTCACGCCAATGCCCTTCTGCCCCAGTTTGATCAGATATTGCCCCAAAAGCTGACGCTGATCCAGGCGCCGGAGGATTTCCCGCGCCTCATCTTCCTTGCAGCCAAGGCGAAGAAGCTCCGCCTCGTCCAGCTCTGCATCCTCTGTTTGGTTCGCCGGGCCCAATGCCTCCAGCGCCCGAAAGAGCCTGCGGTACAGGGGTTCCCGCAGTACTTTTTCTCCGGGCAGCGCATAAAGCAGCAGCAGACACAATTCCGCCTGTGAATAGCTTCTCATCGGTATTTCAGCTTGATCTGCGGCTTCTTCACTTCCACCTCTACCAGCTTGCCGTCGTTTGTGAGCTTCACAGGCTTAATGTCAAAGTGGGAGTATTTTGCGATCTCGTCCAGCTTGGTCTTCTCCAGCAGGGAGCCAACCAGCGTATAGGCTTTTCCCTTTCTTCTGGCCCGTCCGGTACGACCGATCCGGTGGATATAATATTCATTTTCCTCAGGGATGTCATAGTTGATGACGCAGTCCACATCGTCCACGTCGATCCCCCGGGAGGCCACATCCGTTGCCACCAGCACATTGAGCTTGCCGTCCCGGAACTTCTGCATGACTTTTTCCCGCTGACTCTGACGGATATCCCCGTGGAGGCAGTCCACGGTATAGCTTCTGCCCTGCATATCGTCGCACAGCCGCTGACACATATGCTTGGTGTTACAGAAAATAATCACCCGCTCAAGCCCCTGGCAATCCAGCAGCTGTATGGTGGTCATGAGCTTTTCAATCCCGTTGCAGGTGATGGCGTACTGGTCAATATCCGGGCGGCTTTCCTCTTTCGGCTGCACGGTAATCTCCACCTCATCCCGCTGATACATCCAGCTGACGGTCATGACCTCCTGGGAGATGGTGGCGGAGAACAGGCCCATATTGGTGCGGTTCTTCATCTTTTCGATGATGCCGGTGACGTCATTGAAGAAGCCCATGTCCAGCATCCGGTCTGCCTCGTCCAGCACCACGGTTTTGATGCCGTCAAAGCGAATATTCTTGCGCTTATAGTGATCCATCAGACGGCCCGGAGTTGCCACCACAATCTGCGGCTTTTTGGCCAGCTGCTTTGCCTGTGCATCCAGCCGCTGACCGCCATAGAGCACCGCCACACGGACGCCCTTCTTAAACTCCAGCAGGCTTCTCAGCTCCTCGCCGATCTGGATGGCCAGCTCCCGGGTAGGAGCCAGAATCGCCGCCTGCACCGTCTCCTGAGCCGGGTCAATATGCTCGATCACCGGGATACCAAACGCAAACGTCTTGCCGGTGCCGGTGGGGGCCTTTGCAATCACATCCTTCCACTCCATCAGGGGCGGAATGGCCTGTTCCTGAATTTCCGTGGGATAGCCGTAGCCCTTTTTCTCCAGAGCCTGAAGAATTTCCTGGCTGATGCCCAGATTTTCAAACGTAATATGCTCCATTTTCAACCTCTATCAATATAATATCGTTTGATTCATTATACCCTGTTCGCCTGTAGAATGCAAGTCCCCGGAAACCGCAGCGCCAGTCCGCCTTGTTTTTATGCCGGTTCTATGCTATGATGGACTCGACAATTTTGAAAGAAAGAAGGATGTACCATGACTACCATCGAAAATGTGGAGCTTTTCGGCCTTGACAGCTCTATCTTCCGCAGCGGCTATTCCATGCTGGACACCGCTCCCACGCCTCAGGCGTTTCAGGAGGCCGTCTCCGCCATCCGCCAGTGCCGGGAAGCCGGTGACTACACCAATCCCCATATCAAGCGCGCCATTAAGCTGGCATCCCTGTCCGAAGGCGGCCACGATCAGTTTCTCACAGGCATTGTGGTCAACTTTGACCTGACCATCACCAACAAGGCCTGGGTGGAAGCGGAGCGATACACCTTTCTGAACTTTATTTCCTCCATGTCCACCATGCATCGGGTGGCCCGTTTCAAAATTGCAGATTGCTGCAACCAGTATACCAGCCCCGTGGAAATCGCCGAGGCCCAGCGCCTTCAGGAGGTTTACAACAGCATTGATGCCACCCAGAACCCTCAGCGGAAAAAGGAAGCCTATCTGGAGCTGCTCTACAATCTCCCCTCGGGCTTTGAGCTGATGGCCGGCATGACCACCAACTACCGCTGCCTCAAGAACATCTACGCCCAGCGCCGGAACCACCGTCTGCCGGACTGGCACGTGGTCTGCAACTGGATCGAGACCCTGCCCATGGCCGCCGAGCTGATTACCGGCAAGAAGGACTAAAATATTATAAACAGGAGAAAATGGAGGATGCTATGAAAAATTCTCAGGCAAAAAGCGCAAAATTCGTGATGTCATACGTGCTCATCGCAACGCTCGTCATCATCGCAGGACTTACTTATCTCACCATGCCGATTCTAAAGCAGTATCAGGCGCTCAAAAGCAGCGGCCCCATTGCCGCAACAGATGTGAATCTCTCCGATCTCACCACCGGCCAGCACTACTATCTGGAGGACGCCACCGTGGTGGACGGCTACTGCTACACCAGCACCAGCGACAGCGAGGAGGACGCTCAGGATTACAGTCTTTTGATTCTGTTCCCCACCGGCTCTGACCAGTTGGCCGCCGCCAGCATGACCATACCTGCA
>OLSL01002441.1_pt1 | contig 14949 bp, 14 predicted proteins | sample 1672511 | NCBI WGS metagenome assembly OLSL01 (sample SAMEA3136694, study PRJEB25190) | human gut metagenome | biome: human gut; feature: human-associated habitat; material: faeces | place: Austria | collected 2013
ACGAACAGGGCAAGCCGATTCTGGACAAGGACGGCAAGCCGCTGACGGAAGAAAAGACGGTGCAGATTCCGGCTTTCAAGGTGGTGTCCGTGTTCGATGTCAGCCAGACCGAGGGCGAACCGCTGCCCTCTATTGCAGTGAATGAACTGTCCGGCAGCGTGCAGGACTACCAAGATTTTTTCAAGGCATTGGAGCAGGCATCCCCCAGCCACCATTTTGCCGCAAGGCCTGCGGTGGCAAGCTGGGCGACCATGGCAAGCCCGCCCAGCGTAAGCCCTGCCAACACCAGCCGCACCAGCATCCCGCGCGCAGCGGCCTTGTCCCGGCTGAGCTCCTCGGTCAGCAGCCGGGTAGCCGCCACCGAGATGCCCGCTGTGGCCAGCGTGACAAACAGCCCGTACACCGCCAGCACCAGCTGGTACAGCCCCATACCCGCCCCGCCCAAGGCGTTTGCCAGCCAGATGCGCAGCCCCATGCCTGCCAGCCGCAGCACCACGTCCGAGCCGGTAAGCAGCGCCGCGTTTTTAAAGTAATTCTGCCGCACCCTGCACCTCCCCCTGCCCCGGAACGAGCGTTCACGGTTCAGCCTATGCGGCAGCTTTGCAAAACATGAGCGGCGCTATGGGTTGTTTCTGCGCACTTTTTATGGTATAGTTAACAGTGGTCAGGCAGGGCGCAAGCCCGCGCCTGTATTTTGAGCAAGGAGGAAGCGCACCGCCCGGGTCCTGCCCCTGCCGTGCGCGACAAAGAGAATGAGCGAAGAATGTACCCATGACTGCTCTAATTGCAGTGCAGCCTGTTCTTCCCGCGATGCCGCTCCGCAGCACGATGCCCCCAACCCTAACAGCAGTGTGAAAAAGGTCATCGGCGTTGTTTCCGGCAAGGGCGGCGTGGGCAAGAGCATGACCAGCGCCCTGCTGGCCTGTGCCATGGCCCGCCGCGGCTACCACTGCGGCATTCTGGATGCCGATATCACCGGCCCGTCCATCCCCAAGCTGTTCGGCATCCATGGCCGTGCCATGGCGGACGACAAGGGCTGCTGGCCCATCCAGAGCCGCATGGGCATTGATGTAATGAGCATCAATCTGCTGGTGGAGAACGAGGAGGACCCCGTTGTGTGGCGCGGCCCGGTCATCGCCGGTGCCGTCAAGCAGTTCTGGACCGATGTGGTCTGGAAGGACGTGGATTTCCTGTTCGTGGATATGCCCCCGGGCACCGGTGATGTGCCCCTGACCGTGTTCCAGAGCCTGCCGGTGGACGGCATCGTTGTGGTGGCAAGCCCGCAGGAGCTGGTAAGCATGATCGTGGCAAAGGCCGTGAACATGGCTGAGATGATGAAGGTGCCCATACTGGGCATCGTGGAGAACATGAGCTACATCGTCTGCCCGGACTGCGGCAAGCACATCAATGTGTTTGGCAACAGTCATGTGGACGAGGTGGCCGCAAAGCACAACCTGCCTGTGCTGGCCAAGTGCCCCATCGACCCCAAGCTGGCCGAGCTTTCCGACGCCGGCATGATCGAGACCTACGGCGGCGAATTTTTGGAAGGTGCCGCAGACGCCTGCGAAAAGCTGCTGAAGAAGTAATGCACCCCGCCCTGTGCCCGTTGTGACACAGGGCTTTTTGCTTAGATACGCCCGCCGAAGCGCAAAAGACATTCTTTTCCGTGCGGCTTTGGAGCGGCAGCGCACTTTAAAAAACAAGGTTCGCGGCGCATTCCTGCTTTTAATTTTCGTTTTGTGAAGCAGCTGTTACTTTTTATCTGTTTTTTTAAACAAATTCTGCTTTTTGCTATTGTAAAACCCACCGCAAAGCTTTATAATAATAAAGTAAGCATTGCCCGCTTGTGCGGGCGTGCCGTGCAAGCATGGAGAACCGGAAGCGCCCGGCATCTGCAAGGATACCCCGCTGTGCGGCGGGCAAAGGCATTTCCGCTTTTTCAAATTTATAGAGTAATTGGGAAAAAGGAGTATTCTATTATGCTGACGAATGAATACCTGAAGCGCGTTTACGAGGGTCTGGAAAAGCGCAACGCCAACGAGCCCGAGTTCCTGCAGGCTGTGCGTGAGGTGCTGGAGAGCATCCAGCCCGTTGTGGAAAAGCACCCCGAGTACGAGAAGGCCGGTCTAATCGAGCGCCTGGTGGAGCCGGAGCGCATCATCACCTTCCGTGTGCCTTGGGTGGACGATGCCGGTAAGGTGCAGGTGAACCGCGGCTACCGCGTGCAGTTCAACAGCGCCATCGGCCCCTACAAGGGCGGCCTGCGCTTCCATCCCTCTGTCAATCAGGGCATCCTGAAGTTCCTCGGCTTTGAGCAGACCTTCAAGAACAGCCTGACCACCCTGCCCATGGGCGGCGGCAAGGGCGGCTCTGACTTTGACCCCCACGGCAAGAGCGACATGGAAGTGATGCGCTTCTGCCAGAGCTTTATGACCGAGCTGTACCGTCACATCGGCGCAGATACCGACGTACCCGCCGGTGATATTGGCGTCGGCGCCCGCGAGATTGGCTACCTGTTCGGTCAGTATAAGCGCCTCCACAACGAGTGGACCGGCGTACTCACCGGCAAGGGCCTCAGCTACGGCGGCTCCCTGGCCCGTACTCAGGCAACCGGCTATGGCCTGTGCTATTTCGCCGATGCTTATCTCCGCGCCAATGGCACCAGCTTTGAGGGCAAGCGCGTAATCGTTTCCGGCTCCGGCAACGTTGCCACCTACGCCAACCAGAAGGCCACCGAACTGGGCGGCAAGGTCATCGCCATGTATGACTCCAACGGCTACATCGTAGATGAAAACGGTATTGACTACAAGATCATTCAGGAGATCAAGGAAGTCAAGCGTGCCCGCATCAAGACGTATCTCGACTACGTGCCCACTGCAAAATATGTGGAAGGATGCAGCGGTATTTGGGGCGTTCCCGCCGACATCATCCTCCCCTGCGCTACCCAGAACGAGATCGACGCTGAAGCCGCAAAGAAGATCGTTGCCGGCGGCGCAATGGGTGTGTTCGAAGGCGCAAATATGCCCTGCACCCCCGAGGCCATTGCCATTATCAAGGGCGCAGGCCTCCTGTACAGCCCCGGTAAGGCTTCCAATGCCGGCGGTGTTGCTACCTCCGGTCTGGAGATGAGCCAGAACTCCGAGCGCCTGAGCTGGACCTTTGAGGAGGTTGACGCAAAGCTCAAGGGCATCATGGAGTCCATTTATACCGCCTGCGCCGAGGCCGCCGAGAAGTACGGCATGGCGGGTGATATTCAGGCCGGTGCAAACATTGCAGGTTTCCTGAAGGTTGCCGATGCAATGCTGGCTCAGGGCGTTTGCTAATTCCTAAAACCGATAAAAAATGGACTGTCGAGCAATCGGCAGTCCATTTTTCTTGATTCAGATTTACGACCAGACAAACCAGCAGAACAGGTACCCCACTATCACCGCACACAGGGTGAAGGGAACTCCGATCCGCAAAAAGTCCTTTGTCTTGACCTCATATCCGGCTTTCCGCAGAATGCCAATGCCCGCAATATTCGCTGAGGCACCAATGGGGGTCAGGTTTCCACCCAGGGTTGCACCGGTGAGCAGTCCGAAATACAGGAGGTACGGCGCACAGCCCAGGGTCAGGCACAGCGCCCGAATCACCGGCAGCATGGTAGCAACATAGGGAATGTTATCGACAAACGCAGAGCAGACAACAGACCCCCACACAATCACCGTATACAGAAGAAAGAGGTTGCTTCCGCCCAGAGACGCGAAGATATTGCTGATATCGTCGATGATGCCCACCTCGGTAATCCCCGCGATTACCACGAACAATCCCGTCAAAAGGCAGATGGTCTCATAGTCAATCTCCTTGAAGGATTGCTTGACCACATCGGTATCCTTCCGTCTGAGATAGGAGTGAATCAATCCGATTCCAAACAGCCCGAGGCAAATCACCCCATTGGTGATGGAGGGCCGTCCCTTCCAGAACGAAGCCAGAATCAGCAGCAGCACATTGGCACACAGCAGTCCGGTGGGGAAATAGTCGCTAACCTCCGTATGGCCTTCGGCACGAAAAGGCTTCCGCTGATCCCGAAACAGGAACATGATCACCGGCACCGTGGCCAGGGCGCCCAGCTCCACCGCAAAGAAGATGCTGGGCTTGCCGTCCATAAAGAAGAAGTCGTTGAAATCCATGTTGGCGTAGCCGCCCAGCATAATGGACGTGGTATCGCCCACCAGGGTTGCAGCACCCTGGAGATTGGAGGAAACCGCAATGGAGATTATCATCGCCACCGGGGAAATATCCAGCTTCTTGGCAATGGCCAGCCCCACCGGCGCAATCATCAGAACCGTTGCCACGTTGTCCACAAACGCGGAGACCACGCCTGCAAACAGCGACATGATAACCACCACCCACATGACATTGGGGGACTTTTGCAGCAGTACCTCGGCCATACGGTTGGGCATCCGGGATTCGATGAACAGCGAAACCGTGCCCATGGTGCCCGCCAGCATCATCAAGACATTAAAATCAATGGCGCTTCCCAGGCTTTGCACCGGAACAATGCCGGAAACCAGGAAAACCATGCCGCTGGCCACCGCCACCCAGGGCCGGTATTTGGGCAGTGCGATCATCAACACATAGGTTACAATAAACAAAATCAGTGCAAATATCTTCATAGGCATCCTCTCTTTAGGCGCGAAAAAACCTTGCCGAAGAAGCTCGGAAAGGCAATGTAACTTTTGAATTATACAAGATGCCGCGCCCCTTGTCAACGGGAAAATGGCGCATCCCGACAATTCAGGATGCGCCATAGTATTTACTTCAGAAGATACCGCTCGTAGGCCTGCTGATACAGCTCCTCCATGCGATTTCCGCCCATGGAAATGATGGTGTCCCGGAAGGTCTCGAAGGTATCCGGGGTCAGCTCCTCCTGGCCCAGAATGAACTTCATGATCTCCGTGGAGGCGTAGGTGGTGATGTCGGAGGACAGAGTTGCATACTCCTGATTCTCCTCCTCGTTCAGCGCCACACCGGTGGGCAGGTTATAGGTGCCGTCGGCATCGCAGGTGCGGAAGGTGTCGAATACGCTCCACTCCTCGTCACCGAAGTAGTAGTAGCCCGCGCGAACGTCCATAATACTGGGCAGATGGCCGCTGGCCACAGCGGAAGCATAGATGTAGCAGGCATCCTTATAGCTGATGCCGTCAGGGTTGTTGGTAATCAGCTCGGTATACTGAGGCTTGCCGTTCTCATCGTATTCGAAGGAATGTCCCTCATCGCCGTAGTTGTACATCAGCTGACCGGCCTCGGAGAACAGATAGTTGACCATCATCATAATGCCCTCAGGGTCCTGGCAGGCGGTGGAAATCGCCCAGGAATCCTGCTGTTTGATCCGGGAGAAGTTGTCGGTCCAGCTAAAGTGCAGCTGATCGTCCGCACTGACCTTCGGGGCGTTGATGGGCATCAGCTCATAGGAATAGCTGGGGTCGGCATAGCTCTCGATGGTGGCAATGTTGGCGGCGGTGCCGGTATTCACCGGACACTGACCGGATGCAAACCACTTATCTGTGGAGCCCATCTGCACGTTGAAGAAGTCGGAATACAGGGTGCCGTCCTGATACCAGTCTGCCAGCATCCGGAGATAGTCATAATAATTGTCGTTGAGGTAGGAATAAACCACGTTCCCGTCGATGACATTATAACCGCCGGCATACAGATCGTAGCCGTAGCTGTACAGGGAATCGTCGCCCCGGCAGTCCGCCATGACATTGCCAATGGTGATTCCCTGTGCGCCGTACTTTTCCATGCACGCCCGCACATAGTCGTGCAGCTGGTCATAGGTCTCTGGGGTATCCATGCCCAGCTCCTCCAGCCAGTCGCCGCGAATCAGGATGCCGCCGTTCTCACAGCCCGCTTCCTTGTAGATGGTGGCTACGGTGGGCAGACAGCCGTTATCGGTAATCAGCGCAGCCCGAAGTGCCGGATCGGTGTCCAGATAGTAGAGATAATTGGGCGCGTACTCCTTTGCCAGGTCATAGAGGTCAATGATAATATCGTCGGTGATCGCCGCATCATAGCCCTTGGAGTAATGGGAAACACCGTCGGAAATGATGTCGGTGTAATCCCCGGAAGAAACCATCAGGTTGAACTGCTCGGATACCACGCTGTCGCCCACTGCAGTGACCTCCATTTTTACATTGCAGTTCTCCTGGAGCAGCTTCATGTTGTTGATGTCTGTAGCCATATCGGACACCAGGCCGTTCATAAAGAAGGGCAGCATCGTCCACATAGTGTAGGTTCTGGTCTCGTCAAACAGCGGGAGTGCCACTTCCTCCAGCTGTGGCTCCGGCGTTTCCGGTGCCGCAGATTCCATTTCGCTCTCCGGTTCCACCGCAGAGGCAACTTCCGTCTGCTCCGGTGCTTCCGGGGCCGGTTCACTGGTTTCCGAGGCCGCAGGGGCTTCGGATGTTGCTGAAGTTGTGCCAGTTCCGCAAGCGGTCAAGAGTGCTGCCAGCAAGGTCAGTACCAGCAGCAGGGCTATCCAACGTTTCCATTTCATCCTGCATTCTCCTTCCTAAGAAGCATCCATTAGACGCTCCCATATACAGGTTTTGATGGATTTATTATATTTTTGTTTCGCAGTATTTGCAATTCTATTTCTATTTCCATCCATTCCATTGGAGAATAGACAAAAGGGACTGCCGCGCCTCGCAGCAGTCCCTTCGATTTTTATTATGCATAGGAGACAATCTGATACCGAATCTCCTGCCCGCGTTTTTTTTGCCGCCGACTTTCCAGCACAGCAAGCGCAAGCCCCAGGAAGAAGCCCAGAACACCGATTAGATTTCCGTATCCCCACTGCTGCCCCAGAAAATACCCGGCCAAAAACAGCACCACAGGGATCACGTAGACCAACACAATGGCCCATGCCACTTTCTTGGTCTCCCCTTCGATATACACGGAATCCCCAGTCTTCGCGCCAATGAGGTTCTCCGCTGAAACGATGATCTCCTCCTTGGCCGCCATGGAACCGCAGCCACCGGCGCATTTGCTGCAATCTCCGTGGCAGGCGGTGGGGCGACGGTACGATACCCTCGCCATATTCCCGCTGGTAGACAGCACCATAACCTTCTGCTTCATGGCTTACTCCTGATCTGTGCCTTCTCCGCCGTCACCGGGACTGACGTCCACCGCGACCGCAGTATCATCAGACTCCGATGGCTCCGAGATGGACACCAGCACGCTGTAGCTGCCCATAGCCCCCACACCGCTGAAGCCGTCCACATACACGTCCACCGGTACACTGAACTGTCCGGTAGAGGTGCCAATGGAGCTGAGATCCGCCACAGCACGAATGCTGCTGGCCGTCACTGCATCCATCACGTCCGCCGGGCCACGCACCTTGATTTGCAGCGATACCGTACCGAGAGACGCCTTAAGATTGGACGGCACGTTGGAAAGCTCCAGATTCGTCACCCGCAGGGTCTTTTCCTTGAGGTTCTTCAGCTCTACGGTAACAGCCGCCGTTTCCTCACCGGTCATGTTCGTAAGCTTATCCGGCAAAATGATATTAAAGGTTCCGGTATAGGCCTTATTGGTGGGCACGGTGCTCAGGTCAATATTGCCGATGTTCAGAGAGTTGATTCCCTCCAGATCCTCAGCTGCCCCCTTAACCGTGATGGTAGAGGGCTCAATGGAAGACACCACGTGCTCCTCTGTGGCGCCGCCGCCGTCAATGAACTGTACCGTCAGCGGCAGCTCCTTCACCAGGCTTACGGTCATCATCACGCCGATTTTATCCACGCTGCAATGGATCTCGTCAGAAGAAATCTCATTGCCATCCGCATCCATCAGCGTATAGGTCAGAGAATCGGACACGGTTTTACTGAGGTTTGTCCGCTCCAATATCACCTGGGCATGATCCACCTGGGACACCTGATCCTGAGGGCCGCTGATTTCCAGTGTATCATATTCCAGCTCAATGGGATCCTGAACGTAGCCGTCTGCCACACTGCCCTGGAACACCGCCTGGACGGGAATCTCCTTGACGCTCAAAAGATCCACCTGCACATCCACCTCATAGGTGCTGCGGGCTTCAATGGAGATGTCGTTGTCGCTGACGGTTTCCGGCATCACCACGGTATAGCGGAGCTGCCATTCGCCGGGGCCAAGCACGTCGGCCAGGTCGGCGGTAATGGTGATGTTGCTGTTGCTGAGCTTCAGAAGATCCTGGCGCTTGCCATAGACCTTGAGATCCACCGTAGCGTTCCGGCCCTGGGTCAGGGTCAGATTCCGGTCGGAAAACAGGCCGTCTTCATTGGCAAAGGTCACGGGAATATTCCGAATCCACTGACTGTCTTCGGGGGTGACGGTGGTAACCACATACACCCACAGGCTCAGGGCAATGACGACTGCCAGCAGCAGAGATACAATTTTATTTCGTTTCATGGCTGTCATCTTCCTGATTCTTTTTGGATTTTTTGAAGAAATCCCGGACTCTGTGATGGATGGGCTGCACGTCCTCGGCCATGAGCTCCGTCCGAAGCAGCTTTGTCAGGGTTTCCGGGGTCAGATAGCGGCGGAGATTGCCTCCCACCACGCAGGAAATCACGCCGGTTTCCTCGGACACCACCACCACCACCGCATCGGAGTGCTCAGTGATGCCAATGGAGGCCCGGTGACGGGTGCCAAGATCCCGGCTCAAATCAGGATTTTGGGTCAGGGGCAATACACATCCCGCCGCCGCAATCCGATCACCGCGAATGACCACTGCGCCGTCATGGAGGGCCGCCTTAGGGAAGAATATATTTTTCAGCAATTCACAGGACACCGACGCATCCACCACGGTGCCTGTTTTGAAATATTCCTCCAGATTCGTCTGCCGCTCAAACACAATCAGTGCGCCGATCTTCTGCCGGGACATACTGCGGCAGGCCGAAACCGTCTCGTTGATGGTATGGGTCAAATCGCTGACCTGTGCCTTGGGCACAAACAGCCCCTTGATGCTGCTGCCGCCCAGCCGCTCCAGCAGCCGCCGAAGCTCCGGCTGGAACACCACCACAAGGGCAATGAGGCCCACCTCGATGGTCTTGCTGATGATATAGTTCAGGGTGTTGAGCCCCAGCACGTCAGACACATAGCTGACCACCAGCAGCACCACAACCGCCTTGACGATCTGGTTCACCGTGCGGGATTTTGACAGCCGCAGCAGCTTATAGATCAGAAAAGTGACAATGGCAATATCCAATATATCCGTGGGGAAATTAATAATCGTAACAAACCGTAGAATCTTACTCCACAGCAGGCTCAGTGCATTCAATGGCGGACATCTCCGTTCCGTGCGGATCACGCAAGTTTACATATCATTATAACGGAACTCAGAAAAAAGCGCAAGGCTGATGGGCCGTGTTTTTTACATCTTCACAGAATTTTAACAGGGCATGGATTCCAGCTGTGCCCCTAGGGTATCTTTTGTTCCTTCATGCGCAATTCCACTGCGTCTGCAAGGATATCCGCGTCCTTTTGGGTGTTCTCCGGGCCGAAGCTCACGCGGATGGTGCCGCTTTTCAAGGTGCCCGCAGTTTCATGGGCCAGCGGGGCGCAGTGGAGCCCGCTTCGCAGAGCAATATCCCATCGGCGGGACAATTCCTCGCCGAACAGCACACAGTCCGTCCCCTCGGTGACAAACGACAGCACGCCGGTTTGCGGTTCTCCCCGATACAGTCTGATTCCGGGGATTTTCTGTAGCTTTTCCGCCGTGTATTGCATCAGCTCCCGTTCCCGGCGGAGGATTTCATCCGTGCCCAATTGCCGCACCGTCCGCAGCCCCGCCAACAGTCCCGCCGCCCCCGGCATATTGTGGGTTCCCGGCTCCAGGCGGTCTGGCAAGAATTCCGGCATCTCCATTTGCCGGGAGACGCTGCCGGTTCCGCCCTCTATCAGCGTTTTGGTCTCACTTCCGCAGAGGAGCAGACCGGTTCCCTGGGGCCCCAAGAGTCCCTTGTGGCCGGGCATGGCAATAAACGCCGCGCCCAGTTCCTCCATATTAATGTCCAGGCAGCCCGCCGACTGCGCTGCATCCAATACAAATGGGATTCCCCGCTTTTTGCACAGCTCCGCCGCTTCTTCGACGGGCAGCCGCCAGCCGAACACATTAGAAACATGGGTCATGACGCAGAGCTTTGTGTCCGGGGTCAGCAGCCGCTCCAAATCCTCCAGCAGCTGCTGACTGTCAAACAATTTACGCCCTGCCACGTGAACGTCTGCGCCAATGGCATACAGCGGGCGCATCACCGCATTGTGCTCCATACAGGAAACCACCACCCGGTCTCCCCTGCCCGCCAGGGATTTGATGGCGATATTCAGCCCGTGGGTGCAGGAGGTGGTCAAGATCACCTGCTCCGGCTGACATCGGAACTGCGCCGCAGCCTCCATCCGCAGAGAAAACAGCAATTCCGCCGCCGCATCCGCCCCGGAGCTGCTGCCCCGGCCCGGGGATGGAAGGTGATTCAGCGCCCAGACCATCCCGCGCTCCACGCTTTTGGGCTTTGGCAGCGAGGTGGCCCCATTGTCCAGATAAATCACAGCTCCACCTCCCGTCCCCGGTTCCCATCCAGCCAAAAGCTGCGTTCATAGGGATAGCCCCCGGCCCGAAGCTCCGCAGCCGCCCGCCGCCCGTCCTTCGCCGCCACCCGAATGCCATAGCCGCAGCCGCCGGTGGACAGAAATCCCGGTGTCCGCGCCACAAAGCCCTGAATGCCCGCCCCGCCCAGTATCATCACGCCTTTTCGCGCGCCGGTTTGCGCCCGAAAGGTGAAAAAAATCATGCTCATAGAATCCCCTCCATGAGCATGATATGATTTTTCTCCAAAACCTGTCACATTTCTTCCAGCAGGCAGACGCAGTGGGCCGAAATTCCCTCCTGCCGCCCGGTGAAGCCAAGATGTTCTTCGGTGGTGGCCTTGAGGTTCAGCCGGTCTTCGCTGATTTCCATCACTTCCGCCAGCTTTTTCCGCATCTGCGGCAGATAGAACATCAGCTTGGGCTTTTGGGCAATGATGGTCGCGTCCAGATTGCCGATTCGATAGCCCTTTCCCCGGATAAGCTCCATCACATGGCGCAGAAGCACGGTACTGTCCGCGCCCAGATAGCGGTCATCGTTGTCCGGAAAATGCTGCCCGATATCTCCCAGCGCTGCGGCTCCCAGAATGGAATCCATGATCGCGTGGGTCAGCACATCCGCATCGGAATGGCCCAGCAATCCCAGGGTATGGGGCACCTCAATGCCGCCAAGAATCAGTTTGCGTCCTTCGACGAGCTTGTGGACGTCGTAGCCGTGTCCGATTCGCATGCCGTTTTTCTCCCTTCTAAGATCAGCTCTGCAATTTTAAGATCCAGAGGCGTGGTGATTTTCAGGTTTTCTTCGCTGCCCTCGGTGAGGTAGACATGAACGCCCAAACCCTCCATGGCGCTGCAATCGTCGGTGTATTCGAGCTTTTCCTTTTTTGCCCGCTGCCATGCCGCCACCAGAAGATCCCGATCAAAAATCTGCGGGGTCTGGACAGCCCGGAGGGTAGCCCGATCCGGAGTGCTCTCCACTCTGCCGTCCTCGCCCACCACCTTAATGGTGTCCTTCACCGGAATGGCCGGAGCTGCGGCATGATAAGAAAGGGCCATATCCACCGTTTTGCAAATGATTTCTTCCGTGACCAGCGGTCTTGCTCCGTCCTGCACCGCCGCAAGAATCGTCTCCGGGCTGGCCGCTTCCAATCCCACCTGCACCGACGCCATGCGATCCTTGCCGCCGGCCACAATGGCGCTGACCTTGTGGAATTGCTTCTCCTCCACCAGCTTGCGCATCTGCTCCAGCCGGTCTTCCCGGGCCACTACCACAATCTCGTCAATACACCGTGCCCGCTCGAAGCTGCGGATGGTGTGGGCAATCACCGGCTCGCCGTCCAGGTCCGCCATGATCTTATCCACGCCCCGCATCCGTGTGGCGCTGCCTGCCGCAACGATCACCGCCGTGCAGTGAGTCCAGCGCTTTTCCCGGTGCCAGTCAAAAACTTTCATGCCGTTTCCTCAAGTCGTCCCAGCTGCTCCAGGGCCAGAAGAATGCCCAGCTTGCCGGACTCATAAGTAATGCCGCCCTGAAGGTAGGCCATATAGGGATCGCGCATGGGGCCGTCGGCGCTGAGCTCAATGGATGCGCCCTGGACGAATGCACCTGCCGCCATAATCACCTGATCCTCATAGCCGGGCATATCCCAGGTCTCTGGGGTCACATAGGAGTCCACCGGCGCGCCCATCTGAACGCCCCGGCAAAATGCTCGCATCAGATCCGGTCTGCCAAATTTCACGGTCTGCACGATATCGCCCCGCGCCGCATCCATGGCAGGCGAGGTCTCAAAGCCCTTCTCCTCCATGGCACCGGCACAGAACACCGCGGTTTTCAGCGCCTGGGCCGTCACATGGGGCGCCATAAAGAAGCCCTGATACAGCAGGCGATTGACGTCCTGGGAGCAGCCGCACTCCCGGCCGATTCCCGGGCAGGTCAGCCGCATGGCCGCCGCTTCCACCAGATCTTCCCGGCCAACAATGTATCCGCCGGTGGGGGCAATTCCGCCGCCGGGGTTCTTAATAAGAGAACCGGCCATAATGTCGGCTCCTACCTCCGTGGGCTCGATGTCCTCCACAAACTCGCCGTAGCAGTTATCCACAAACACCAGAATATCCGGATTGGCCCCCTTGGCAGCCTCAATAATCTCCCCGATCTCCCGTACAGTCAGCGCCGCACGGAGGGAATAGCCCCGGGAGCGCTGGATCATCAGGAGCTTTGCATGGGGCTCCTGCACCGCCCGGCAGATTTCGGGGATATCCGGACGGAGATCCTCGGTCATGTCTACCTGACGATAGGCAATGCCCATCTCCTTAAAGTTGCCCGGCGCGTTTCCGGTGATGCCCAGCACGCTCTGGAGGGTATCATAGGGCGCACCAAAGGCCGAGATCACTACATCGCCGGGGCGCAGAATGCCCATCAGCGCGCAGGTGATGGTATGGGTGCCATTGACGAACTGACTGCGCACCAGTCCGGATTCCGCCCGAAACACCTTGGCGAAAATCTTATCCAGGGTATCTCTGCCCAAGTCGTCATAGCCGTAGCCGGTGGTGCCCACCAAATGGGCTGCGCTGACCCGGTACTCCTGAAACGCCTCCAGCATTTTTTCGGCATTTTTCTCGGCAACGGCGTCAATCCGGTCAAAAATCGGCTTTGCCTTCTCCGTTACCTTCTGTGCAAGGATTCTTGTCTCCGCTGAAACCATGTTATAACTCCGTTTCTGCCAGCGCCGCCACCAGACGGACGCAGGCTTCCATATCTTTTTGATCGCACACCTCAATGGGCGCATGAGTATACCGGCAGGGCAGAGAAATTCCGCCCACCGCCATTCCGGCACCGGACTGGGCCATGGGGCCCGCGTCGGTTCCGCCGCCGGTCATAATGTCCTTCTGCACGGGGATATCGTGTGCTTTTGCAATCCTGTCCATCGCCGAAATCAGCTCCGGACGGCACAGGGCGCTGTGATCGAGAATTTTAATGCCCGCGCCCTTGCCGAGCACCGCCGTGCCGTCATGAATCGAACCGGGTACATCGTCCACTGCGGTCACGTCCACCGCAATGCCAATGCTGCCCTGAATGCCAAATGCCGCAGGGCCAGCACCACGGGTGCCGACCTCCTCCTGCACGGAAAAGACGTAATACACCTCGTTCTTGAGATTCTTCATCTGATCCAGCGCCTGGAGCAAAATCGCGCAACCGGCGCGGTTATCCAAAAATGTGGACAAAATCCGATGATTCGACTCCATAAATCTGGGCACAAATGCCGCCGAATCGCCCACCGTCACCAGCTGCTCGGTTTCTTCCTTGGAGCCGGTGCCGAAGTCCAAATACAAATCCCCCGCCTTGAGCTCCTTGCCCACCTTGTCGTCCCGAATGCAAATGGCCGCCACGGTGCCGTTTTCAAAGCGCACCGGCGTATGGGCGATGGTGGCAGGATCCAGCCAGCCGATAGCCGTGAACTTGCCGTAGCCGTCCTTGTCGATCTCCGTCAGCATCACGCCAACGGTATCCATATGGGCGGAAAACACCAGCTTTTTTCCGCTTCCGCCAACCTTCGCAATGATATTTCCCAGCGCATCGGTATGAGCGTCGATTTTCTTCTCCCGCAGATAGGCAAGAATCCACGCCTGTACTGCGCCCTCATTTCCGGAGGGGCCATAGAGCGCCGTCAGTGTTTTTAGTATATCTGTCATTCCGCTGCCTCCTCTAAGAATGCCGTCAAAACCGCCAGCATTCGTTCCGCATCTTTCGGGTCAATCATCTGGCAGGGCGCTTTTTCATAGGCCATGGGGCAATACAGCGCCGCCACCCGATTGCCGTGACCGGACTGCTGAATCATACCGCCGTCACCGGCTACCTCTGTCCGGGCAACGGACTGCACCGGAATATCCTTGGCTGTGGAAAGCAGCTTTTGCGTCAGTTCCCGCTCAAACATGGCGTTTTTGTCCATTCTGGGGATCACCGGGCCCTTGCCCAGCTTTGGATGCTCCCCGTCACTGGATGTGCCCGGGCAGGCATCCAGCACCACGTAATTGCCTTCATATCCGGCACCTACGCCATACGCGCCGCGGCAGCCCACCTGATGCTGCACCGTAAATACCATGGTCACATCCACCGGAAGGGCCTGCTCCATGAGCTTCATGAGCACTGCGCAGGAAACACTGCGGCTCATAGCCTTTCCCAGCACCTTATCCCCCAGCATCCGGAACGGCTCTGCAAATACGCCGGATTCTCCCGGCTGAATCTTCGATTCCGTCTCCTGCTTGTTCGCAAAGCCCAGGTCGATATACAAATCCTCCACCTTGGGGAGCTTTTTCCGCTCCTCTACGGTGGTCAGATGGATGGGCCGCAGT
>OLSL01002445.1_pt1 | contig 14939 bp, 10 predicted proteins | sample 1672511 | NCBI WGS metagenome assembly OLSL01 (sample SAMEA3136694, study PRJEB25190) | human gut metagenome | biome: human gut; feature: human-associated habitat; material: faeces | place: Austria | collected 2013
CTTAAATAATTTAATTTTTGAAATAAGGTTTTAATAAAATTTTCTGGGGTGAAATAATTTTACAGCCATCTGATAAAAAAGCAAGGCAAGAAAAATTTTCTAAATTTCTAGTGAAATAGTTAGTATCATAAATATAATCTGTTTGAAAGTAAGTATTGATACTTTCTGCAATACTAGAATTACTGGAATTAAGTGATCCTGTTAAATAATTGTAATATGTTTCTTTAGCATTTTCTGAAATATTTTTTGAAATCTTTTGCTTATCTTCTTTTCCTATTTGTTTTTGAGCATCTTCTATTGTAAACATATCATCAGTTCTAAACCAAAGTTTATTAACTAAATTTTGAATAATTACTTGTACAGCATATTGGCTATTTAGAGCATTTAATAAAGAAGTATAACTTTGAGTGGCAATAATGTTTATGCATTTAGCTTCTCTACTTTGAGAGAAAAATTGGCTGTCTGAAACAGTACAGTATTCGCTGTATTCATCAGATATAAATGCAACAGGAACGATATTATTAGAAGAATTAGAAGCTAATCTGTTCATTACTTCTGTTTGAAAATCTAATTTTAAATATGCAGCAATAATTTTTGATAAGTTTTTATACTCTGAAATATTAAGATTCAAAACTACAATTTTTCCTGATGAGAGAACGTCTGTGAATCCTAGAAAATTCAACTCTTCTATTTTGGGACAAAAGGTATTATATACAGAGTAATCAGAAATAAAGCAATTTGTGATTCGTGTAATTTCTGATTTTAAAATTGCAATTGTTCTAGAGTCTAAAGAGTAAAATTCTTTTTCAAAGAAAATTAAAGATGAAAGTAAATCATATATCTGGGAATTACTAAAATAATTATCTAAAAATAGTTTTCTTAATATTGAAATTTTTTCTTTATAATAATTTTCAAAAGTTATTAATTTATGAATTTCATCAAATGTAACATATGAATTATTATATAATCTGCATAATTTTATGGCCTCTGTTAAAACTTGCTCTGCTTTGTCTATCCAAAAGGACTCTGAGTTGTTTGGAGAAAATAACAGTAAAATATTTTTTAATCTATCGGCTAAAACAGAAGCTTTTAAATTTGGCTTGTGCAAAGGATTATACTTAAATTTACCATCTAATTCTAAAACAATTAAGTCACTAGATCGGTTATACTTTTGGCAAAATTCTTGAACCTTAAGATAGTAATTTCCTTTTACATCTAATATTAAAATACCTAATTTATTGTTTGGATTAAGAGAATTATACTTAAAAAATTGTTCCGTAAAAGGATACATAGCAGAACTTGTTTTTCCTGTTCCAATAGAACCGGTAATTAAAATATTTTGATATAAACTTTTTTCTGGTAAATAAATATCTTTTTTTAAACTAGCTGAATTTCCAACATATAAATTAAGAGGTGTTCTAGCAGATGGAGTATTATAATTATTATTTAAAATACTATTTTTATATTTATTTTTTAAGGGCTTTTTGAAAATGAAATTCAATAAAAAAATAATTTTTTTAAATAGATGAATCTTAAAGAAATAAACAAATAAAGGATTAATTATATTTCTATAAATTAAATTTGAAATAATAATTGAAGAAAAAATATAAGTGATTAAAAATAATAATTTAATATAATGCCATAATTCAGGATTTTTAATACATATATCAAAAGGATGTATGCCATAGGTAATAACAATAGAGGAAGCTGTAAATATAGGAACGAAATAATGATAGCCAACAAGAAGTAAAAAACAGCAAATAAATAAAGTACAAATAAAACGTTTTATGAAATCACCTTCTTAGATTTAATATTTAATTTTGAACCTTGAGCATTATGAAAAAATTTAATATCGAAAAAAAGATATAATGAATAAAAAGTAATAAAAAGATTAAAAATAAAAATGATAAAGAATAGATCAATTAATTTTATAAATAACACCACCTTCCAATTTTTACCATAATATAACAAAGTTTTAAATTTGTCTATACTTTTTTAAAAAAATATGATAAAATATTTTTTATCAGTAAACAGAATAATATAGAAGGAGGAATTCTTAAATGAAATTTAATAAAGATACTAAAATAGGAGAATTACTTGAAGTTGCACCAGAAAAAGCAGAAATTCTAATGGAAGCCGGGATGCATTGTTTAGGTTGCCCAGCATCTCAAGCAGAAACTTTAGAAGAGGCATGTGAAGTTCATGGAATAGATGTTGAAGAGTTATTAGAAAAACTTAATGCGTAGAAATTAACAAAAAAATAATAAAATTTACAAAAATTTCACAAATAGTATTGACAAAGCAAATAAAATAAGTTAAAATAGAACTTGCGTTTAGCCAATTAGATTTTGCATAAGCGCAAGCCTAAAATCTGGGTCATTAGCTCAGGTGGTAGAGCACTTGACTTTTAATCAAGTTGTCCGCGGTTCGAGTCCGCGATGGCTCACCAGTCTAGGATCTAAGACAACTTAGATCCTAGAAAAATTATTTGGCCCCGTGGTCAAGCGGTTAAGACATCGCCCTTTCACGGCGGAGACATGGGTTCGATTCCCGTCGGGGTCACCAATTAAATAAATGCCACTTTAGCTCAGCTGGTAGAGCAACTGACTTGTGGAATAGATAAGATTTAATCTTATTTTGAACTATTTTGCACCTTTATATGGAAACATATAAAGTGGACACCGCTAATTCGGGGAAGTCTTAACAGGTAAGCTGATGATAATCCCGAGCTAGAAAGCAATTTCAAGTGTAGAGACTTTATACGGTGTGTCTAAGGCAGAAATGCTAGGACAAAGAGAAAGTCCAGACTACAAACACACGAAAGTGTGGTAATGAAAATTATAGTAGTATGAATCAGTAGGTCGTCCGTTCGATTCGGACAAGTGGCTCCATATACTTAGAACTAGGTTTGTTATTTAACTTGCTTAGTTCTTTGTTTTTATATATGAAAAACGGAGGAACATTCTTTTGAATTGTTTAAATTGTAATGGAGAGATTAATAAAAATAATAAATTTTGCAATAATAAATGTCAAAAAGAATATCAATATAAAAAATATATAGAGAGTTGGAAAAATGGAGAAAAAGATGGAATAAGAGGAGAATATCAAATATCGTCTTATATAAAAACATATTTATTTAAGAAATATAATAGAAAATGTGCAAGATGTGGCTGGGGTGAAATAAATATATATACGAAGAATATACCTCTTGAGATAGAACACATAGATGGAAACTATAGAAATAATAATGAAGATAACCTGATTCTCCTATGCCCGAATTGTCATTCTCTTACAAGTACATATAAAGGAGCAAATGTAAATAATGGAAGAAAAAGTAGAAAAAAATATAGCTAAGAAAACTGTTATTGTTACAGGTGGCTCAAGAGGAATTGGAGCCGAAATTGTTAAGATGTTTGCACAAAATAATTGTAATGTTGTATTGAACTATAATAAATCAGAAGAAAATGCTAGAAAGATCAAAGAAGAATTAGAACAACAAGGAAAAAATATAGAAATATTTAAAGCAGATGTGTCAAACAGAAAAGATGTACAAAAACTTGTAAAATATACTATAGAAAAATTTAAATCAATAGATATACTAGTCAATAATGCAGGGATATCTCAAGTAAAACTATTTACAGATATTACAGATGAAGATTGGGAAGACATGATAAAAAATAATTTAAATTCTGTTTTCTATTGCACACAGGAAGTGCTACCTACGATGATTAACAAAAAAAAAGGTTGCATAATTAACATTTCTTCTGTATGGGGAATGGTAGGAGGATCATGTGAAGTACATTACAGTGCAGCTAAGGCTGGAATTGATGGAATGACAAAAGCACTAGCAAAGGAATTAGGACCTTCAAATATTAGAGTAAATAGTATAGCACCAGGAATAATAGATACAGACATGAATAAAAATATAACAGAAAATGAATTAGAAAATTTAAAAGAAGAAATACCATTAGGGAGAATAGGATATTCAAAAGATATAGCAAAATGTGTAAAATGGTTGTCGGAAGATGAATATATAACAGGTCAAGTAATTTCAATAAATGGTGGATGGGTTATTATATAAAATAAAAAGATTGATATTCAAAAATATCAATCTTTTTATGTATTTATTCACTAACTTTTCTTTTATAATTACCAGAAATAATTTTAGGCAAGTAAGTTATTATTTTATATACAGCAAGTCTAACTTTTTTACTCCAAATATAAGTTTTTCTTAACTTTCTAGGAGCTGAAATAGAACTTACTTCTGTAGGAACTAATGCAAGTTCAACTTTTTCAATTGGGAAAATATAATTTTGAGATTCGTTGTTATCCCATACATTATTTCCATCTCTAAAACAGAAATTTAAAGTATCGGAAGATATCAACTCAATTTCTGCTTGAAATCCTAATTCGGTTTTTACCATTTTAACTTCATTTAAATTATCCCAGTTTATACCGAAACCATAATGTAAATAAACTTCTTCGCTATTTCCTTGAAAAAGTTTACCTGTATATGAAATTTTAACACTAGTATTTTCTACAAGTTTGTCTGTGTTAAAGAAAATATTTTTAACTAATTCCATTTTAATTCTCCTTATTTATCTCTTGTTTAATTCAGTAAAATAAATTATATTATTAAAAAATAAAATATTCAATACTTTTTTACAAAATTCATCATAATTTTTATTATAAAACTAATCCTGTATTTGTACCGATTATTTTTCCAATAATATTAAAGTTATCTTGTTCATGTATAGAAATCTCTTCAAATTCTTTATTGTCAGCTCTTAGAACTAATTTATCTCTTCTTACTATAAATCTTCTAATATAAATTTTATCGTTATATTCAATTATTCCAATTTCTCTGTTATTTAAAGGGGCATTTAATTCAACAAAGGCATATGACCCTTTTACAAGTTTGGGTTCCATAGAGTTGTCTTGGATCTTTACTGCAATGGCAGCACTTGGAAGATTTGCAGGACATTCTATAAATGAATTAATAGAATCAACTGCAGGAACTTGATTATATGATATGTGTTCTGGTGCATGATAAAATTCTTGATCATCAGATAAAATTCTATCATATGTATACATTAAAGGTTGATAAGGGACTTCTAAAGCTTTGCAAATGCTTCTAAGTGATTTATGGCTAGGATTTCTTTCACCTTTTTCAATATGAGTAAGATGCCCAATATTAATATTAGTTTCTTTAGCAAGATCAGTTTTTGAAACCTTTTTATCCTTACGAATTCTTGCTATCATATCACCTATCATAAGTATTCTACCTCTTTTTCTAAAATTTTACTTAATTATACAAAAAAATTTTTTAAATGTCTAGAGAAAATGGTAAAATTTTGTAAAAAAATAGGTAATAATATTATTGTAAAAAAAAATAAACTATGGTAATATTAATCTAAGACAAAGTATACAATATATAAAAGGGGAGAGTTATGGAAGAGGATAAAATTGAAAAAGATGAAAAAAACGAAGAAGAGACAAAAGAAGGAGTTAAAAACATGGAAAAAGAAGATGAAAGTAAGCAGACTGATGTAGAAGAAAAAAAACAGAAAATAGAAAAAAAGAATGAAGAAAAAGAACAAAATGAAGAAACATACACATCTGCTGAAACAACACAATCGGAAATAAAGGAAGGAACAGAAAAAGAGGCTAAAGAATTAGAAGAAGATGATGCCCAGGAAAAAGAAATACCAAAAAATGAAGAAAATAAAGAAGAAGTTAATGAAATAAAGACAAACGAAGAAGAACAACAATCAAATAAGGAAAAAAAATCAATAGTTCCAGTAGTAATAATAACAATATTAATTTGTTTGGCTTTGTTTTTTTCGATTATATTTGCGTTGATTAATATAAACAATGAGAATATATTATCTGGAATTAGTATAATGAATGTTGATGTTTCAAAACTAAGCAAAGAAGATGCATTAAAGAAAATAAATGAAATTGTTGCAAGTAAAGAGACAGAAGACATTACACTAAAATGTGGAGATTATGAAACAGTAATAAATGGAAAACAATTTAGTATAAAATTTGATACAGAAAAAGCTATAAATGAAGCATACAACGTAGGAAAAGATGGAAATATTATAGTTAACAACTACAATATTTTATTGACACAAATATTAAAGAAAAATATTGAAATACCAGTTTATTATGATGAAGATGCATTAAATAAAAAGGTAGAGGATATATCATCAAAAATACCTGGAGCAGTAAAACAAAGTAGCTACTATGTTGAAAATGAAAAACTAATTATTGTAAAAGGAACAGCAGGAATAAAAATAAAAGAGAACGAAATTAAAAAATCAATAATAGATGAAATAAAGAAAATAGATAATAAGAATAATATTGTAACAATACCTGTAGAAAATGTTGAACCTGACGAAATAGACGTAATTAAAATAAGAAATGAAATATATAAAGAACCACAAGATGCATATGTAACAAAAAATCCAACAAAAGTACATCCACATGTGAATGGAATAGATTTTAAAATTACAATAGAAGAAGCTCAAAAAATAGTTCAAGAAGATAAAAAAGAGTATACAATTCCATTAAAAATAACTATACCTAAGAAGACAATTAGTAATTTGGGAGAAGAAGCATTCCCAGAGTTATTATCAACATATACAACAAGATACGATGCAAGCAACTATAATAGAAGCAACAACTTATCAATAGCAGCAAGTAAAATTAATGGAACAGTTCTTATGCCAGGAGAGACTTTCTCATACAACAAGGTTGTAGGAGCAAGAACTATTGAAGCAGGATATAAAGAAGCAGGAGCATATGCTGGCGGAGGAGTAGTACAATCAGTAGGAGGAGGTATTTGTCAAATATCTTCAACTGTATACAACACAGCATTACTTGCAAACCTAGAAATAGTAGATAGAAGCAACCATCAATTTGAAACTTCTTATGTTGCAGCAAGTAGAGATGCAACAGTAAGCTGGGGATATCTAGATTTTAAATTTAAAAACAATAGAACATATCCAATTAAAATAACAGCATCAGCTAAAAATGGTGTAGCAAAAGTAAGCATTTACGGAATAAAAGAAGAAACAGAATATGAAGTAGTAATACAATCAAGAATATTATCATATATACCATACAGCGTTAAATATATAGAAGATAGCTCACTTGCACAAGGAAAAGAAGTTGTTGAACAATCAGGACATAATGGATGCAAGAGTGAAGCATATAGAATTTTAAAATTAAACGGTCAAGTTGTATCTAAAACATTACTATCAAGAGATACATATGATCCAATGCAAAGAATTGTTAGAAGAGGAACAAAGAAACCAACAACTACTACAAAACCAACAACCTTAGAAAATCAAAACTCAGGATCAAACAGTTCAAATAATAATCAGAATACAAATACAGTATCACAACCTGAAACAACAAATACAACAGGAATAACATTACAGGAGACAAATGCAAATGTAACACAATAACGGAAAAAGAGAGGGGGCACAAAAGTGAAACCAAAAAAACAAACATTAGAAGAAAAACAAAGTAAAAAGAAAGGAATCACATTAATAGCTTTAGTTGTAACTATAACTGTTATAGTAATATTAGCAACTATAATTCTTAGCTTGCTTTTTAGAAAAGATGGGATAATAGAACGTAGTAGATATGCAAAATTTGTTAATGATTATTATGCTATCGAAGAAAGAGTTAAGCTATACAAAATGGATAAGCAAATAGATGATGAAGTAAAACAGCAAAAAACGTTGCAGTTACCAGTACTAAGTGAATTAACAGATAGTGAAAAACAAGAAATAAAGAATAAAGTGCCAACCCTACAAAAGCAACTAGAAAAAGAATCTGGAATTTCTATAGACAATCTTAATTTATATTGGATAGATAAAGAGGCTATAAACACCAAAAATAAACATAAATATATTATAAATTCTAAAACAATGAGAATTTATGATTATGAAGGTGAAGAAATATCTGGAGAGATATTACATACACCAGACAGCAAAGACCTACCAGAAAAAGAGAATGAAGAATGGGATGGATGGATTAGATTAACATTACACTATCCAGATAATGCAACAAATAGAATGTGGAGACTAGGAGAAGAAGGAGAAGTAAGAAGTAATGTAAATCTTGAATGGGATGAATATACTGGCCCAATTACAATACCAATATCAAGAGTAAAAGATGTATGGATAAAATATGATTTAGATGATAATGAAGTAGTAGAGGCACCAGATGGAGTCGTACTAGTAGACATCCAAGATGAAAAAACAGACAAAAAAGGTGTGCATAAAGTAAAAATAGTATACGATGAAGCAGCTGTGGTAAAACAATATAATATAGATGGAACTGGGTGGAGAGATTACACTAAAGAATTCACTGTAGAAAAAGATACATTAGTAATGGCAAGAGCTAAAATAGTAGAAGAAATAAAAGATAACGATGGAAATGTAATAACAAAACAAGATAAATGGGGAAAAGATAATAAATATATTTACGTAAACATTGAAAATGACAGTGATAAAGAGAATGCAAAAAAAGATGGGATTCCAGACAAAATACAAGAAATAGTAGATGAACAAAACAATAATGTAAAAGCTCCAGATATTATAATTACACCAGAAGATTCTAAGGTTGAAAAAGTTAAGGTAACAGTAAGCCCAAAAGAAAAAGCAAGAGAAATTTATATAAGAGTTGGAAATGAAGAATATAAAAAATATGACAAAGAAATAGAAGTAACTGATAATGTACTAATTAGTGCATACTACATAAACGAAGAAGGAAAGAGATCTAATACAGCTAACAAAGTAATAACAAACATAAAAAAGGGAAACTTACCATATGTTAAAATAAATGCAGATCCATATCCATACCCAACAGATACAGGAAGAAAACAAGTAATAGTAACAATAGAAACTTCGGATGCAGAAATAGTAGAATATAGCGAAGACGGAATTAATTATAAAAGATATACTGAAGATAATAAAAAAATTATAGTTACAAAAAACGGAACTATCTATGCAAGAGCAACAAATAAAATAGGAACAACAGAAGAAAAATTAAATATTACTAATATAGGAAGTGTAACATCAGCACCAGATAGACCAAAAAATGATGATCCAAGTAAACCTTCGGGAGGAAATTCAGGAAGTAACACAACACCAGGAGGAGACTCAGGAAGTAATACAACACCAGGAGGAGACTCAGGTAGTAACACAACACCAGGAGGAGACTCAGGTAGTAACACAACACCAGGAGGAGACTCAGGAAGTAATACAACACCAGGGGGAGATACGGGCAAAGACAACCCTGAAGATGGCAAAGTAGAAGATACAGATAAATATACAATTTTAAATAAAGACTATTATTATTTATTAAAATTAAAATATCCGCCAGAAGCAGTATTAAAAGAATATAAAATAAAGGACGGAGAATGGAAAGAATATGATGAAGAAGGAATATTAATAGTAAAACCAGAGCATAAGGATCAAATATTAGATGAAAATGGAAATTTAAAAGGAAAAATACAAGATGAAAAAGGACAAGCTATAGATTTTAGTGGAACCATTCATATATTAGATATAGATTACGGAGATATTTACGAAAATATATCTATTAGATGGAATGCATATCCAGGTGAAGCACCTAAAATTATACCAAGCACAAAAAGTGCAAGTACGAGTGTAACAATAGGAATCTCATACAATAGTAATCTAGTAAAGAAACAATATAAATTAAAATACGCAGATGGAACAGAAAGTGAATGGAAAAACTACAGTGGACCATTTACAATAGAACAAAATCAAGTAACAATATATGCAAGAGGATTAAGCGAAAATGAAGTTTGGACAAAACAAGCAAGTTATACTATAAAGAACATAGATATAGATCCGCCAGAAATTGCAATAGAAGGAGATTTAGAAGGCAAAATAAGAAATCTAAATCTAAAAATAAAAGTAACAGATAAAAATGATATTGAAGTTATAAAATTTGCAGAAGGAAAACATACAAAAAGTTATTTTAGTGAAGACGGAGAAACAATTCAAAATTACGGAAGAAAATTGATACAAGAAAACGGAACATATACAATTTATGCAAAAGATTCTTTAGGAAATGATACAGTTTACGAACTTGAAGTAACAAACATAGATGAGTCAGCTGTTCCAAACCCAATATTTACACTAGATAAGGAACCATATGTATTCCAAGGAATAGATTGGTACCCATATGGAACAAAATTGACAATAACATATGCAGAAGATATGACAAATTTGGAAGGGTGCTATAGTAGTAATGGAGGAGAAAGCTATAGTAGTAATTTTAGTAACAAAAGTCGTACAGAGACATTATCAGAAACAAAAACATGGGTTGCAAAAATAGTAGATACAACAGGAGAAACAAGTGAGATAGTAACAGAAGAAATACATGTAATGGCGAGTCCATCATCATTGCAAACAAACTATTGGGTAGTAGGAAATGTATATCCAGTATTGGTAACAGGGCAAAATTCAGGAACGGTATATGGAACAGATGTATATAGAGTAGATTCATCAATAAAAAGAGCAGCATTACACATGGGACTAGTAAGTATAGGAGAAGAAAAAGTACTTAAAATTAAAGTTGTAGAATGTCCAGAAGAAGGATATGTAGCAAGTACAAGAAACGAAATATGGACAAACCAAGCTGGAAATAGTAGTGGTTATGGATTTGTATTCATAGGAGACAATGGAGAAGAAGTAAAAGGACCAACAATAGAGAGCATAAGCCAAGTACCAGCAGATAATGAAATAACGATAGGAATAGAAGCACAAGCATATACAGGAGCAAATATAGCTAAATACTATTACAGAATAGACAGTGGTGAATATATAGAAAGTGACAACTCAACATATACATTTACAGAAGTGAAGGCATATGTAAATCATACAATAGATGTATATGTAAAAGATACAAGAGGATCAGTAAGTAAGGTAGAAACAATAACACAAAGAACAGCAAATAAAATACCAACACCAGTATTTACACTAGATAAAGAACCATATGAAATAGACGGAGTAAAATGGTATCCATATGGAACAGCACTAACAATAACATATGCAGAAGATATGACAAACTTAACAGGATGCTATAGTAGTAATGGAGGAGAAAGCTATAGTAATAACTCTAATTACAAAAAACGTATAGAGACATTATCAGAAACAAAAACATGGGCTGCAAAAATAGTAGATACAACAGGAGAAACAAGTGAGATAGTAACAGAAGAAATACATGTAATGGCGAGTCCATCATCATTGCAAACAAACTATTGGGTAGTAGGAAATGTATATCCAGTATTGGTAACAGGGCAAAATTCAGGAACGGTATATGGAACAGATGTATATAGAGTGGATTCATCAATAAAAAAAGCAGCAGTGCATATGGGACTAGTAAGTATAGGAGAAAAGAAAGTACTTAAAATTAAAGTTGTAGAATGTCCAGCAGAAGGATATGTAGCAAGTATAAGAAATGGTATAAGTACAAGTTCAACAGGATATAGTAGTGGATCATCAGGTTATGGATTTATATTCATAGGAGACAATGGAGAAGAAGTAAAAGGACCAACAATAGAGAGTATATTAAGTAGCAAAAAGAATGCTATAGAAGTAAAAAATAATGCAAAAGCATATAATGGAGCAACAATAGAAAAATACTATTATAGTATAAATAACGGACAATATGTTGAAAGCACACAAAATAGCTATACATTTACAGGACTTACAGAAGGCACAGAATATACGATAAAAACATATGCAAAAGATAGCAACAATTCTTCAACTATAATAACCGAGAATAAAACTATGACAGGAGATTTTCCAGATGGATTAACAGTAATTAAAAGTTCAGGAAATCTTACTTCATATAGAGGAAGAAACAATTTGATATTAGGAGTATTAGTAACAGGAAGCAATAGTGGAAGTCTTTGGGGAACAGAAACATATACAGATGATTCAAGTTTGGCAGCAGCTGTTGTTCATATGGGAATAGCAAAAGCAAATCAAACAGTATTAGTAAAAGTTCAAATACTACCAGGACAAGAAAGTTATTCAGGAACTACGCAAAATGGAATTACTTCATCTAATTATAGTAGTTATTCGGGAAGTTACAAAATATTAGACGGAGGACCAACAATAGAAAGTATTACTCAGGTACCTGCAGATAATGAAATAACAATAGGAATAGAGGCACAAGCGTTCAGAAATAAGAGTATTCCTAAATATTACTATAAGTTAGATGATGGAGAGTACATAGAAAGCTCTTCTGCAACATATACATTCTCGAATATAGAACCTTATGTAATACACAAAGTATCTGTTTATGCAAAAGATACAGAGGGATTCTCAAGTGAAGAAAAGACAATAAATATAAAAGTATCGGGAAAAGTAACTTTATCTGGATACTCATTGATTTATAATAATGATTATGGATTTGTAAATGATGGAGACACAGTTGTTCCAAATAATATTGGAATTCATGGCACTACAGCAAATAGTTATATAGTAATAGACCTAAGTAATTATTCAGAAGATAGTACTCATACAGTTTCTATAGAGGCCGAAGTAAGTAGCGAAAACAACTATGATTTTGGATATGCTACTCTTACAACAGATTCAACAGCACCTGCATATAATTCTGAAGAAGGTAGATTTGTATATATATCTGGAACTGTTGAAAATCAAAAATATACTTTATCAGATATTGCAGGTGGAAAAAAATATTATTTACATTTAGGATATAGGAAAGATGGAAGTAATAATTCTGGAGATGACAAAGTTATATTTAGAAACTTAGAGGTTCAATAATATAATATAAAATTTTGGAGGAAGATATGAAAAAGAAAAAAATTATCATTATATCAATTATTATTTTAGTTATTATAGCTATAGGTGTAGGCGTAATAGTTATAAATAATAATAAAAAGAAAGACGAAGTGGTTGAAGAAGAACCTGTAGTAAGAGTAACTGGAAAAGCTGTTGAAGATAGAGAAACAAAAGAATATAAGTTATGTGACATAAAGATGACTGCAAAAAAGCAAGAAACAGAAGTAGTAATAACAGTGAAAAATATTTCAGGTAAAGAAACAAAAGCAAGAGATGTGTATATTAAGTATTTAGATGATCAAAGTAATGAAATTGGAAAGACAAGAATTCCATTACCAAAAATGAAAAAAGATCAAGAAATCACATTATCAACAATAATTACACAAGATCTAAAAAATGCAAAAGATTACAAAATAGACTATTAAAAGATAGAATAAAAATTGAGGTACAAATGTACTTCAATTTTTATTTTATTTTAAATATTATATAAAAAATAAACCATCTACTTTTGAATAAGTATATGGTTTATTAAAACATAATTGGTGCGCCATAGAGGATTCGAACCTCCGACCATTTGATTAAGAGTCAACTGCTCTACCAACTGAGCTAATGGCGCAAATATAAAGTTAACAACATAATAATTATAAAACTATTACAGGGATTTGTCAATATTTTTTTATCTGCTAACGTTGTAATCTATATAAAAATATGGTAATATATAAAAATGAGGGGTGAGAACTATGTTAAAAATGTATAATACAGATTTTGAAACAAATGTAACAGTAGAGACGAAAGAATATAAAAAAGGGAATTGGATTAATATGGTATCACCGACAGAAGATGAAATTCATGAAGTATGCAATAATATAAAAATCAGTGAAGACTTTATTCAATATGCTCTTGACTATGAAGAAAAAGCCAGAATAGACGTAGAAGATGATGACAATACAATCTTATTTATTGTTGATATACCAATCATAGAAAAAGAAAGTGGAGCGAAGGTATACAGTACAATGCCAATAGGAATAATTTTTGTAAGAGATGACTATTTTATAACAGTATCCTTGGCAAAGAATACAATCATAGACTCTCTAGAGAAAAATAAAAATATTGTTACATACAAAAAAAGCAGATTGCTTTTACAAATATTCTATTCAAACGCACAGCTTTTTTTAACATTATTAAAAAGACTTAATAAAGAAACAGAGGTTGCAGAAAGTGTATTAAAAAATTCGATGAAAAATAAAGAGTTATTGAAATTACTTAGTTTGAAAAAGGGATTAGTATATTTTACAACATCATTAAAATCAAATGAAGTCGTAATGGAAAAAACTCTTAGAGGAAATTTAATTAAACTATATGAAGAAGATGAAGATATATTAGATGATGCAATTATTGAAAATAAACAAGCGATAGAGATGAGCAAAATATATAGCGACATTTTAACAGGTACTTTAGATGCATATGCGTCTATAATATCAAACAACCTAAATAGTGTAATGCAATTTTTAACATCAATTACAATTATTTTAGCAATACCAACAATGATATCAAGTTATTGGGGTATGAATGTACCAGTGCCAATGCAAAATAATCCATTTGGATTTATTACAATTGTACTATTCTCGCTGGTGATTGGTTTAATTGCTATATTATGGTTAAAGAAAAAAGAAATGCTGGGATAAAAAGGAGGAAATAAAATGCTAACAGCAACAGGAGTTACCATTAGATTTGGTAAAAGAACGTTATTTGAAGACGTAAATATTAAATTTAACAAAGGATGCTGCTACGGTATTATTGGAGCAAATGGGGCAGGAAAATCAACATTTTTAAAAGTTCTATCAGGAGAGTTAGAACCTAGTAAAGGAGAAGTTTCTAAAGAAAAAAATGAAAGATTATCTGTTTTAAAACAAGATCACTTTGCATTTGAGGAATATACAGTAATTAATACAGTAATTATGGGAAACGAAGAACTATATAAAATTATGCAAGAAAAAGATGCGATATATGCTAAACCAGATTTTTCAGAAGAAGATGGCATGAAAGCAGCTAAATTAGAAGAAAGATTTGCCGAAC
>OLSL01002449.1_pt1 | contig 14908 bp, 10 predicted proteins | sample 1672511 | NCBI WGS metagenome assembly OLSL01 (sample SAMEA3136694, study PRJEB25190) | human gut metagenome | biome: human gut; feature: human-associated habitat; material: faeces | place: Austria | collected 2013
CTGATTATGCCGACAAACAAAAAGAGACTCCTACTGCATATACAGTAACAGTCTCGCTGTTTAATCACGCTCCGAGCTGCTATCTCTAACAGCTGTACTGACGAAGAAGTGAACACTGACGGCCAGCTACTCCCTTTTATCTCCCGCTATTCTATCAGATTTCCTTTTTTCAATCAATAGGTTTGATTGCTTTTTTAGTCTTTCTTAACATCTACTAATTATTCTAGATGATCCACAGCATACTGTGCCTGCTCTTCTGTAAATCCGAGCACTTCAAACATCTTGCTCTGGATATCCTGATCAAAGATTCTGACACTTCCTCCACCAATCTCGTTACCATTCAATACGATATCGTATGCTTTTGCACGGACTCTTCCCGGATCACTGTCGATGTACTGAAGGTCTTCTTCCATCGGCATTGTAAACGGATGATGCATTGCTGTGAAACGGTTCTGTTCATCACTCCACTCAAGAAGCGGGAATTCTGTGATCCACAGGAATTTGTATTCATTCTTATCAAGGAGTTCCATCTGGCGTGCCAGTTCCAGTCTGAGTGCACCAAGAACATCCCATACAACTTTATTCTTATCTGCCGCAAAGAGAAGAAGGTCTCCATTCTCTCCAGCCATCGCTTTAATCAGCGCTGCTGTCTCTTCTTCCGTCATAAATTTTGAGAAAGAAGATTTGACAGTTCCGTCTTCATGGATTGCAATATAAGCAAGTCCCTTTGCTCCATAACCTTTTGCAAAATCAACCAGCTTGTCGATCTTCTTTCTGGCCATGCCACCCTGGCCTTTTGCGTTGATACCACGGACAGTTCCGCCTGCTTCAATCGCATTCTTAAATACAACAAATTCGCTGTCTTTGACTGTCTCTGTCACATTAACCAGCTCCATGCCGAAACGGATATCCGGTTTATCAGAACCGAATCTGTCCATTGCTTCCTGCCAGGTCATTCTCTGGATCGGGAGCTGTACATCGATATCCAGTACATCTTTGAACAGATGTGCAAGCAGTCTCTCATTGATATCAATGACATCATCAACATCTACAAAAGAAAGTTCCATATCGATCTGTGTAAATTCCGGCTGACGGTCTGCACGAAGGTCTTCATCACGGAAACATTTTACGATCTGGAAATATCGGTCATATCCGGAGCACATCAGCAGCTGTTTGAAGATCTGCGGTGACTGCGGAAGTGCATAGAAGCTTCCCGGATGAATACGGCTCGGTACCAGGTAATCTCTTGCACCTTCCGGTGTACTCTTGATCAGGAACGGTGTCTCGATCTCAAGGAATCCTTCTTTTGCCATGAACTGACGTGCGAGGGTAGCCACACGGCTTCTCATCATCAGGTTTCTCTGGATGTCCGGTCTTCTAAGATCGAGGAAACGGTATTTCAGACGTACTTCCTCTTTTGTCTTGGAATTCTCTTCGATTGGGAACGGAGGTGTCTCAGATTCAGATAAAATTCTGAGTTCTTCCGGTTTGATCTCAATCGCACCTGTTGCAAGATTTTCATTAACTGCACCGGAACGTTTTTCAACAGTTCCCACGATTGCTACAACAAACTCACTTCTAAGCTTTGCTGCCTTCTCAAGAAGCGCTTTATCTGTACTTCCCTCTTCAAAAACAACCTGGATCAGTCCGGAACGGTCACGTACATCTACAAAAACCAGTCCACCTTTATTTCTGTTCTTCTGTACCCATCCCATAATGGTTACTTTTTCACCGATGTTTGCCTCTGAAAGCTCTGCACACCGATGTGTTCTTTTCAGTCCTGTCATTGACTCTGCCATTCTAATTTATCCTCCTGCGTTTCTCTTTCCTTATAAATCCATAACGGAATCTTTGTAGCAGTCTGTGATATCTTCATATCCTTCTGCGATCAGCTGATCCTTCTGGAATTTCTTGTTTTTCTTCATATTGACCACCAGAACCTGTTTCCCGGCTGCGCGGTCAGCTTTTGCCATCTCAAGTACCTTGAGGATGCCTTCCTTGTGCATATTCTTTTCAAGAAGATATACTTTTTTCTGGCGCTTGGAAGGAATCTCATATCCATTTTCCAGAAGCAGCATGACAATACGCTCAAATCCGATTGAGAATCCACATGCCGGTGTGTCCTGCCCTGTGAATTTACCGATCATCTTATCGTAACGTCCGCCACCTGCAACAGAGCCGCCAAATTCATCCATCGTTACTTCAAAAATGGTTCCTGTATAGTAAGATTGTCCACGTACCAGCGTCGGATCAAATTTTACTTTGAAATCTGCCTCTTTTGCACTTTCTACGCTGGAAATGATCATTTCCATACTGTCAGCTGTCTTCTCATCAAGGAATCCTGCCAGCTTTTCTTTGCAGAAACGGATTCCATCAACATCCGGGTTGATCTCATCAAAGAGTCCAAGATAAGTATCTACATTTTCTTTTGTATAACCCATCTCAACCAGTTCTTCGCCTACGCCTTCTTTGCCGATCTTATCCATCTTATCAAGGATGATAAATACTTCGTCGAAATCTTCTTCCTTAAATCCACTGAATGCAGCCATCGCCTTTAAGATATTACGGTCATTGATACATACCGTAAAATTGTGGAAATCCATCTTTCCAAGCATGGTCGTAGTTGCAAGGATCAGTTCGATCTCTGCAAGATTACCCGGCTCACCTAAAATATCGATATCGCACTGCATGAACTGACGGAAACGTCCTCTCTGCGGACGGTCTGCTCTCCATACATTGCCAATCTGAAGTGCCTTAAACGGTGACGGCAGTTCATTTGCATGATTTGCATAGTATCTTGCAAGCGGAACTGTCAAGTCATAACGAAGTCCTCCGTCTACCAGATCGATCTCTTCTTTTGCCTCAGCAATTTTCAGTTTTTCCCCTCTCTTCAGAATCTTGAAGATCAGTTTTTCATTGTCGCCACCCTGTTTGCTGCACAGGTTCTCAATGTGTTCCACACACGGTGTCTCTATGGAAGTAAATCCAAATGTCTTATAGGTATCCTTGATCATCTGGATCACATAATCTCTGATTTCCATTTCTTTCGGGAGCATGTCTTTCATGCCGGTAACCGGTTTTTTCTTTAATGCCATAACCATTCTCCTTTTCGCTCTATCATCTCATCGATACGGGAAATATATTCTCCCACATCTCTGACATTTTCTATTCTTATCAGATTCGTCATCCGCCCGTTTTTACTTCCGGGCGCCGGAATCTCATACGGAAGCACCACCTTAGTCGATGCGCCTGCACCGGCAGCAACGATGGACTGCTTTTCCTCCATAATCAGTATATTGTAAATTCCCGCTTTGTCAACCTTTGCGTAACCTACATTTTCAAAATTTCCTGCAATATTTTTCTGTCTGTAGAGATAATACGGATAAAGTTCCATCTCATCGGCCGCCTTACGCGCCATATCGATCATCTCTTCCAGCTCTCTTGCCATCTGTTTGTAATTTTGTTTTTCTGTGCTTGCAGCCCGTTCGCGTGTCAGTCTCGAACCATGTTTCATTGCAAGTGCATGGACCGTCAAACTGTCCGGTGCAAGCTCTTTGATCTGACGAAGAGTATCTTCCATTTCCTCCGGATGTTCTCCCGGAAGACCTGCGATCAGATCCATATTGATATTGTCGAATCCCAGTTCTCTTGCCAGATGGAAAATGCGGACTACATCTTCCACTGTGTGACGTCTTCCGATCACATCCAGTGTCTTCTGCTGCATGGTCTGTGGATTGATGGAAATTCTGCCAACTCCATGCTTTCGGATCACTCGCAGCTTGTCCTCAGTAATACTGTCCGGTCTTCCGGCTTCGATCGTATATTCTTTCAGATGTTCAAAGGAAAAATGTTCTTCCAGGAAACTCAAAACCCGGTCCATCTGCTGTGCACTCAGGGTTGTCGGCGTACCGCCTCCCATATAAATCGCATTAAGATGCTTTTCTTTTGAAACCTCTGCAATAAATGCAAGCTCTTTTAAAAGTGCATCTACATATTCATCCATCCGGTCCTGCCATTTTGCAACCGGATAAGAAGTAAAGGAGCAGTAACTACAGGTTGTCGTGCAGAACTGAATTCCGATATAAAGACTGTATCCATTTTCATAATCCAGCTTGTCAAGCTGGGCTTTTTCCCGCTTTGCAATCTCGATACCAAGCATTGCTTTTTTCTCGCTTACCACATAGGTACCATGCATATACCGGATGATTTCTTCCTCAGAAGAACCTTCTTCCAGTCTTTCCATGATCATCTTTGTGGGGCGGACACCTGTCATATTCCCCCATGCATGTTCTTCTCCGGTCTTTTTGACCAGGGTCTGATATAATTTTTTATTGATATAACGCTTTTGTTCTCTTTTTTCGCTGATGTCTGCGATTTCAGCCTCCCTGCAATGAAAAAAGGTCCACCGGACCTTTTTATCACATGCCTGCTCTTCCAGATCTGGTTCCTCTTCTGCGGTCATCTCGATCAGAAGTTCCTGTTCTGGATCTACCTTCTGGCTGATCTCGGCATCAGGAAGAAATGACTTTACGATATGATACATGTCGTAGGTGAAACGTTCATTCTTACAGCTGATCCGAATCATTTCTCTGCTCCTCTATACATACGGGTTGTTCACTTTTTCGTTGCCAATCGTTGTTGCGCCCATATGTCCCGGGAATACCTTTGTTTCATCCGGAAGCAGGAACAGCTTTTCCTTGATTGAACGAATCAGTGCAGAAGTACTGCTGGTTGCAAAATCACTTCTTCCGACTGAACAACAGAACAATGTATCTCCACTGAAAAGTACTCCCTCTTTTTCTACATAGTAGCATACGCCGCCCTGGGTATGTCCCGGTGTATGAATCACCCGGAAATCTTCTCCGATCAGATGAAGCACATCTCCATCATGGATCACGTCTCCACCCGGGTAGCTATAGCCATTTGTATATACCGTTGACTCATTCATAGACGGTGTGTGAAGAAGCTCCAGATCGGATTCTTCTACGTAAACCGGCATTTCTCCATACCGGTCGATCACTTTATCGATTCCCATGATATGATCAAAATGCGCATGAGTCAGAAGAATTGCCTTAATTACAAGCTCTTCCTCTTCGATATAACCGATCATCGCTTTTGACAGGTTTGCCGGATCAACGATCACGGTCTCTTTTGTTTCTTCATTAGTAACAATGTAACAATTGGTACTGATAATTCCTGTTACAAATTTTTCGATTTTCATTTCTTTTTACCCCACTGCTCGTTCTATATCCAGCACGCCGACGATCTGCCGGAGCTTTCCGATCACTTTTCCAAGCTCCTCTCTTCCCCGGACAATAAATCCGGCTTCGATTGTTGCTGTTCCCTGTTTGCTGGTTCTTACATTCATAGACTTCACATCAATATTCATCTCCGTGAACACCTTAGACATATCCATCAGAAGTCCCTGCCTGTCATTTGCATACATCTTGATCTCAGCCAGATAGCTTCCGGTATCTGTACCTTCCTCCGGTTTTTCCCATTCTGCCGGGATCAGACGCACCCTTTCCGTTTCTGACAGATGAATGATATTGACACAGTCCGTCCGGTGGATCGACATTCCGCGTCCGCGGGTGATAAAGCCAACGATCTCATCTCCCGGCACCGGATTGCAGCATCTGGAAAAACGCACTGCCATATCGTCGATTCCCTTGACCACGATACCACTCTTGGATCTGGTGATATGCACCTTGTTCTTTGCCGCTTCCGCAACCTTTTCCAGAACACTTTCGTCGGTCAGTTCTTTTCGGTGATCCTTACTGTATTCTTCTGCAAGACGGTTGACGATCTGCCCTTCCTTCAATCCGCCATGTCCAAGTGCTGCAAGAATCGAATCCCAGTCCTTAAAGCCGTACTTTTCCTGCACGATCTGCATATATTTCGGTTTCATCAGATCCGAGAGTACAAATCCTTTTGCCTTACAGTACGTGGCGAGCATTTCCTTACCACGTACAATATTTTCTTCTTTGAATTCTTTCTTAAACCACTGGTTGATCTTGTTCTTCGCCTGGGTACTCTTGACGATACTCAGCCAGTCACGGCTCGGTCCTTTGGAGTTCTGCGAAGTCAGGATCTCGATTCGGTCCCCGTTCTGGATCTTGTAATCGATATTGACCAACTTGCCATTGACTCTGGCACCTACCATCTTGTTGCCGACCGCAGTATGGATCGCATAGGCAAAGTCAACCGGCGTAGAACCGTTCGGCAGGTTCTTGACATCTCCGTTCGGTGTAAAGCAGTATACATCTTCCTGGAACAGATCCAGGTCACCTTTCAGCAGGCTTAAAAACTCACGGTTATCAGACATGTCTCTCTGCCATTCCAGGATCTGACGCAGCCAGTTCAGCTTCTCTTCCTGCGTGTTCAATCCTTTCGTGTTGCTTCCGCCTGTCTCTTTATATTTCCAGTGTGCTGCGATACCGTATTCAGCTGTCTTATGCATCTCTTCTGTACGGATCTGGATCTCGAACGGCTGTCCGGACGGTCCGATCAGCGTTGTGTGCAGGGACTGGTACATATTTGCCTTTGGCATAGCAATATAATCTTTAAAGCGCCCCGGAATCGGCGTATACATCTCATGGATCACACCGAGTGCTGCGTAACAGTCCTTCACTGAATCTACGATAATGCGGACAGCGAACAGGTCATACACCTGATCCAGTGTCTTGTTCTGATTCACCATCTTCTTATAAATACTGAAGAAATGTTTTACACGTCCGTATACTTTCGCTTCAATATCAGCATTCTTCATATGCTTTGATACTTCTGCAACGATCTGCTGCACAAATTCTTCACGCTCTGTCTTGCGTGCATTCAGATCATGCACCAGCTGATTATAAACTTCCGGCTGGTAATATTTCAGAGAAAGATCATCAAGTTCTGTCTTGATCTTGGAAATACCGAGACGCTGGGCGATTGGAGCGTAGATATCCATCGTCTCTCTTGATTTCTCTTTCTGCTTCGCCGGTGTCATAAACTCCATCGTACGCATATTATGCAGACGGTCTGCAAGTTTTACAATGATGACACGGATATCCTTCGCCATTGCAAGGAACATCTTTCTCAAATTCTCTGCCTGGGCCTCCAGCTTGTCCTTGGAATAGTTCAACTGTCCCAGCTTGGTAACGCCGTCTACAAGAAGTGCCACCTCTTCGCCGAACTCTGTTGAGATCTCGTCGAGTGTCATTGTCGTATCTTCTACCACGTCATGAAGCATTCCTGCCACGATCGTCTCTTTATCCATCTCGAGATCTGCAAGTATGATTGCCACCCAGAGTGGATGGATGATATAAGGTTCTCCGGATTTACGAAACTGGTCCTTATGCGCTTCTTTGCCTATCTGATAGGCCTTCTCAATCATCGTAATATCCGCAGAAGGATGATACTTACGCACACGAGCTATTAAGGCCTGATATAACTCCTCCGGATCCTGATAATCCTCTGGTGCTTTTACTGCATGTCCGTCCACCATCTCCAGATTTTTATTCAGATCTTCATATTCCCGAGTGCCTGCCATATCGTCTTCCCCCTTCATTCATCCTTAGTTCTGAACAATTAATATGATTTAGTATATCACTATTTTTTCCTTTTTCAAATAAGAACTTCCCATTCTTCTGCATTTTAAGCAATTTGTACGGTTTTTTCGATATTATCTACTGATAATTGACAATTGTAAGCTGAATTGTTCTTCGTCCCATGTACTCATTGATGGATGGATAGTATGTAAAAGACATAATCTGCTTCTTTTCCATCTGCTGCAGACAGTCTTCCACTTCTCCGAAATAAACTGCTTCCATCTGATTTCCCTGCTGGTCCTCCAGTCTGCATTTCAGCACATTCCGGTTCTTTCCGAAGATCCTTGGCTGGATTACACGCAGTTTACTTTCTGCAAATAACGGTTTCCCGTTGCCTTTTCCAAAAGGCTCCAATATCTTAAGTTCATGGATCAGCTCTTCATTAATATATGGAAATGGAAGCCGCATGTCGATCGACACCTTCATCTGAAGATCGTCTTCTGTCAGATCTGCAAGTTCATTGATCCGTTTCCGAAAAACTTCGACATTTTCCTCTTCTAAGGAAAGTCCTGCTGCCAGCTTATGTCCTCCAAACTTCGTAAATAATTCCCTGCAGCGGCTCATTTCTGCAAACATATCATATGCTTCGATCGACCGTCCGGAGCCTTTTACTCCTGTCTCTCCCCTTGTCAGTACAAAGGTCGGACGATAATAACGTTCCTTGATCCTTCCCGCAATAATTCCGGCGATACTTTCATGACACTTTGGAAGATACACGACCAGCACCTGGTCGTCCTTCCAGGAACTTGATTCAATCTGCCGGACAGCTTCTTCTACACCTTCTTCGGTCATTTCTTTCCGACTGTCATTTAATTCTTTCAGATCTGCTGCCAGTGTCACTGCCTCTCTCCGGTTTGATGCATTAAGGAGTTCCAGTGCACGCTTGGCTGTATCCAGTCTTCCACCGGCATTGATGCACGGTCCGAGCACAAAGCCGATATGATAAGTATTCAGGTTCGCTGTATCTACCCCGGTACATTGCATCAAGGCGTGAAGCCCTTCATTCTTCGTTGTCTTCAGAAGCTCAAGTCCTTTTTTCACAAAGACTCGATTCTCTCCAACCAGATCCATCACATCCCCGATCGTGGCGATCGCAACATTTTCCATCAGGTTATCCTGCAGATGTTCTACCTCCTGCTCTGACTTTCCAGACACTCTGTACAAAACCTCAACCAGCTTATACGCTACAGCTGCGCCGCACAGCCCTTTAAATGGATACTCACAGTCTGCTCTGTGCGGATCGACCACTGCATCCGCCGGTGGCAGGAGATACTTTTTCTTCCCATTTTCTTCCAGATACGGAACTTCATGGTGATCTGTCACAACGATCGTCATCCCATTTTCTTTTCCATAAGCGATCTCGCTCATTGCCGCAATTCCATTATCACAGGTAACGATCGTGTCTACATCATCCTCCAGTGCACGGTCGATCAGCATCTGATTCAATCCATATCCATCTTTGATCCTGTCCGGAATATCCGTATCCACATCTGCCCCAAGTCCTGCAAGCCCCTGTTGCAAAATATACGTTGCATTGACTCCATCAATATCATAATCACCGATCACACGGATTTTCTTTCCCTCTTCTATTTTCTCCTTAAGAATATCTACCGCACGATCCATATCTTTCATCAGTAAGCCGTCATACAGATCCTCCACTGTTCCATTCAGATAAAAATCAATTGCTTCATCTCCGATCACATCACGGTTTCTCATCAGTCGTGCAATGATCGGGGAAATCTGATATTTCTCTGCTATTCCATTAAAATCCGCCTTTTTCATCGTGACGAACCATTTTTCCATCCAAACATCCTCCCTGTCTGTCAGTATCGTATCTTCTTATTATAACAAAAATCTGCCGTATCGAAAATCATTTTTCATTTCCGATACGACAGATTTTATTTCTTAGCGCTTTTTGCTCTTTTTGTTCTTGAAAGAGGTCTTCTTTCCTTTTTTCTTCTTGGAGCTGTCGTCTGCAGATGTATCTGCTGCGTTACTCTCTGTGGAAGTAGCTCCTTCTTTCTTGTCTGCTGCTTTTACAGACGCTGTCTTTGTGCCAGAAGCTATTCTTGCAGCCTTCGCTTCCTCGCCAAGTCTTGTCTTCATCACATACCACAGTGCGCCTGTGATACATACGGATGTATATCCACCGCAGATGATACCTACCATCAGTGGTGCTGCGAATTCCTTAATGGAGCTTACACCAAGGATATACAATGCAACAACCATGACAAATGTTGTAAAGTTTGTGTAGATTGTTCTTGTCAGTGTCTGAGTGATGCAACGGTTTACAAGATCCTTCAGATCTTCTGTGCGGCTCTTTGTTGCAAGTGCCTCACGGATACGGTCAAAGATAACGATCGTACCGTTGATAGAATATCCGACAATCGTCAGCATACATGCGATAAATGTATTTCCGACAGATACTCTTGCAATTACATAGAATCCAAGAACTACAAGTACGTCATGCATCAGTGCAATAACAGCACTTGTTGCGAAACGAATATCTTTGAAACGGAACCAGATGTAAAGCAGCATACAGATTGTAGCAATGATCACAGCTATAACCGCATCTCTTCTCATCTCGGAACTTACTGTTGAACTGATATTTTCTGTTGCGATATCAGATGCCTCTACACCGTAGTTTTCATTTAAATATGAAGCAAGTGCTTCACGTTTCTCAAGATCAAGTGTCTGTGTCTTGAAGACTACCTGGTTGCTCTCTTTTACTGTCTGAACCTGAATATTCTTATCTCCTGTGATCTCTTCCAGACTTGGGATCATCTGGCTGTCGATCTCTTCCAGTGTATATTCTTTATCAAATGTTACATTTGTTGAAGTACCACCTACGAAATCAAGGCTATAGTTCATCGCACCGATTCCTCTTGCATGGTTCACCCCCATCATGACCGGTCCGGCCAGGCAAAGGATGATGGAAACAATGAAGAAGATTTTTTTCTTTCCGAGGAAATCAACCGGTTTACGTTCTTTCAGATGTCTTCCGTATACTTTCTCATTGCGGATGCCTGCTCCATAGAATGCAAAGATGATCAGTCTTGTGATCACGAGTGCTGTAAACATGGATACGACGATACCCAGTGCAAGTGTCTGGGCGAATCCCTTTACAGTACCACTTCCGCGAAGCCACAGCACACCGGCTGCGATCAGCGTTGTGATATTTCCGTCAACGATTGCGGACATTGCTTTCTGGAATCCTGATTTCAGAGAAGCGTGTACACTCTTTCCTGCTGTCAGCTCTTCTTTCACACGGGCGAAGATGATAACGTTCGCATCTACTGCCATACCGATACCGAGGATGATACCTGCGATACCCGGAAGTGTCAGTGTGATATCAAATGCATTCAGAAGGATCAGGATCAGTTCTGTATAAAGGATCAGTGCAAGGCTGGATGCAAGTCCCGGAAGGAGGTATACCCAACACATGAATACACATACGATCGCCAGACCGATTGCTCCGGCGATCAAGCTTCCTTTCAGAGCGTCCTGTCCAAGCTGTGCACCAACGACTTCTGAACTCAGCTCTTCCAGTTCCAGATTCAGTCCACCGATACGGATCGTGGAAGCAATATTATCAGCCTCTTCGTAATCCATATTTCCTGAAATCTGAGCCTTTCCATTCTCGATCACTGCTTTTACACTTGGAACACTGATCAGAGCACCATCATAGTAAATAGCAATTGTATCATGATTGTTGTTATAAGCTTCTTCTGTTGCTGCCTTAAATTTTTCAGCACCTTCCTCTGTCAGTTCAAGGTCAACTCCGTACTTTTTGTTTCCTGTTGTTGAGTCATTGATCGCTCCGGCTGAAGCTGTCTTTACTTCTGTACCTGTCAGTACAATGGAGTCTGTATCTTTCAGTTCATCGATCGACTTATTCAGTGTGTATCCGGAAGCTGTCAGGGAATAGTTTTCATTTCCCTCACTGTCTTTATGCTTGATAAAGTACAGTGAACCCGGCTGTCCGAGTTCTTCCAGGATCTTGTTTGCGTCGCTCACACCCGGAATCTCGATACTGATACGGTTGTCTCCAACCTGATAAGCCTGTGCCTCTGTGCTGTACTGCTCCACACGTTTCTGAAGCTTGTACACGGTGTCATCCATGTCTGCCTGAGATGGCTTGTCACCTTTTACCTGATATGTAATGCTGACTCCACCTTCCAGGTCAAGACCAAGATTGATGTTCTTTGCAGCTCCCATTCCCTTTAAATCAAGTCCAAGCACACAGGTCATACCGAAGAGTGCTGTAACTGCGATTACGAGAATGAGGCTTAGAATACTCTTGCCTTTCTTCATCTCTTTCTTTCCTTTCTTGACTACTGCTCTGTAATTTTATTGTTCTTCATCCGCCAGGGCAGCCTTTATCATGATCGCACATTCCACACGTTTTCTCTCCATCTCACAGCTCACTTCGTAAGTATCATGGATCGTATTGTGGAACTTGTAAGAATTCGCCATACAGCCACCACTGCAGTAAAATCTGGCAAAGCAGGTTTTACAGCTTTCCTTGGAATATACGCTGCATCCTCGGAATTCTTCCGCAATCTCCGGTTTTGTAATTCCCTCATCAACATTTCCCATGAGGAATTCTTCCTGTCCTACAAACTGATGACATGGGTAGAAATCACCCCAAGGTGTCACTGCCAGATACTCTGTACCTGAGCCACAGCCGGACAGACGCTTGGACACACACGGTCCTCCTTCAAGATCAATCATGAAGTGGAAGAAATTGAATCCTCTTCCGCTCTTCTCACGCTCGATCAGGAATTTTGCGAGTTTATCATATTCTTCAAAGATCTGTGGAAGATCTTCTTTCTGGATTGCATATGGTTCTGTGTCATCACCTACTACAGGCTCGATTGACATCTGCTTGAATCCAAGATCTGCGAAATGTTCTACATCCTTGGAAAAATCCAGGTTATTTCTTGTAAATGTACCTCTAATGTAGTACTTCTCCTGATTACGGCTCTCTGCCAGCTTCTGGAACTTCGGAACGATCAGATCATAGCTTCCTTTTCCGTTACGGAACGGGCGCATCTGGTCATTCACTTCTTTTCTTCCGTCAAGACTGATGACAACGTTGTCCATCTCTTTGTTCACGAACTCCTGAACTTCATCGTTCAAAAGAACTCCGTTTGTTGTAAGTGTGAAACGGAAATGCTTGTCATGAAGTTTCTCCTGCTCTCTTCCGTAAGCAACCAGGTCTTTGACAACCTGCCAGTTCATCAGCGGCTCACCACCGAAGAAGTCAACTTCAAGGTTTCTTCTTGTTCCTGAATTCGCGATCAGGAAATCAAGTGCTTTCTTACCAACCTCGTAAGACATCAAAGCTCTGCGGCCGTGATATTCTCCCTCTTCCGCAAAGCAGTACTTACAGGCAAGGTTACAGTCATGTGCAATATGAAGGCATAATGCCTTAACAACTGTCTTACGCTGCTTTACAACATCGATAAAGCTCTCATAAATATCTCTTGTAAACAGGCGTCCCTGTTCCGTCAGTTCTGTTACTGCCTCTAAAATATCGATCAGATCTGTCTCAGAGTATTTCTCTCCGAGTTCCTTTTTCAATGCTTCTGCTGTTTCCGGAGCCTTTAATGTCTCCACTGTATGATCTTCATTCATGCGATTAAGCACTTTGATAACGTCATACGCTTCCTGATCCACAACATGTACAGCCCCACTGTTCACGTCAAGGACGATATTATATCCATTATTTTGGTACTGATGTATCACGTGGATACCTCGCTTTCTATATGTATTTGTAAATCTATTTGTAACTGTTCAAAGCCGGATTCTTTCCCCAAGGCAGCTCTAAGCAGATACGTCTAAAACATGCTTAAGGCAGCGATTTGCACCGCTGCCTCACCTGTAATCCTGTTGCTGTTTTTCGCATAATTGCAGGCAGTATCACCGCTCAAAGCAACTCTGCAGCAACATAATCTTCATTTTCAGGTTTTCTTATTTTGCGTTTTCGCAAGTCTGGTTTCCTACTGTACAGGATGTCTTACATGCAGACTGGCAAGATGTCTGGCACTCACCGCATCCACCTTTTTTAACTGTGTTGTTCAGTGTCTGTGTATTCAGTGTTTTAATGTGTTTCATTTTTACTCCTCCTAACTTCGCACATATTGCTTTCGCTATTATAGCACACACAGCCAGGTTTTTAAAGTATTTTTTCACACATCCGTCGGGTTTTTCTTCATGCGACCATCCCGCCAAGCATTCCACCTCCGGTACAAAGTACAAATGTCAGAAACAAATCTCCTGCCCCCGATGAAACCTCACGGTACATTCCAAATGAGATGATCAGTAATAAAACAAAATAAACCACACCGGTTCCAAGCCCCCAAAGGAACTTCTTTTGGCCTTCCAGTTTTCCCATCACAAAACCTCCGGAAAAAGTTCCTATTACATAGATGAGAATAATTCCCAGATTTACATTTTCTTCACTCAATCCTGCTTTGTAAAGGAGAAGTGCAAGAATTAACAGAAACATTCCTGTGACCAGATAGGCGCAAAGTAATGCCTTCACCAGATTTTCTGCGTATATTATCCCTTTTTTTCCATGATTTTCTCTCATTTTCTTTTCCTTTCGATGCATGTCCGGTTTCCACTGATACTATTCTATGCATCCTCCTGGAAAAATATGACACTTTTAACTTAACTGCCTCCCAAGCAGATCTGCTGCGCCTGCCGCAAACTTCTTTTCCATTTCTCCAAAATGCTTTTTCTCATTTTTCTGCAGAAAGATCACTCCACCTGCAATATCACCTTCACTGAGAATCACACTGATTATTTCCTCGCTGTATTCACTCCTGTCTTTTGTAATTGCTACAAACTCAGCGTCACCGCTCTTTTTCAACACGGTCTTTCTTTCTTGAAACACTTCTGTCAGCTCTGCACTCAACAGCATTTCCTGAAGTTCTTTCTTCCCGTTTCCTGCTGCCGCGATCACCTGATCCGTGTCAGTGATACAGACTGTACAGCCAAGTGTCTTTGAAAGACTATCTGCATAAATCCCTGCCAGTGATCCTAGTTCACCGATCGGAGAATATTTCTTTAAAATCACCTTTCCTTCTCTGTCTGTAAAAATTTCCAGTGGATCACCTTCGCGGATCCGCAATGTCCTTCTTATTTCTTTCGGAATTACGATTCTTCCAAGATCATCTATCCTCCGGACTATCCCTGTGGCTTTCATGGCACATTTCCGTTACTGAAAACTTATAAAAAGTTATAAACTTCCATGTTTCATTCCTACTTCAACGAGTATGCTTTTGATGATATAAATATCTATCTAC
>OLSL01002452.1_pt1 | contig 14894 bp, 14 predicted proteins | sample 1672511 | NCBI WGS metagenome assembly OLSL01 (sample SAMEA3136694, study PRJEB25190) | human gut metagenome | biome: human gut; feature: human-associated habitat; material: faeces | place: Austria | collected 2013
CGCCGGTGTGGCGGGACAGGCTCTATTTCAGGACATCACCGATGAGCTGTGGCACCGCTACTTCTCCGTCAACGTAGACGGCGCCTACCACGCCATTCAGGCGGTGCTGCCTGCCATGCTGCACCACCACGAGGGGTGCATCATCAACACCTCCTCCATCTGGGGACTGCGGGGCGCCAGCTGCGAGGTCACCTACTCCTGCACCAAGGCGGCCCTCATCGGCCTGACCCGGTCTCTGGCGGCAGAGCTGGCCCCCACCCACATCCGGGTGAACTGCGTGGCACCGGGCGTCATCCGCACGGATATGCTGGACGCCCTGCCCGCCGAGGTACTGCCCCAGCTGGCGCAGGAGACTCCCATGGGCCGCTTGGGAACGCCGGAGGACATCGCCCACGCCGTGGCGTTTCTGGCCTCGGACAAGGCGGACTTCATCACCGGGCAGGTGCTGACCTGCGACGGCGGCTTTATTTTGTGAGAGCGGGAAAAAAGTACCCGTCGGAAAGCCATTGGTTTTCCGACGGGGCTTTTTTATTCCGGTATGGGCAGGCCGTGGAGCATCACCCGGCCGAAGCAGGTCAGGCTGCGGCCGCTGCCACGGTGGAATATCACGTCCATATCCGAGCGCTTCCGGTTCAGGGAGAACAGGTATACCATACCCAGCGGGTCCCGGTAGTACTGCTTGCACAGCATATCGCCGTCCACGCAGAAGATGCCCACGTCGCCGCTTTGCACCGGGTCGTGGTTCACATAGACCACGGCGCCGTCGGCGATGACCGGCGCCATGGAGTCGCCCTGTATCCGCACGGCCAGCTCCGCGCCGGGCGGTACATCGCCGGTGACCGGTATCAGCTCATAGTCCTCGCCGAACACCGGGGCGGCGAAGCCCGCGGCGGCGGGTGATGTGTACAGCGGGATGACCCGCCTCTCGGCGGCGGGTGCAGCGGCACGCAGGTCATCGGTCATTTTGGTCAGCGCGTCCACCAGCGTGTGGACGGTCTGGCGCCCGGACAGGGGCAGATCCCGGTATTTGGCCAGCAGACGGCGCTCCTCGTCACTGTGGCCGCCGGAGGCGGCGCGGTAGCTGCCCCGGTACAGATAGTTGGGCTCGGCCTCCAGCGCGTCAAACAGCCGCAGGAGCACCTCCTCCTTGGGGGCGCTGATGCCCGTCTCGTAGTTGCCCACGGCGGACACGGACACTCCCAGTCGGTCGGCCAGCGCCTGCCGGGTCAGCCCCAGCTCCTCCCGCCGCCGCCGCATTTGCTCACCAAAAGACACGCCGCGCACCTCCTCGACAAATACAGACTGCTTTTGACAGTATACTACGCTGGATTTTTGGTTTTGTCAAGGGATAATCACAAGAAACTTGTGATTTTTGACTTGACATCACAAGTTTCTTGTGATACAGTAGCGTCATCAACAAGTTTCTTGGTTTTGAAAGGGGGATTGTCACAAGAATGCTGTGGCGTGGAGGAGGTGGATACAAACGGCGGCAGAGGGGGCGGCAAAAAACGAAAAGAGCACGCCGGAGCGTGCTCTTTTGCGGCGGGCTGGGCCGCTTCTCTCGGGGCGTGCACATGATAGATACCGCGGCGTTGACAATAAAAATACCGACCGCCTGAAGGGCTGATCGGTATTTTTGGTGGGGGATGGTGGATTCGAACCACCGAAGGCATTGCCAGCAGATTTACAGTCTGTCCCCTTTGGCCACTCGGGAAATCCCCCAAATATATGGGTATTCAATTGGAGCTGGTGGACGGATTCGAACCCCCGACCTGCTGATTACAAATCAGCTGCTCTACCAGCTGAGCTACACCAGCATCTCAACGCTCGAATAATATATCACAAATCGAGCGTTGAGTCAAGCCCTAAATCAAAAAAAATCGAAAAAATCGTTTATTTTCCGCTTCTGAGCAGTTCTGTCATGACCGCCGCCGAATTCTTCGCGGCAAGGGCGGTGAATTTTGAATAATCCATGTGCGATGAGCCGTCCGCCGCGTCGGATATCGCGCGGATAACGCAGAACGGAACTTTGTTCACATAGCACACATGACCTATCGCCGCGCCCTCCATTTCGCAGGCTATCGCGCCGAAAGTTTCGGAGATATATTTCTTCTTCTCCGCGCTGTTGACGAAACAGTCGCCCGAGGCAATTTTGCCCTTGACGCATCTGATGCCGCCGACGCCCTCGGCTGCGGCGCAGATTTTATCTGCAAGCTCGCCGTCGGCGGGGATATCGACTATATTTATGCCCGATATCATGCCGACCGGGTCACCGAGCGGACTCGTGTCCATGTCGTGCTCGACAACGAAGTCGCTGACCGCGATATCGCCGATATTGAGCTTCGTGCTCAGGCTCCCGGCAACGCCCGTGTTTATTATCCTCTCCGGCGAATAGAGCAGGATCATAGTCTGGGCGCACATCGCCGCAAATACTTTGCCTATTCCGCAAACGGCGGTCACCACTTCGCGCCCGCAGAGCGTGCCGCTCGTGAACTCGATGCCGCTGACTGTCTTTGTCTGCCTGTTCTCCATCTGCGCGTTGAGCGCCTCTATCTCGATTTTCATCGCTCCGATTATTCCGGTCATGGCTGTCTCCTTTTTACTCCGTGGGATATTTGAAATCCTGCTCGCGGCTCTCGAGCTCTTTGAGATAACGTGCCGCCTCTTTGTGCGCCGCCTCGATGCTGAGCTCTCTATAGTTGCCGCACTCCTTGCGCGATGCGCCGAACATCTCCGGTGCGTCAATAGTCTTTCTCAGCGCTTCTTTGACTTTTTCGAGCGCGCGCTCATGGTTCTGCGAGTGCATGAGCAGATAAAATCCCGTGCGGCAGCCCATGGGGCCGAAGTATATGACATCTTCCGCCGCGTCCGAATTGCGCAGGAACGTCGCGAGCATATGCTCCATGGAGTGCATCGTGATGTTATCCATATAGTCTCCGCAGTTCGGCTTGCGGGTGCGCAGATCGTATGTTGTGATATCGCCGTCGATGCGCGAGATGTACATCCCCGGGACTATATAGTCGTGATCGACCGAAAAGCTGGTTATTCTCTGCATAAAATACCCTCCTGTTTTCTGACAGATGAATTATACCACACGCCGGGCGCGGTTTCAATGAATATCGGCGCGCGGCGGAGCAAAAATAGAATCGAAGGAGGCTTTTGAAAAATGGGAAAATTCTTTCTTGAAAACCGCGAGATACGCGAATGCTTTGACGCGCTGCCCGTTGAAGTACGCAACAAGATAATCGAGAGCGATCTCGAAATAAACAGCAAAGACGAGCTCGAGCTTGTCGCAAAAAGGCTCGAAAATCTTTCCAAATAGCCATTTTCTGTTGACTGATGCCGCGCACTCGTGTAAAATGGGTGTGCGGTATATTTTACACAGATTTTACAATAGAATTAGTATCGTGCTGTAAAACAACATACAAAAAGAGGCATCGCTATGATTATTGACAAATTCGAGAATCTTCCGCTCTATTTCTCCTGCCTGCCTGGACTCGACAGGGCGGCGGAGTTCCTCGCCGGAGAGAATATTGCCGACGGACGGCACGAGATAGACGGCGAAAAAATATTCGCAAACGTGTCGAGCTATGAGCCAAATGAGTTTAACGGCGATATGCGCTTTGAGGCGCATAGAAAGTACGCCGATCTTCAGGCGGTTCTCGAGGGCGAAGAGCGCATCGACTGGGCGCCGCTCGGCTCGCTCAAGGAAGAGAGCGAGGAATATTCAAAGGGCGGCGACATAGCATTTTACAGCGGGGACGAGCACATGAGAGTAACTCTCTCGGCGGGCGAATTTCTTATTTTGTTCCCCGGCGACGCGCACAAGCCCTGCATCCGCAGCGGCGGAAAAGTGAAGAAAGCGGTAGTAAAGCTCGCGCTGTAAAACGCGCTTTCGGGTAAAGCTATGAAAAAAAACGACAAGATAACAGTTATAACCTGCGCGGCGGCGTTCGCGCTGAATGTCGCGCTGTTTTCGGTCAAGCTCTATGTCGGCCTGTGCGCGAACAGCATCAGCATATATTCGGACGCCGTGAACAATATGTTCGACAGCCTCTCGGGGCTTGCGGCGTTCATCTGCTTCGCCGCACTGCTCAGCTCCTCGAGCGAAGGCACGCGCGCGATAATCAAAAAAGCAGAGCAGTTCTTTTCGTTTGTCATGTCGGTGATAATACTTCTCACGGGGCTGTATTTCGCATATAATTCGCTCGAGCGGCTGTTCTATCCGACGCCGATATCTTATCTGACGCGCTATCTCGTGATGCTGATAGTCACGGTCGCGGTGAAGTTCGTCATGTTCTTCGCCTATCGCGGGGTCTACCGAATCACCGGCTCGCCGATAATAAAAGTCATGGCGGCGGACAGCATTCTCGACTGCTTCATAACCCTCGCCACGGTCATGAGTCTCACCGTCTCGCAGTATGTCGAGTTCGCGGTCGACGCGGTGTTCGGGCTTGTTATCAGCGCGGTGCTGATAACCTCGGCGGTGAAGCTCGCGAAAAAATCGGGTGCTGTGATGCTCGACTTCGTCGGCATCGGCAAACGCGAAGAGATATCGGAGATATTTGACTCCCTCGGCGTTGCGGTCGATTACATCACCTACCGCCGCACGGGGACGGACATCGAAGCGTTCGCAAAGCCCAAATTCCCGGAAAATACGGACGAAAATGAAATAACGCAAAAACTTGTCAGCGCCTGCAAAGAAAAAGGCGTGACGCTGCACATATTGAAAATCTGAAGAGTCATGAAAGGAGCAAAAATGAAAGAGAAAAAGAAGAAAGACCCGAAGAAGAAAAAGAGAGCGCTGATTATCACAGGCTCGATCCTCGGCGTTTTCGCGCTGTTTGTTATTACCGTCGTTATGATAACGATTATCGGCGATAAGGCGAACATCAAGCGCGCCGAGAGCTATGACCCGGTGGTCATTGAGAATCAGCTCGTGCCCGAGAAGGACGAGAACGGCTACTGGACGTTCACGACCGACCGCGATCTCAAGATCATGCAGCTGACCGACATACATCTCGGTGGCGGCTGGCTCTCGCTCAAGAAGGACTCGCAGGCGATAAACGCAGTCGCCACGATGATCCAGGCAGAGAAGCCCGACCTCGTTATTATAACGGGTGACATGGCGTTCCCCGTTTTCTTCAAGGCGGCAACATTCAACAACAAGCTGCCCGCCAAAGAAATAGCGGCTCTCATGGAGCATCTCGGGGTCTACTGGACGGTCGCCTTCGGCAACCACGACACCGAGGCATACAGCTACTACTCCCGCGAGCAGATTTCGGACTTCTACGGCAACTCCGGCTTCAAATACTGCCTGTTCCAGAAAGGTCCCGACGATGTTGACGGCTACGGCAACCAGGTCATAAACGTCAAGAACTCCAAGGGAATCCTCACCCAGTCGCTCTACATATTCGACAGCCACTCATACACCGACGGCGACTTCCTCGGCATGATGTGGAAATACGACAACATCCATGAGAACCAGGTTCAGTGGTACAGAGACAACGTAAATCTCATGAACAAGCAGAACAACGAGCGTCTCAAGGAGCTGGGTCTGCCCGAGAATTCGGATGTCAAGTCCCTCGCGTTCTTCCACATTCCGCTGACCGAACAGCGCGACGCATGGTACGAATACATGGCAAACGGCTTCAAGGACACGGAAAATGTCAAGTATGTCTACGGCAAAGCCGGTGAGGGCAAAAAGATAATCTACTGCGGCATGGGCGAAGACGATCTGTTCGAGACGATGCAGGAGCTCGGCTCGACAAAGGGACTCTTCTTCGGTCACGACCACGACAACAACTTCTCGATTTATTATAAAGGCATCCGCATGACCTACGGATACAGCATCGACTACCTCGCCTATTCGGGAATCAACAAGCGCGGTTCCCAGCGCGGCTGCACGATAATCACTGTCTCGCCCGACGGCACTTTCGACTGCAAGGCAGAAAACTACTATCAGAAGAAGTATCAGAGTCAGTACGAAAAAGAGCAGGTCACGATGCAGGATGTCACCGAGGCATCGACTCATCTTTAATATAACGCCCGCAGGCTTATAAGCATAAAAAAGCAATCCTACCCGAGGAAAATCCCTTGGGTAGGATTTTTGTGTATACGGCACGGCGAAGCGGAGATTTAGGGTTGTTGTCCGGAGTTGCCGATTTTTCCTTGCTTTTTTAGATGTCATTTTGTAGGGGTCGGAGACTCGACGGCCCTTTGCCGCGCCAACGGCACCGAAAATCAATTTATTCATCCGTGTCGTGTAATAAATACGTTTTCCGCTTGAGGCTTGCCCCCTGTGCCGCCTGCGGCGGCAGCGGTGCGTCGAGTCGCCGCACCCTACAAAATGAGTCGCCACAAAACCCCGCATAAACCGCAGGCGGATAATATTTCCCCTACACAGTTAAATATACATCAGCCTCTGTATTTTCTGTGGCCGAACAAAGTTCACCCCTTGCGGTATACCTCTTGCAGCTGCGCTGTATCTTCCGATTTGTCCACCTCTTTCCCGCACCGCACATAAAAATCCTGCCCGACAACGCCGCGGACAGGATTCTGTTCTTCCGAAACCACGGGGCGTGTTCTCTTTCAGTAGCCTCGGGCGAAATCTATTTCATTGATTATGTCCTCGCCCGAGAGGTAGCGGCGGAGATTTTCGAGACAGATGTCCCATATTTTTCTCTCGGTCGCCGGATCGTGACCGAAGCCGCGCCCTGATATGTGCGGCGTTATCAGCACATTCGGCATTTTCCACAGCGGGGAATCCGCCGCGAGCGGCTCTTTTTCGAGCACATCGAGAATCGCGCCCGCAATGCGCCGCTCTTCGAGCGCGCGAATGAGCGCGTCCGTGTCAATTAGACTCCCGCGCCCGACATTTATAAACAGCGCGTCGCTCTTCATCAAGCAGAGGCGGTCATAATTTAATATATGCCCCGTCTCTTTTGTGTTCGGCAGACAGCCGATGACTAAATCCGCACGCGGCAGAAGAGCGTCTATATTAGACAGCGTGTGCATCTCATCAAAATATTGCGCGGGCGCGCCTGTTCTGCGAATGCCGATATTTTTTGTCCCGAACGCAGAGAGCCGCTTTGCGATATTCGAGCCGATGTCGCCTGTGCCTAAAATAAGAGCCGTTTTGCCTTCAATCGTCCGCTCGGCTCCGGCATCGCGCCAGATGCACACCTTCTGATTTTCGATATACTCAGGAAAACGCCTGTAGATACAGAGAATCGCGCCGATAACATATTCGGCGATGACCGAGCCGAACGCACCGGACGCATTCGCTATTTTTATCCCCTGCGGGAAGCCGCCGCGCGTGTATATATCCGCGCCCGCCCAGGTCATCTGGATGAATTTCAGGTTCTTCGCCTCTCTTATTCTCTCCGTACGCGGCTCGCCGATAACCACTTCGGCGCTGCCAATATCGTTTCTTCTGTCTCCAAAAGAAAATATACAGCTGTTTTTGAATTCTTCGAGCCGCAGCTTTATTTCATCACTGCACGGCGCCGTTATCAGAACCTCTGTCATGCAATCACCTCAACACAAAATTATGCCCGCGGGCAAAAGATATCCCCCCGCATGAGCGGAGGGAATTCGCATTTAGTCGCCGAGGCTCTTGAGCGCATCTGCCAGACGGGTCAGATCGTCTTTGTCGAAGAAATCTATCTCGAGCACTCCGCTCTCCTTGCCGGGCTTCGTGCCGACCTTGACTTTTCTTCCGAGGAAATCGGTCAGAGCGAGTTCAACCTCGTCATAGTAGCTCGCGCGGCGAGCGGCGGGCTTCTCCGCCTTGGGCTCTTTATTTCTCTTTTTGACTAATTTTTCAACATCGCGAACGGTCAGCCCTTTTTCTATAATCAAATCCGCCGTCTCGATGATATCCTGCTCATCCTTGAAACCGAGCAGGGCGCGTGCGTGACCGGGCGAGAGCTTGCCGTCCGAGACAAGCGCAATGACGCTGTCCGGGAGCTTGAGAAGTCTCAGCGCGTTCGCCACTGCGGGACGGGATTTGCCGACGCGCTCCGCCGCCTCGTCCTGAGTCAGCGAGAGGGTGTCCATGAGCGCCTTTATGCCCTGCGCCTCTTCAATCGCGTTGAGATCCTCGCGCTGGAGGTTTTCTATAAGAGCGAGAGCCATCGCCTCGTCGTCGCTGAGCTCTTTTATAACAACGGGGACTTCGGTCAGACCCGCCATGCGCGATGCGCGCCAGCGGCGTTCGCCGGCGACGAGCTGATAGCTGCCGTCGGGCATCGGGCGCACGAGAAGCGGCTGAATGACGCCGTGCTTCGCTATGCTGTCCGCAAGCTCGGCGAGCGCATCCTCGTCAAATATTTTTCTCGGCTGGTCGCGGTTGGGCTCGATATCCATTATCTTGAGCTTGACCGCTCCGGTCGAAGATATCTCTTCAATTGAGTTGTCGGCAAACAGAGCGTCAAGCCCGCGGCCGAGTCCGCCTTTTTTTGCTGCCATTTATATTTCCCCTTTCGGCTCAGTTGCTTTTCTTTCCGTTCATTCTCAGGAACTCGTCCGCAAAGTCGTTATATGCGCTCGTTCCCTTTGAGCTTCTGTCATAGTACATGACCGGCTGACCGAAGCTCGGAGCCTCGGAGAGTCTGACATTTCGCGGAATGACCGAGGAATAGACCTTTCTGGGGAAGAAGCGTTTGACCTCGTCAACAACCTGCTGGGTGAGATTGAGTCTGCCGTCGTACATCGTGAGCAGAACTCCCTCAATCTCGATCATCGGGTTATAGAGGCGCTTGACCTGCCTGACGGTAGACATGAGCTGCGACAGACCTTCGAGCGCATAATACTCGCACTGGATCGGCACCATGACGGTGTCCGAAGCGCACAGGGCGTTGAGGGTTATGAGTCCGAGCGAGGGCGGGCAGTCAAAGAAGATAAAATCAAAATCCGCCTTGACGGGTGCAAGCGCGGTCTTGAGTCTGCTCTCACGGCGATCCATATCCACGAGCTCAAGCTCCGCGCCAGCGAGCGCCATGTTCGACGGCAGAACCCAGACGTTCTCATACTCGCTCTCGAGGATAACATCCTTTGCGGGGACGGAGTTTATCATCACATCATATGCCGACTGCTCGAGCGCGCGCTTGTTGATGCCGAGTCCGCTCGTCGCGTTGCCCTGCGGGTCGATGTCCGCGAGGAGAACTTTATACCCCTTGTCGCCGACTGCCGCCGCGAGGTTGACCGCCGAGGTCGTCTTGCCGACGCCGCCTTTCTGGTTGACTATTGCAATTACCTTTCCCAATCCGAAGTCTCCTTTGCCTTTTTCGGCCAAAAATACTGCAAAAATTATACCATAACGCTTTGAAAAGGTCAATCAGAATATCGGACACCGATGTTTCACGTGAAACATTGAAACGACAAAGCGGCAGGCTCCTTTTTGGAAGTCTGCCGCCCTGCCGTGATGTGGGGTGTGAAAGAGAAAGATATGGTAATGGGGGATTGTCAAATTTATGGGTCAGCCTGCGTTGCGGCAGGCGAACTCTTTCGGTATGCGCACCGTGAACTCGATGCTGTCCTGCGTCTCGGTGCGCAGGGACTCCGCCCTGATACCCGCTTCGCGCATGGTATCGACGGCGTGGTTTATTGTGTTGACAAAGATGCGGACATCTTTGAAGAGCTTTATAACGCGCGGCTTGTGCGCGGTCTCGTCATCGAGAATCGCATTGACGAGCTTTTCGGTCTGCGCCACATTCAGCGAACGCTTTATGACTGTATCTGTCGCGGCGTGCAGCTTATTTAAATCTTCTATCCTGAGCAGAGCACGGGCATGGCGCTCGGTTAAATCTGCGGAAATCATCTTCTCGCGGATATCCTCGGGCAGGCGCAGAAGCCGAAGCTTATTTGATAATGTGGATGGAGCTTTGCCGAGCCTTTCCGAAAGCTGAGCTCTGTCGAGTCCGTACCTTTCGCAGAGCGACTCTATCGCAAGCGCCTCTTCAAAAAAGTTGAGGTCGCGCCGCTGGAGATTCTCTATCACGGAATAGACAGCCGCCTGCGTGGAATCCGCATTTATAACAATGCACGGCACGCGGTCGAAGCCCGATTCTGCCGCGGCTCTGAGCCGCCGCTCCCCTGCTATCAGCTCATATTTTCCGTTCTCGTCCTCCGCGCGCACCGAAAGCGGTTGGAGTATTCCATTGCGGCGGATACTCTCGCCGAGGGACGAAAGCTCGTCGGGGTCGAAATATTTTCTCGGCTGATTCGGGTTTGTCCTGATTTTATCAACAGGAATGAGCAGAACAGCTCCGGCTTTTGAAACTTCCATGGCACTTGTCCTTTCCGATAATAGAAGAACCGCCGTTCCTCTGTGATAAAAGCATATCACCGGGAAAGGCGGTTGTCCACTGTTTTCGGTCGGGCAGAAATGAGCCGTTCGGGAGCTTTTCCCCGTTATACGAGCGGCTTTTTTGAAATCTGTGCCGAAGGGCGCGGGTATTTTGTCGCAGTGTGCGATATCTTTTTTACATTTATCAGAACTCTCTCGCCGCCGTCGGGCAGTATGAGAGCCTCGGTATTTTGAGTCTCGCCGCCGAGTGTGGCAATAGCTTTTCCGGCGCAGTCGAGTTCTTCGGCACCCTTTGCGCCTTTCATCGCGCAAAAAGTTCCGCCGACTTTAACAAACGGCAGGCAGTATTCGCACAGCACGTTCATCGCCGCGACCGCGCGCGACACCGCAAAATCGAAGCTCTCGCGCAGCTCCCCCTGCCCCGCCTCTTCGGCGCGTGCATGGACTATATTAGCGGAAAGTCCGAGTTCTTCAACGCTCTGCGAGACGAACGCCAGCTTTTTGCCCGTCGAGTCGAGCATGGTGAGCTTTATCTCCGGGCGGGCTATCAGCAGAGGAATCCCTGGGAATCCGCCGCCCGTGCCGACATCTATGATTTTCGTCCCCGGCTGAAGATCTATCATGCGAAGCGCAGTGAGACTGTCCGCAAAGTGCTTGACGGCTATCCCCTCGGGGTCGGTTATGGCGGTGAGATTGAGCACTTTATTTTTTTCGGCGAGCATCGACGCAAAAAGCTCAAATCTTTCAAAAGCCTGCGCGTCGAGCTCAACGCCGATATCGGCGCAGATATTTTTGAGCCTGTCTTTATTTATCATGTTTCCTGTTCTCCCTCTCCAGATGAATCAGCAGCACCGAAATGTCCGCAGGGCTGACGCCGGATATTCTCGACGCCTGTCCGACATTCTCCGGGCGTATCTTTGAAAGCTTCTCGACCGCCTCGAGCCGCAGTCCGCCGAGCGCGGCGTAGTCTATATCCCGCGGGATTTTTTTCACTTCGAGTCGGCGCATCTCATCGACCTGCGCCTGCTGGCGTTTTATATATCCCTCGTATTTGATATCTATCTCGACCTGCTCGAACACTTCTTTCGGATAGTTCGGGCGCGTCGGGTCAAACGGGGCGAGCAGTTTATAATCCGCCTGCGGACGGCGCAGAAGCTCGGAGAGTCTTATTCCGCCATCGATGGGCGATGTTTCACGTGAAACAAGTATATCATTCAGCTCTTTGCACGCGTGGATAGTAGTATTCTCCGCGCGGCGTTTCTCGTCTTCAATCAACTCGAGCTTGCGGCAGAATGCGTCATAGCGCTCCTGCGAGATGAGTCCCAGTTCGTAGCCCGTGGGAGTCAGGCGGCGGTCGGCGTTATCCTGTCTGAGCAGGAGTCTGTATTCCGAGCGCGAGGTCATCATTCTGTACGGATCGGAGCAGCCCTTTGTGACGAGGTCGTCTATGAGCGTTCCGATATACGAGCTGGCGCGGTCGAGTTCGAGCGCGCTCTTTTTCTGAACCTTGCGTGCGGCGTTGATGCCCGCTATCAGTCCCTGCGCGGCGGCCTCTTCGTATCCGCTCGAACCGTTGAACTGGCCTGCGCCGAAGAGTCCGTCAAAGTCGTTGAACTCCAGACTGCGCTTGAGCGCGAGCGGATCGATGCAGTCATATTCTATAGCATATGCGGTACGCATCACCTCACAGTGCTCCAATCCGGGGATAGTGTGCAGGAATTCGAGCTGCACATCCTCCGGCAGCGAAGAAGAAAGTCCCTGGAGATACATTTCCTGAGTCTCCGCGCCGCATGGTTCGATGAATATCTGATGCCGCTCCTTTTCGGAGAAGCGGACTATTTTATCCTCTATGCTCGGGCAATAGCGCGGACCGACTCCGTCTATCTTTCCGGAATAGAGCGGCGAACGGTGGAGGTTCGAGAGAATGACTTTCTTCGTCTCCTCCCCCGTGTAGGTCACATAGCATTCGCGCGTGTTCTTCACTTCGTACCTACCCGTGAACGAAAACGGCACTATATCCTCATCGCCGAATTGCGGTTCGAGCTTTTCGGTCTCAACGCTTCTGCGGTTGACTCGCGCGGGCGTGCCGGTCTTGAATCGGCGCAGAGGAAGTCCGAGGGCTTTGAGCGATTTTGAGAGCTCGGTCGCCGGGAACATCCCGTCCGGTCCGCTCTCGTATGAGACATCGCCGATATAGACTCTGCCGCCGAGAAAAGTACCCGTCGCGAGCACCACGCACTTCGCGCGGTAAACTGCTTCGAGCCGGGTTGTGAGCACCCACTCTCCTGAGTCATAATGAATATCAACTATTTCAGCCTGGCGGAGCGTCAAATTCTCCTGCTCCTCAAGCGTTCTTTTCATATATGCGCTGTAGGCGCGCCTGTCGATCTGCGCGCGCGGGCTGTGGACTGCCGGACCCTTGCCGAGATTGAGCATACGCATCTGCAAAGTGTTCGCGTCCGCCGCGAGACCCATTTCGCCGCCGAGCGCATCTATCTCGCGCACGAGATGTCCTTTTGACGTTCCGCCTATCGACGGGTTGCACGGCATATTGCCGACCCAATCAAGATTGACGGTGAACACCTCCGTCTTGCATCCGAGACGCGCCGAAGCGAGCCCCGCCTCGATTCCCGCGTGACCCGCGCCTATAACGGCAACATCTATTCTACCCGCATCGTATTTCATTCGGTCAGTACCCCTTTGTTTTCCTCAACAGTATATCCGCTTTCGCCGAGCACAGAAATCGCATCGGCAAAGTTATTTTCTTTTATTAAAATATAGTCGGTATCATATGTAGACGCCGCAAAAATTTCATGCGCCCACACGGCATCGTGCATCAAGTCACTGTGCTCTATAATCGCAACACTCGTCGCAATTTGTTATAATCACTTTCCGACGCAGAACTGCGAAAACACTTCGTTGACTACGGCTTCGCCGGCGCGTTCGCCGGTGAGTTCGAGCAGGGCGTCAACGGCGCAGTCGGCGCAGACGTTGACCGCGTCGAGCGTGACTCCGCTATCGAGCGCGGAGCGCGCCTCCTTTATGCTGTCGAGCGCGCGCACACAGCAGTTGCGCTGGCGTTCGCTCGTCAGCGCGGCGGCAGACGGATCGAAATTCGAAGTACCGAGCAGATCGGACAGCACTTTTTCCAGTTCGCCGCCGCCCTGAGCCGTCTTTGCGGAAAGCTCGACATATGCGCCGAAGCGGCTCTTTATATAATCCGTGTTGCAGACAAAGCCGAGGTCGCTCTTATTGACGACCGCTAGACTGCGCCTGCCGGAACAAAAATCAATTATTTCCATATCCTCATCGGTCAGTTTTTGCGCGCCGTCGAAAACGGCAATGACCAGCTCCGCTCTGGAGAGGCGCTTTTTCGCCAGTTCAACGCCGATGCTCTCTATCTTATTATCCGTGTCGCGTATCCCGGCGGTGTCCGCAAGGCGCAGCAGGTTTTCGCCGACGCGAACAGTCTGCTCAACTATATCGCGCGTCGTGCCGGGGACATCGGTGACTATCGAGCGCTCGCATCCGCTCAGGAGATTCATCAGCGTCGATTTTCCGACATTGGGTCTGCCGACTATAACCGTGTCCACTCCCTGAGTGACCGCCTTACCGTTTTCAAATCCGCTGATAAGCGATTCGAGCTCGCTCTGCGCCGCCGAAAATGTCTTTTCAAGCTCATCCGTGGAGAGCTCTTCTATATCCTCGTCCGGGTAATCGACCCACGCGCTCAGATGCGCGCAGACATTTATTATGCTGTGGGCGACTGATTCTATCCTGCCGCTGAGCCTGCCCTCGAGGGTATTGAACGCGGTGCTCGCCGCCTGTTCGCCCTGCGCTGAGATGAGCGACATGACGCTCTCCGCCTTTGCGAGGTCAATGCGTCCGTTTAAGAAAGCCCGCTTTGTGAACTCGCCCGGACCTGCGGGCTGAGCGCCCGCATTCAGCACTGCGCGCAGAACCTGACGAACTATATACACTCCGCCGTGGCAGGACAATTCGACCGTGTCCTCGCCGGTATAACTTTTAGGTGCGCGGAAAACGAGGGCTATCGCCTCGTCTATCGGCTTGCCGTCGAGGCTGACTGTGCCGAAGTGGGCGGAGTATCCCGCCGCCTCGCTCAGCGGCTTCCCGGAGACCGCCGAAAAGACTTTATCCGCGACGGCAAGCGCATCGCCGCCGGAAATGCGGACTATGCCTATTCCGCCCGCGGCGTTGGGAGTCGCTATGGCGGCAACGGTAGAAGTCTGTTCCACGGTGTTCACCTCTTTCATCTATAGATAGATTTATTATAACGCAGGGAGACCTGCGGGTTTATCGGAATTAAAAATTTTTGTGGACAATCGGCACCAAATTTAATCGAGCGATAATCCGCCCATGCTTTCGACGTCCACTATAATCAATCTTTTATATTAACTGCGTTTCGGCATTTTTGTGCCGCCCCGCAGCATCGGCGCGTCGAGTCGCCGCGCCCTACAAATTACGAATCAATAAAATTGTGTGAGTTTCGTGAGCAGATGATATCTGCCCTGCTGTATATATTATAGATTTATCTGTCACTTTAAGAGAATCGAAAAAGCGG
>OLSL01002455.1_pt1 | contig 14875 bp, 12 predicted proteins | sample 1672511 | NCBI WGS metagenome assembly OLSL01 (sample SAMEA3136694, study PRJEB25190) | human gut metagenome | biome: human gut; feature: human-associated habitat; material: faeces | place: Austria | collected 2013
AGGCGAAGGCCCTTGCCGCCGAGGGCTACCGCGAGATCGTCATCAACGGCATTGAGATCTCGTCCTGGGGCTGGGAGTGGAAGGACGGCAGCTGCCTGCGGCAGCTGCTGGCGGCGGAGGCGGATCGCGCGGCGGAACGGGGAAAACGGCTGGCAAACTTGTTGGAAAAAGTCTTGACAACGGAGAATAACCTGCTAAAATGGTAGGCAAATAGGAAAAGGGGCGCGCCGCACCGGGCGCGCCGAATTCCGGAAGAGCATCAAGGGGGCGGGCGGCGCCCGTCTCTGGTATACAAAGGAGGCTTTACCCATGAAAGAATGTATCTCCCGCGAGGCGGCGCTGGCGGCGCTGAAAACGTACAACAAGGAGCCGTTCCACATTCTCCACGGTTTGACGGTGGAGGGCGTTATGCGCTGGTACGCCAATGAGCTGGGCTATGGCGAGGACGCGGATTTCTGGGCCACGGTGGGTCTGCTGCACGACATCGACTTTGAGATGTGGCCGGAGCAGCACTGCCGGAAGGCACCGGAGCTGCTGAAGAAGGCGGGGTGCTCCGAGGAGTTCATCCACGCGGTCTGTTCCCATGGCTACGGCCTGTGCTGCGATGTGGAGCCCACCCATGAGATGGAGAAGGTGCTGTTCGCCGCCGACGAGCTGACGGGCCTGGTCGGCGCGGCCGCCCGTATGCGCCCCAGCAAGAGCGTGATGGACATGGAGGTCAGCAGCCTGAAGAAGAAGTATAAGGACAAGAAGTTCGCCGCCGGCTGCTCCCGGGACGTGATCAACACCGGTGCGGAGCGCCTGGGCTGGACCATCGAGGAGCTGATGGAAAAGACCATCCTGGCTATGCGCAGCTGCGAGGAGAGCGTCAACAAGGAGATGGAGACGCTGGCCTGAGCGTATACATCGAAAAGAACACCCTGCGTGAATACACAGGGTGTTCTTTTTTGCGAATTATACGGAGAGTTGTGCGATATTGTGGAGGGGCGGAGGGGTTTTACGCCGCTGCGCGGCTACACCTCATCCGCCCCCTTCGGGGGCACCTGTCTTCCTGCGGGTCGGTCGGTCCGCGGATCTGACAGGCCACCGGCCTGTCATTCAACACTGCGGACCCCTCAAGGGGAAGGCTTACGGGGGTGCGGCCTCGGGGGGAAGGCTGACGGGGTGCAGGGGGAGAAAAAAGGAAGCGCCCGGGCGGGCGCTTCCCTGTATGTTATTCGATGGCGATGATGTAGTAGTACACCGGCTGGCCGCCGGGAAGGGCGGCGACCTCGGCGTCGGGGCAGATCGTCTCGAACACCTTGGCGGCGCGGGCGGCGTCATCCTCGGTGACGCCCTGGCCGGAGTAGACGGTGACGAACTCGGCGTTCTTATCAGCGGCTACGTGAGCCAGCTTATCCAGCAGCACGTCCAGGCTGCGGTCGGTGCCCAGGAGCTTGCCGTCGCACAGGGCCAGATAGTCGCCCTCGTTGATGGCGAAGCCGTCGAAGTCGGAGTTGCGGGCGGCGTAGGTGATCTGGGCGGTGGTGACATTGGCGGCGGCCTCGGTCATGGCGGCCAGGATGGCCTGGGGGTCGTCGTTGTCCGGGTCCACGGCCATCATGGCGGAGATGCCCTGGGGCACGGTGGCGGTGGGCACCACGATGACCTGCTTTTCCGTCAGGCCCACGCACTGCTGGGCGGCCATGATGATGTTCTTATTGTTGGGCAGGATGAACACGATCTCGCTGGGGGTGCGGTTGACCTCCTGCAGGATGGCCTCGGTGGAGGGGTTCATAGTTTGCCCGCCGGAGACGATGCGGTCCACGGTCAGGTCGCGGAACACGGCCTCGAGGCCCTCGCCGGCGCAGACGGCCAGAAAGCCGTAGCGCTTTTCCGGCGCGGCCACAGCAGCCTCGCCGCGCTCCAGCTCGGCCTCGACGGCGTCCAGATCGTCGGTGGACTGGGCCTTCTTGCCGGCGGCCAGGTCGGCGGCCTGGGTACGCATATTCTCGATCTTGGCCAGCTCCAGCGTGCCGTATTTCTGGGCCTCGTTCAGGGCGTCGCCGGGGGTGTCGGTGTGGACGTGGACCTTGAAGGCTTCGTCATCCTCGCCAATGACCAGGCTGTCGCCGATGCTGTTCAGATAGGCACGCAGGCCGTCCAGGGGCTTGTCGGAGGTCTTGCGGACGATGAACACGGTGTCGAAGGCGAAGGTGATGTCCTCGTCGCCGATGGCGGCGAAGTCCGCCTTCTCCTCGGCAGTATCGGCCACCTCAGGCACGGGCTCGCCCCGCAGGGCGCGGAGCATACCCTCCAGAATGATGAGGTAGCCCTTGCCGCCGGCGTCCACTACGCCGGCCTTTTTCAGCACAGGGTTCATCTCGATGGTCTCCGCCAGGGTGGTGTAGCCGGTCTTGATGGCCTCGTCCAGTACGAACTCGGCGTCGTTCTTCTCGCCGGCGGCCTCCAGCGCACGCTGGGCGGCCAGGCGGGAGACGGTGAGGACCGTGCCCTCGGCGGGCTTCATCACCGCGCCGTAGGCAGTGGAAACGCCCTCCTGCATGGCCTCGGCCAGCAGGGCACCGTCGGCGGTGTCGTGGCCCTTGAGGACCTTGCTCATGCCGCGGAACAGCAGGGACAAAATGACGCCGGAGTTGCCCCGGGCGCCCCGGAGCAGGCCGGAGGCCGTCAGCTTGGCGGCCTCGTCCACGGTGGCGGGCTCGGCCTTGCGGAGCTCGTTCACCGCCGTCTGGATGGTCAGGGACATATTGGTGCCGGTGTCGCCGTCGGGCACCGGAAATACGTTCAGGTCGTTGATGGCCTGTTTCTGCGCGGTGATGCAGGCGGCGCCGAAGGCGACCATCTGCTTGAAGGCGCCGCCGCTGATCTTATCTGTCATGTCTGTTCTCCTTCCGGGCGCGTCACACGGTGACGGAATCCACGCAGACATTCACCGCTTTGACGGTGACGCCGGTGTTGAGGTTGACCACATACTTGACCTCGCCCATAATGGATCGGCAGACTGTGGCGATGTTGACGCCGTTTTCCACGACGATGTGCAGCTCGATGGACACGGTGCCGTCGTCATTGTATGTGACCTTGACACCCTTGCTCATGGCCTCGGGCCGCAGGAGATGCACCAGCCCGTCAGTCATGCTGCGCTGGGCCATGCCCTTGACGCCGAAGCAGTTGGTGGCGGCCGCGCCGGTGATGGTGGTGAACACGGCGTCGCTGATGGTGATCTCGCCGTTTTCGGTGGGGACTTTTATCATAGCGGACTTCCTTTCTGCGGAAATGGCATAATAACACACGATAATATGGAGTATTATATACTACTTTCTCCGGGATTACAATAGAGATTTTACCGGGGCGGCATATGGGCAGGTTTCCCGCGCGGCTTTGAAGGCGCGGCGAAGAAAGGGAGCGCCCCGTGGGGCGCTCCCTTGTGCGTTACTGCTTGTAGGGCACGTGCCAGATGGTGTCGGCGTACTGGGAGATGGCCCGGTCGGCGGCGAAGACGCCGCTGCGGGCGATGTTGGTGAGGCTCATGCGGTTCCACGTCTCCCGGTCGCGGTAGGTGTGGCGCATCCGGGACTCGGCCTCGCAGTAGGCGGCGAAGTCGGCCAGGACCATGTACTGGTCCGCCTGACCGTCCATGCCGGTGACCAGCCGCTGGAACAGGTCCTCGTAGGTAACGCCGTCCCGGAAGCCTACCTTCAGCTGGTCCAGCACGCGGCGCAGCACCGGGTCGCGCTGGTAGAGCAGGTTGGGGTCGTAGGTGTGGCGCAGGTGCTCCACCTCATCGGCATGAAGGCCGAAGAGGAACATATTGTCGTCGCCCAGCAGGTCGTGCATTTCCACGTTGGCACCGTCCAGGGTGCCGACGGTCAGCGCGCCGTTCATCATAAACTTCATGTTGCCGGTGCCGCTGGCCTCCTTGCCGGCGGTGGAGATCTGCTGACTGACCTCGCTGGCGGGCATGAGGACCTCGGCCAAGGAGACGCGGTAGTTCTCCAGGAACACCACCTGGAGCCGATCTTTGCACAGCGGGTCGCTGTTGATCTGGTCGGCCAGAGAATTGATGAGGTGGATGATGCGCTTGGCCACGGCGTAGCCGGGGGCGGCCTTGGCGCCGAACAGGAACGTCTGGGGCGGTAGGTCCAGGCTGGGGTCATCCTGCAGGCGCTGGTACAGGTAGATGATCTGCAGGGCGTTCAGCAGCTGGCGCTTGTACTCGTGAAGGCGCTTTACCTGCACATCGAAGATGGCGTCGGTGTTCAGCACCACACCCTGGTGCTTCCTGGCGAAGGCGGCAAAGGCCAGCTTGTTCTGGTGCTTGATGTCCTCCAGACGCTGAAGGACCGCCTTGTCACCGGCGTAGGCCTCCAGCTTTTTCAGCTCCTGCGGATGGGTGAGATAGCCCTCGCCGATCAGGTCACGGAGCAGTCCGTCCAGACCGGGGTTGATCTGGGGCACCCAGCGGCGGTGGTCGATGCCGTTGGTGACGTTCTTGAACTTGTCCGGCATCATCTGGCAGGCGTCCTTGAACAGGTCCTTCCGCAAAATCTCGGAGTGCAGGGCGCTGACGCCGTTGACGGCCATGCTGCCGGCGATGCACAGGTTGGCCATGCGGACGCCGCCGTCCCAGATAATGGCCAGCTTGGCGGTCTTGGCGGGATCGTGATAGAAGTCCTCCACCTGCTGCTGCCAGCGGCGGGAGATCTCCTGCAATATCTGCCACACGCGGGGCAGCAGCGTTTCGAACAGCTGCTGCGGCCAGACCTCAAGGGCCTCGGAAAGCACGGTGTGGTTGGTGTAGGCCACGCAGTGGGTGGTGATGTGCCAGGCCTCGTCCCAGCCCATGCCGGCATCGTCGATGAGGATACGCATCAGCTCCGGGATCACCAGCGTGGGGTGGGTGTCGTTGATCTGGATGACATTCTTCTCATGGAAGTTCTTGAGGGTACCGTACTGCTGGATGTGCTTGCGGGTGATGGACTGAATGGTGGCGGACACGAAGAAATACTGCTGCTTCAGCCGCAGGGACTTGCCCTCGTAGTGGTTGTCCTCGGGGTAGAGCACCTGACTGATGGCGTCAGCCATAGCGCGCTCCTCGGCGGCATGGAGGTACTGGCCCTCGCTGAAGAGCTTCATGTCGATGGGCTTGGGGCTGCGGGCCTGCCACAGGCGCAGGGTGTTCACATGGTCGGTGTCGTAGCCGGCGATCTCCATGTCGCAGGGGATGGCCAGCACACGGGTGTAGTCCTCATGGACCACCATCAGGTGGTTGTTGTCCCAGCGGGTGCGGACCTTGCCGCCGAAGCGGACCTCCTCGGCCTCCTGCAGCTTGGGCAGCAGCCACGCGTCGCCCAGTTGCATCCAGTCATCGGGCAGCTCCACCTGCTGGCCCTCCACGATCTTCTGCTTGAAAATACCCAGCTCATAGCAGATGGAGTAGCCCGTCGCCGGGATCTCCAGGGTGGTCATGCTGTCCAGATAGCAGGCGGCCAGACGGCCCAGACCGCCGTTGCCCAGACCGGCGTCCGGCTCCATGTCGAAAATGTCCGCCGCCTTGAAGCCCAGCTCGCCGATGGCGGCGGTCAGGGGCTCCAGCAGCGCCAGATTGAAGGCGTTTTTCATCAGGCTGCGGCCCATCAGGAACTCCAGCGACAGGTAGTGGACCTTGCGCTTTTCCTCGTGGGCCGTCTCCTCGCGGGTCTGTACGCCGTGCTCGGCCATGATGTCCCGCAGGACCATGGCGCAGGCCTTCATCATCTCGCCGTCGGTGGCCTGCTGCTCGGTGCAGCCGTAGTTGAGGCGCAGCTTCTGCACGATGGCCTCTTTCAGGGTCTCTTTGTTGTAGGTCATATCGGGTAACTCCTCCTTGGGTCAAAGGTTCTCATAAATGTGCCGGTAGGCCGCCGCACTGCGGCCCCAGCTGAAGTCCGCGGTCATGCCCCGGTATCGAACGGTGTCGAAGCCTGTCCGGTCGCCCCGGTACAGGCCGGTGGCCTGACCGATGACGGAGAGCATGGCCCCGGCGTCATAGTCGCCGAACAGGTAGCCGGTGCCGTCCTCCTGCCCCACCTGGCAGGAGCGCACGGTGTCCGCCAGGCCGCCGGTGCTCCGCACGATGGGCACCGCGCCGTAGCGCATGGCGATCATCTGGCTCAGGCCGCAGGGCTCGCTGCGGGAGGGCATCAGGAACAGGTCGGCGGCGGCATAAATGCGCCTGGACAGGTCCTCGGCGTACAAAATCTGCGCCGACAGGCGGCCGGGGTACTGCCCGGCTTTCCAGCGGAAGAAATCCTCATACCCCCGGTCACCGGTGCCCAGTACCACGAACTGGCAGCCGGCGGCCATGATGCCGTCCATGGCCTGCTGCACAAGATCAAGCCCCTTGTGGCCCACCAGCCGCGTCACCATGGCGATCAGCGGCGTGTCCGGCTCCTGGGCAAGTCCGAGGGCAGCTTGCAGGGATGCCTTGCACACGGCCTTGCCGGTCGGGTCTGCCGCCGTGTAATGCGCCGGAAGCGCCGGGTCGGACGCCGGGTCGTAGGTGACGGTGTCGATGCCGTTGACCACGCCGTGCATTTTCCAGCCGATGGCGTCCACCACACTCTCCAGCCCCTCGGCATAGGCCGGGTCATGGAGTTGGGCGGCGTAGGTGGGGCTGACGGTGGTGACGGCGTCCGCCATGAGCATGGCACCCTTCATCAGGTTCACGTCGCCGTCCATGCGGAGGGTGCCGTCATCGTACCAGCCACGATCCAGACCGAAGAGCTGGTCTACGCTGTCGCTGCCGTAGCGGCCCTGATACTCAATGTTGTGAATGGTGAACACCGTGCGGATATGGCGTATCTCCCACCAGCGGGTGGCCGCGTCCTTGAGATAAATGGGCACCAGCGCCGTCTGCCAGTCGTTGCAGTGGAGGATGTCCGGCATCCAGTCCAGGCTGGGCAGCAGGTCGACGACGGCCTTGCTGAAAAAGGCGAAGCGCTCGCCGTCGTCAAACTCACCGTACAGGCGGCCGCGGCGGAAGTATTTTTCGTTGTCCACGAAGTACCAGGTCACGCCCCGGTCATAGAGGGAGAACAGGCCGCAGTACTCATGCCGCCAGCCCAGGTCCACGTAGATATACCGGCGGAAGGTCATTTTCCCCCGCCACTGGGGGCCGATCTTGTCGTACAGGGGCAGAATGACGGCGGTCTCGACACCCTCCGCCGCCAGGGCGGGGGGGAGGCTGCCGGCCACATCGGCCAGGCCGCCGGTCTTGCAGAAGGGATAGGCCTCGCTGGTCACATACAGCAGCTTCATGGCAGGCTCCTTTCTCTCACACCGTCGCGCCCTTGGCGATGACGATGGGATAGCGCTCGTGGCCCATCAGGGTCACATTCTCGCTGACGGTAACGTATTTGTCGGTGATCACGCCCCGCAGTATGGCACCGCGCTTGACCACCGTGTCCTTGAACAGGATACAGTTTTCCACGCTGGCACCCTTTTCAATACGCACGTTGCGGAACAGCACGCAGTTTTTTACGCTGCCCTGGATGTCGCAGCCGTCGGCGGCCAGAGAGTTGACGCAGCCGCCCTCCGGGTCGATGTAGCTGGAGGGGGAGTCGTTTTCCTTGCCGTATACCGGACGGTCCGGGCAGAACAGGGCGCTGCGGGTGCCGGTATCCAGCAGCTCCATGCTGCGGTCATAGTAGTTTTGCAGGGTGCTGATATGGGCGGCGTAGCCGTCGTAGACATAGCTTTGCAGATGGAGGCGGCTGCTCATGCCCTGAAGGACATCCCGCCGCAGGCTGTAACGGTTGTGGCTCAGGCACTCCGTCACCAGCTGGATGAGCAGCTCGGTCCGCAGGACAAAGATGTTCAGGCAGCGATAGCCATCCGGCGTGTGCAGGCCGTAGGCCGTGTCGGTGATGCGGCCCCGGGCGTCCAGCCGGAAATAGGTATCCTGCCCGTCGCCGGGGACGGCGGTGCAGACGGCGGTGATGTCCGCGCCGGTGTCGATATGGCGGCGGAGCACGTCCTCCAGGGGCGCGTTGATGACCGTGTCGCTGTCGGACAGCACCACGTAGTCCTGACGGATGCTCTTCAGGTAGTTCATCACGCTGCCCAGGGCATCCACGCGGCCGCGGAACTGGCCGTCGCCGCGGTGCTGCTCATTATAGGCGAAGGCCGGCAGCAGCGTCAGACCGCCGAAGTTGCGGCTCAGGTCCCAGCTCTTGCCGCTGCCCAGGTGGTCCAGCAGCGACTGGCACTTGCCGTGCATGATGACGCCCACGTCCGTGACGCCGGCGTTCACCATGCTGGAGAGGATGAAGTCGATGATGCGGTAGTCACCGCCGAAGGGGATGGAGCCGTGGACGCGATTTTCGATGAGCTCCCGCAGACCGTTTTCCTTGTCGTAGGAGAAGATGATCCCGTGCATTCCGTTCATGGCCGCACCTCCTTGCCGTTTTCGCCCAGCATCATTTTCGGTTCGATGACCGCGCCGTCCGCCACGGAGGTCCGGGGCCCCAGCACGGCGATGCCCCAGTCCTCAAAGGGGACGCTGCCCGGGGCGCCGCCTACCACGGCGTTTCTGCCTACGCGGCAGCCCTCGCCCACGATGGCGTAGGACACCCTCGCGCCTGCCTCGATGACGGCGCCGGGCATGACCACGGAATAGGAGACGGACGCGCCCTCGGCCACGGTGGTGCCGGTGCTGAGGACGGCGTTCTTTACCTCGCCCAGCACGGTGCAGCCCTTGGCCACGGCGCTGTTGCCCACATCGCCCGTTTTACCGATGTAGGTGGGCGGGCAGGTGGGCGTGCGGCCGTAGATGCGCCACTTCTTGTCCAGCAGGTTCAGCCCGGAGCCGGGGGAGAGCATATCCATGTTGGCGTCCCACAGGGAGTCCAGCGTGCCCACGTCCTTCCAGTAGCCCTCGAAGCGGTAGGCGGACATCTTCTCACCGCTTCGCAGCATAGCGGGGATGATGTTTTTTCCGAAGTCGTTGTCGCTGCGGGGGTCAGTCTCATCATCGATGAGGTACTGGCGCAGCTTTTTCCAGGTGAAGATATAGATGCCCATAGAGGCCAGGTTGCTTTTCGGTTCCTTGGGCTTCTCGGCGAACTCGGTGATGTTGTCCTCGCCGTCCACGGCCATGATGCCGAAGCGGCTGGCCTCCTCCCAGGGGACCTCCATGACGGAGATGGTGCAGTCAGCGCCGGTGGCCTTGTGGCGGCGCAGCATCAGGGAGTAGTCCATTTTGTAGATGTGGTCGCCGGAGAGCACCAGCACGTACTCCGGGTCGTACAGATCCACGAAGCCGATGTTCTGGTAGATGGCGTTGGCGGTGCCCTTGTACCAGACGGCGCCGCCGGCGCTCTGGTAGGGCGGCAGGATATGTACGCCGCCGTTGACACGGTCCAGCTCCCAGGGCTGGCCGCTGCCGATGTAGGTGTTCAGCTCCAGCGGCCGGTACTGGGTCAGCACGCCCACGGTGTCGATGCCGGAGTTGGTACAGTTGGACAGGGGAAAGTCGATGATGCGGAATTTGCCGCCGAAGGGCACGGCGGGCTTGGCCATGCTGCCGGTGAGCACGTACAGGCGGCTGCCCTGGCCGCCGGCCAGCAGCATCGCCACACACTCTTTTTTCATCCTTGCGTACCTCCTGTGTTCTGTTTTTTCTGGGGGCGTTTTCCCTCCCGGCGCAGCAGCACCGCGCCCAGGGGCGGAATGGTCAGGGAAAGGGAAGTCTCCCGCCCGTGGGAGGGGATCTCGTCCACGTCGATCCGGCTGCCCGCCGGAAGGGCGCAGCCGCTGCCGCCCCAGCAGGCGTCGTCCGTGTTGAACAGCACCTCATACCGCGCCGCTGCCGGCACGCCGAAGCGGTAGTTGTCCCAGGGCACCGGCGCGAAGTTCACCGCGCAGATCAGCTCGTGGCCCCTGCGGTCCCGCCGCAGAAACACCAGCACGTTGTTGTGGTTATCATCGGCCACCAGCCATGTAAAGCCGTCCCAGTCCCGGTCGTTTTCCCACAGGCACCGGTTGCGCTTATACAGCCGGTTCAGCTGCCGCAGGCACTCATGGCTGGCCCGGCAGGCGGGATCGTCCAGCAGATACCAGTCCAGCTGGCCGCGGAAGTCCCACTCGTGCCACTGGGGCAGCTCGCTGCCCATGAACAGCAGCTTTTTGCCGGGGTGGCACAGCATATAGGCCCAGAAACTCCTTACACCGGCCAGCTGCCGCCAGTCGTCGCCGGGCATCTTGCCCCGGAGAGAGCCCTTCATGTGGACCACCTCGTCGTGGGACAGGGGCAGGACATAGTTTTCCGAGAAGGCGTAGACCATGGAGAACGTCACGTCCCGGTGGTGGAACTGGCGGAAGTAGGGGTCCATCTTCAGATAGTGGCACAGGTCGTTCATCCAGCCCATGTTCCACTTCAGGTTGAAGCCCAGACCGCCCTGCTCCGGCGGATAGGTGACCAGCGGCCACGCGGTGGACTCCTCCGCCACCATCAGCGCCGCCGGGTCGGCGGCAAAGGCTGCCCGGTTCAGCTCACGCAGGAAGTCGATGGCCTCCAGGTTCTCCCGGCCGCCGTCCTTGTTGGGACGCCACGCGCCGCCCTGCCGGTCATAGTCCAGATACAGCATGGACGCCACCGCGTCCACCCGCAGCCCGTCGATGTGGTATTCCTTCAACCAGTAGACGGCGGAGGACAGCAGGAATTCCCGGACCTCCGGCTTGCCGAAGTCGAATACACGGGTGCCCCAGCCGGCGTGCTCCCATTTCAGGGGGTCGCCGTACTCGTAGAGGCAGGTGCCGTCAAATTCGATAAGCCCGTGGCTGTCCTTACAGAAGTGGGCGGGCACCCAGTCCAGTATCACGCCCAGCCCCGCCCGGTGCAGGGCATCCACCAGGGCCATGAAGTCGTGGGGCGTGCCGTAGCGGCTGGTGGGGGCGAAGTAGCCGGTGCACTGGTAGCCCCAGCTGTCGTCCAGGGGGTATTCCGTCACCGGCAGCAGCTCTACGAAGTTGTAGCCCATGGCCTTTACATAGGAGGGCAGCTCCTTTGCCAGCTCCACATAGCTCAGGGGAGAGCCGTCCTCGTGGCGCTTCCACGAGCCCAGATGCACCTCGTAGATCAGCAGCTCGCCGTTCACCGGCGGCTTTTCCAGCCGCTGCTGCCGCCAATCATCGTCCCGCCACTGGTATCCGGACAGGTCGTAGACCTTGCTGTCTGTCCCGGGACGGGTGGCCGCATGGAAGGCGCAGGGATCGGCCTTCCAGACCACCCGGCCGTCCGCGCCGGTGACCACATACTTGTAGGCGTCGTAGACCTTGGCGCTCTCCGCCGCCGTCTCCCACACGCCGGTATCCAGCCGGGTCATGGGCCGGGGCTGCCAGCCGTTGAAGTCCCCGGCCAGCGCTACGGCGCGGGCGTGGGGCGCCCACACGCGGAAGGTGAAGCCCTGCTCCGCCGGGTGTGCGCCGAGGTAGGTGTAGATGTCGTGGGCCGGGTGCCGCGTCATGTGCTCAGCTCCTTTTCTCTCACTCTGCTCGTCTGCTCTATGGTAGCACGCCTGTTCCGTCAAAGGGCGCGAAACAGGTCGCTGGTAACGTTACCGACATTGTACCCCATTTTTCCCGTCCCGTCAACAAACAAGGCGCTTTTTGTGCCGCGGCGGGGGCGGAAAAGGGCCGCAAGCACAAAAGGGAAACGCAGGCGCGCTGCGTTTCCCTTTTCGTTTACTCATCCCGCTGCTGCACGGCGCTGCTGCCGTTCAGGCCGAAGTCGTCCGCCACGCTGGCGGTGTCCCGGCGCAGCATGGTCTCCATCACCCGGATATCGCTGTCGATATCCATGGCATCGGTGCGGTACAGCTCGTCCAGCTGGTGCTCGAAGCCCGCCACGATGCTGTCCATGGTCTTTTCGATCTTGGCCTTGGCCTGGCTCAGGTTCTCGCCGCTGACGCCGGCCTCCTCGAAGCTGGCGTAGTTTTCCAGCAGCTTCAGGGTGGTGGGCAGGTAGTAGTTCAGGAACGTGCCGGCGGCGTCACGCTTGGCCTCGTCCTCTTCAATGAGTTTGAAAATACGGCCGGACACCTGCTCCATGCGGTCCAGCTTGGCGCTGATGGCCTCGTCGGCGATGCGGTCGTTCAGCTCGCGGATCTGGGCCAGGATGGCGGCGTAGCCCGCCGGCGCGGGCGCGGTCTGTGCGGGCTGACCCTGCTCCGCCTTGGCGCGGTGGGCGGCATCAAAGTACGCCGTGGCGGCGGCCTGGGACTTGAAGAGCATACCGCTGCCCATGTCGATATAGGCCTCGTCACCCCAGAGGCCCTTTTCCAGCATCAGGTTCACGTCCTTCTCCACCCGGCGGCGGGACACGTCGGCGGCCCGGGCCAGATAGTCCAGGGGCACGGCCTGCTTCTGCCCGACGGTGCGGAGGTAGGTGGCAAAGCGCCGCTGGCGGCGCTTCATGGCGCCGCTGCCCAGCAGCAGGGACGCGCCGCCGGCCATCATGCCCAGGGGATAGAACAGCTGCCGGGCAAAGTACCACCACTCGTTGTAGTGGTAGGCGTAGGACAGGTTGTCGCTGACGGCGCTGAGCATAGCCACGCAGCCCAGAATACCCAGCACCGCGCCGATGATCTTCATGGTTTTGGCGCCCTTGTCGGAGTAGTTCGGCGTCTCTGTGACCTTGCGGACGGTGTTCTTCGCCGCGGAGGCGCGCGCCTGCGCAGGCTTCGCCTCGGCGCTGCCCGCCGCCGTCCGCTGCCACGCATCCCGCGCCTGCTGGCGCATTTTCCTGCCGCCGCCCTCGCTGAGCTTGCTCAGCAGCAGGATCAGGCCCACAGGCCAGGCCACGGCAAACATCACCGCGATGAATATCCACGAACCCAGGTCGTTATTGTTCTTTTTCGGCGGCTTCGGCTGAAGGCCGTTGTTTTCGTCGTATTCGTAGCTCATACTTCCCCTTCTCCCTTTCCCCGCAGCTTTCGCTTGTTGCCCTTTTCGTCCACGATATAGGTATTCTCCAGTACGCTGCGGGCATTGGCCATTACCGCGTTCAGGTACTCCTGCCGCAGTGCAGCGCGCTCCTCGATCTCCGCGTCTGTCAGTCCCTCGGCCTTGGCCTTGCGGGCCAGCTCGTTGATGCGTGCTATCTTCTTCTCGTCCATAGCTGTTTCTCCCTTATATGTATCGCCGTATGGCCACCGGCAGGCGGCCCTTTTTCGTGGGAGCGCCTACGCTGTCCAATACGCATTTTCCCAGACCGCGGCAGGTGATGGTATCCCCCGCCGACACGGGCTTGTCCGGCTTCACACAGGTGACGTAGTTCACCTGTACGGACCCCTTTTCCACGGCCTCCGCCGCCCGGCCCCGGCTGAGAGAAAATCCCGCCGCCAGCACGTTGTCCAGCCGCAGGGAGGAGACGGTGTCCCGCAGTTCCTTCACCGCCGCATGGGGGACCGCCAGCGCCGAAAGCGGCAGCGGTGTTACGGTGAGCTTCTCCCGGCCGGCGCTGTCCCAGTTCTGCAGCAGGAAATCCGTCATGGACGGGTCCAGCAGCACCTGACAGCCGCCCTTTTCCACAAGTATATCGCCTATCTTCTCCCGGGTCAATCCCAGAGCCATCAAACTGCCCAAAAAATCCCGGTGGGTCAGGTCGCCGCCGCTGCGGCACGCGGCCCGCACCGCCGCGACCTGGTCGTCAGGCGTCTCCAGCCAGTCCGGCAGGAACACCAGCCGCCGGCGCTCCGCGCCGTCATAGCCGCCCCAGAAAATGCCGGACTCCCGCGCGCCCAGCGGTACCAGAAAGCCCTGCGCTGCAGCCTGCTCCGCAGGGGAGAGAAAGCCTGTGGCCGTGGGAATGTTCCGCGTGCGGCACTGCTCACACTTATCCCACACGCGGCTCAGCAGCAGCCGTTCCTCCGGGCTGTGGGCGGCTCTGTCCAGCAGTTCTCGTCTGTCCATGTTATGCCCCCAAATTCTGCGTGCGGTACAGTGTGGCGTACACGCCGTTCCTTGCCAGCAGCTCCGCGTGGCTGCCCTCCTCGGCGATCACACCGTCCTGTATCACCAGTATCCGGTCGGCCGAACGAATGGTGGACAGCCGGTGGGCGATGATCAGTGTCGTGCGGCCTCGGGCCAAACGGTCAAAGGCGCCCTGGATGCGGGCTTCCGTCACGCTGTCCAGCGCGGAGGTGGCCTCATCCAGTATCAGAATGGGCGGGGCCTTCAGAAACACCCGGGCGATGGCCACCCGCTGCTTCTGCCCGCCGGAGAGGTTTTTCCCCGGCTCCTCCAGCTTGTCCGCCAGCCCGACCTCTCGCAGGATCGCGGCGGCCTGTTCGGACCGCTCCCGTCCGAACGCCCCCAGCAGGGAGGCGGCCAGGGACATGTCCGGCAGGCAGGCGTTCAGCCAGCCCAGCGCGACGGCCAGCGCCGCCAGCAGATACACTGCCGCCAGCTTCCCCCGCCGTCCTCTTCCGCTCCTGCGGTTCTGCTCATCCACGCGTTTTGCCCCCTTTTGCGGTTTGGGGGTAGTATGTGCAAAAGAAATGCGAATTATAAACAAAAAGAGCCCCTCAGCCAAAGCTGATGAGCTCATCTGTCTTTATGCGGAAGAAGGGACTTGAACCCTCACTCACGAAGAACTGGTGCCTAAAACCAGCGCGTCTGCCGTTCCGCCACTTCCGCACATACCAACTTGATTAGTTTAGCAAGATTCATGTAAAATGTCAATCATTTGCCGCACGATTCCCCTATTTCCCCCGGTAGACATTCCTGACGTTCCAGAACCCGCGCACTCGTAAACAGCCCACTGGGCTGTTTACTGCCCCGCCTACGGCGTGGTCGTGCTGTTCAAATCCTCTCCTCCGCACAACAAAAAAAC
>OLSL01002456.1_pt1 | contig 14873 bp, 16 predicted proteins | sample 1672511 | NCBI WGS metagenome assembly OLSL01 (sample SAMEA3136694, study PRJEB25190) | human gut metagenome | biome: human gut; feature: human-associated habitat; material: faeces | place: Austria | collected 2013
ATTTTGTTACAGGTGATTATTTTTAGGATTTTAAGTTGTTTTTTCGATAAAAGCTCTAAATCGGATTTTGAGAAGTTGAAAAACACTTATAATAAATAAATATAAAAACCACTCTTAAAACTCTTTAAAAAGGCGTATGCAAGGTGGTTTTTTCTCGGCTTTTAATTTGATTTTCAACTAACCTAATTTAAATATACTTTCTGAAATTTTTTCTGAAGCTTCTTGATCCATTTCTTTAAGAGTGTGAGAGTAGATGTTTAAAGTTGTATTTACATTTGAGTGACCAACTCTCTCTGAAATAACTTTTATAGGTACTTTTGCATTTATAAGCAAAGTTACATGTGAATGTCTTAAATCATGGAAACGTATATGTTTTAAATTATGTTTCTTTAAAAAACGACTGAACTTTTTACTTAAAACATCTTCAGCTATAGGATTTTCATTTTTATCAAAAAACAATAGATTACAATCCTTTATTTTACCCTGAAGCTTATCTTGTAGATACTTCCTTTTATAATCTTTAAGCATAGCCATAACTTCTTTTGGAGCTGAAATAGTTCTTTTTGAAGTATCTGTTTTAGGTTCTTTTAGTATAACTTTGCCGCTATCTCTAGCTGTAATTTTCTCTATTGTTATAGTATTTTCCGTAAAATCTATATCGCTCCAACTAAGTCCTAAGACTTCTGATATACGAAGACCAAGTCCAACGGCTAAATTTATAGGTAATTCTAGGTCTGTATTTTTTATGGTTTCTAACAATTTTGCTATATCTTTTTGGTCATAAACTTCACTTTTGAACTTTTTATTTTTAGGAACTTCGATACAATCTACTATATCGTATTTAACAAGTTTTAATTTATAAGCTCTTTTTAAAGCTAAATTAAGTATATTTATATGTATTTTTATCGTCTGTGGACTTAAAATTCCGACTAAATCATCGACGTAATTTTGTATATGAATCGGTTTTAAATCATTTAATTTTATGTTTCCAAGCATCGGATTTATGTATTTTTTACATATTCTAATGTAACAATTATATGTAGTAATCGACAAATTTGGTTTATATTTTTCTAAGAAATCCATCAGATATTTTTCTAATTTCATGTCATTTGGAGCTATCAAATCGTCGTTATAAATTTCTTCTTTTAACTCATTTAATCTCTTAGATGCCTCTCTTTTTAGGGGATAAGATCCCATATTTTTTTGTTTCTTTTTGCCAGTTGTCTCGTCTGTATATTCTAAATATACGATGTAATTTTTACTTCTTTTTCGTATAAAAGCATAACTCATATTATCCCCTCCATAGTAAAATTTTGTGTTTTATAAGCTCGCACAAATCATGAAAAAATAAAATTATTCTATAAATATTTTACCATAAAACCCGAAAAAAAGCAGTAAAAAAGCTGACATTTTACTGACATAAGCTATTTTTGATGCATTAAAAATATTGAAATATAGCCATTTTAACAAAAATGGCATAAAAGTATATATTTTATGCCATCAATAATAATAACAAACCCTATATACAGAGTTCTAAAATAAAATCTAACTCTAAATTCCTTATTAATACATTTCAAAAACATAAATAGTATTATCATTTATAGGTATAAGATACAATTTTTTATATCTTAAATCCAAACCTATTTTTGATAAAATTCCAAAGAAATAATCATCTAAAAATCATATTAAAGAAAATTATAATTTCTTATAAATCACAAAAATAAAAACTCCAAAACTAATAAAAATTAGTCCCAGAGTTTTAAATTTTCACACCTAAAAATCCATCAATTTTTGTATAAATTTCATCTATCTCTTTCTATAAATATACTCGAAAAAACCACCAATCAAAATCACAAACATAGTAAAAAATAAATAGATTTGTATCAACATTGTAAACATAGGTCGAAGGCTTTCGTTGTTCCTCCCAAGAGTCAAAACAAAAACTAAAAGCATCACCCCTAAAGTAGCAAAAAATATTTTTATCTTGTTCATCATAAAAACAATTCTCTCCCTTATATACATCAGTCTTATTTATACATATTCTACAACTATTAAATATATCCTTTCAAATTTAAAAATACGACATTAAACATATTTCAAAACGCTATCCATAAAAAGTAAATACTGCTATAATATGTTGAGAGCAAAAATATATAAAAATGGGGAACTTTGTATTAAGGAGGAAAAACACCATGGATTTCAATCAATATTTAGGGAAAACTGTAAGAGTAGAATTAGATGAGGGAAAAGCGATTTCTGGGGTATGTTCAAAAGTAACAGAAGCTGCTAAAAGCCCTGTACATGAAAATACAATATCTATTACTATAATGGATACTATGGATATAGATATATTAAAAAGCGAAATCAAAAAGATAGATTTATTCACTTGGTAAATATATAAAACTTTAACTCCGCCTTGTATTTTTTCATAGACTATAATATAAACAATCTTGATTTATATAGGGGGAGTTATAATGTATCCTCAAATGGAAATTTTGGAGACACAAAACTGTATATTAAGACCAATTACTCTAGATGATGTAGATGATTTATATGAATACTACAGCAAACCTGATGTAGTAAAATTTTTACCTATAAAGGTCCATAAAACACCTTCTGATACAACGCGATTTATAAAAAGCTTCTTTATAAATAACTACGAAAGAGGAAGGATAGGCCACTATGCTGTTTTATTAAAAAACCAAAACAAAGTCATAGGCAATGTCGGATTTAACAATATATCTCAAAATGCCACAAATGGCGAAATAGGTATATGTTTAAACCCAGATTTTTGGGGTAATAATTTAGCATACGAACTAACAGAAGTTTTACTACAATATGGTTTTAAAAAATTAAATCTAAACTATATATATGCTATAACTTATAATGACAATATATATTCAAAGCGTTATTTAGAAAAGTTAAACTTCACACATAATAACGATTTTGTAAAACGATTTAAAAATTTAAATAACAAAACTGTAAAATGCAATAAATTCGTATTATATAGAAATGATTACACAAAATAAATTAAAGAAATGGTGAATTTTCAAAACATATACCTAAATTCTCCATTTTATTGTATACTTAATATATGCAATAATATACGAAAGGGATGATCATATGAAGGTTCAAGCACCACAAAGTGCACTAGACGTACTAAAAGAAATATTAGAAAACAATCAAGATAAACCACAAAATGTAAGAGTTTACTTTGCAGGTTTCGCTTGTTCAGGAGCAGTATTCTCACTTGCTTTAGATAACGAACTTGAAACAGATACATCTTACGACTTAGGTGGAATACATTTCATAATGGATGATAATGAATATTTAACATACGGAAATGTTACAATATCTGAAGTACCACCACAAGGATTTGTCGTATCAGTAGACAATCCACCACAAAGAGACACTGGATACTCAGAATGCGGCGGAAGCTGTTGTGATGGATGCAGCGGTTGCTAATAAAATAAATATAAAACACCTCATAAGTGGTAATAATATCATTTATGAGGTGTTTTATTGTATAAACCAAAATAAGTATTTTGCTATCTAAGCAAATTATGATAAAATTAATAAGCACAATAAGAGATATAAATATACTCTTAATTAAATAACATTATTAAGGAGGAAATGTCGCTTAAATTATGCGGCAGTAATTAATTTGAGAAGAAGAAGAAAAAAAGGCGCAGATATCAAACTATTAAGTTATACAAATTACGTTATAAGAGAAAATATAGAAGATTTAAAAGGAAAATGGAGTGAAAAATTTAAAAACGACAATCCAATACACATCGAGGTAGGAACTGGTCGTGGTAAGTTTATAACAACTCTAGCAAAACAAAACCCAGATATAAACTACATAGCTATGGAAATAAAAGAAGAAGTATTAGTAAAAGGTGTTGAAAAAGCAGATGAAGCTAATTTAGATAATATAGTATTCTTATGGGCAGACGTTTCAAATATACTAGATTACTTCGATAAAGGCGAAATATCTAGAGTATACATAAACTTCTGTGATCCATGGCCAAAGAAAAGATGGGCAAAAAGAAGATTACTTCACAGAGGATTCTTAGATAAATACGCTACAATATTAGAAGATAAAGGAGAAATCCACTTTAAAACTGATAATGTCGGTTTATTCGAGTTCTCTCTAAATGAAGTGGCAGATTGTAACTGGAAATTAAAAAATATATCATTAGACTTAGCAAATAACACAGATTTTGAAAATGTGACAACAGAATATGAAGATAAGTTTATGTCACAAAATATAAAAATACATCGTTTAGAAGCTGTAAAACCTCTATAAACCTCTATATATATTGAATTATATATAAATTAGTAGAAATTATTGTTACGAAAGTGTATAAAACTTACAAGGAGTTTTAATAATGTTAATAGAAAATACTTATATAATATCTAATATTTTCTATTAAATAAAAAGGAGGTGACAGCTTGCAATAAAACGCAAGCATTTATGAATATGAAATATATTAAACTTTGTTCCATTCTTTTTACAATAACATTATTAACAACTGCTAGTAATTGCATAGATACACATAATACTCAAAATGGAGTATACGCTTTAAAAACTAATAAAGCTCTAGTAAAACAAGAGTCCAAAACAGAAGCTAAAGAAACTGACAGCGAAAAACTTGTAGTTAGTAAAAAGCCTGATATAGCATCAAATAAAGCTTTAAGCGACGAAGATTTAAAAATGCTATTTCCAGATGCTAATTTTAGAAATGTAATAACTAGAAACTTCAAACATCAAGAAATTACATTAGACAAGATAGCATCTCTATCAGGAGAGTTTTATGCGACAGGCGAAGGTATAGAAAGCTTAGAAGGAATTTCTTATTTAAAAAATATACAAAACTTTGTTTTTGTTAACAATAATATAAAAGAACTTCCTAGTGAAATACTAAACTTAAAGAACGTAAAAAATATAAACTTACTAAATAACTACATAACAGATAATTCAGTACTAAATAAATTAATTAAAAAAGGAATAGACATAAATTACAATTTAAACTTTATAAAAAACAAAGATAACCAATATAAATTTGAATCAGTTTATAAAAACCTAAACTTAAAGAAAGGTGAAAAAGTATCTTTGGACAAACTTTTATGCAAAGACATAAAAAATAAAAAGTATGAAAAATATTGGGAAGTTTCAGATGAAATACCTACAAATATAAAATATGTAGTATCAATATACGATAATAAAGTATTAAATTTAGAAGAAGGCAATAAAATAAAAGCAGTCTCTCCTGGAGAATGCAAAGTAAAAATATCTATAGATGATAATTTCTACGATGATTCAACTACAACAATAAATGTAAAAGTAAAATAGAAAAAAAGACTAATTCCAGTATAAAATCTGTAATTAGTCTTTTCTATTATAATCTTTTTCTAAGTTTACCTTTTTTACCTTTTGTAAGAGGCAATCCTACCATAATTACAACACAGTAAAAACCGTATAAAAATGTTTTAACGCTATCAACTTCAAATCCAAATACCTCTTTTGCATCACTAGGTATTACTATTATTAATGCAGCTAGTAACATTAGTAGAGGATTTATTAAACCTTGATCCCGGAACATTATCAAAGCGTCATGTAGAAGATAACATTCTTGTTTTTCCCCAACATAGCACCTAATTCATAAAAGCGAAATACACGCGCAAAGGGGCAAAATCGGACGATTCCGATTTTGCCCCGCATTTGTAGTGATGATTCCTACTGTCCTAAGTTTTTTACGATCTGCCTCAACAACAGTTTTTCTATAATACCTACATCATCTTAATTATAAAACAACGTTACCCAGCGCGAGCAGGCGCAGCATACCCAGCAGGATACGCAGACCGCCACCTTCAGACAGGTGGAATCGCAATCCCGGCAGCATACTGCGCAATCCGACAAACAGTTTTTCTCCGTCCGCAATGGCCTTTCCAAAACCACCATTGCGGAGCGGACGGTTCAAGCGCAGGAGAGCCCCGGCAGATTTCTGCATAGCAGAACAATGTCGGCAGCGCCCGCTTCTGCCCCAGTCAGCGAAGCACCCGCCGCCCGGTCTGCGCCGATCCCCTCTGCCCCCACGCAGTTTCACAGTTTCGGCGGAACGCTTTTTGCAAAATCACTTTATCAGGGCGGCGCGTTTGCCAACGATGTGATCGGCACGGTTGCCCAGGGTGATTACCGCACGACCGGCTCCATCACCGGCGAGACCGCGACGCGCTCTCTTCTGTCCTATATGGGCTTCACCGCGCTCGGAGAACACGCGCCCAACATCCCGCGCTATCAGGACGTGGAGATCGGCGGCGGCCGTATCACAGGGCGCGAGTTCACACCGGAGCACCCGGGCGGCATTGATTTTTGTATGTACCATGCCGACCAGTACGCCAAGCCGAAGGGCGATTACAGCAAGGTCTACTCCGCGGATGACGCCGCATGGTATAAGCAGTACGCAGCGGACACCGTGGAACGCAAGCCCTATCAAACGGAGGACGGCAAGATCGCCTATCACGAAAAGATTGTGCAGAAGCTGCCGAATCCGCCGCAAAGAAAAGATCGGATGTGAGAACCTATGAGTCAGGAACAGCGGGACAGCTATGTGATCCCGCCAAACTTTATTGAGGGCGGTTCGTTCTTCGGCGGCTTATTCAAGGCGCGAAATGTGGTCGAGGCGGTTATCCTTGCCGCCGGCACCGGGCTTCCGATCCTGACGCTCTCGCTGACGCTGACCGTCCGGATCATCCTGCTCTGCCTGACCTCGCTGCCGCTGGCGCTTCTGGCGCTCATTGGGATCGCAGGAATGCCGCTTTCCTCCTATATCATTCTGTTTTTTCGTTTTCTGCGTAACCGCAGAAGCCTGAGTCAAAGCGGCGGCAGAAGCAGCCGAAAGCAGGCGATCCTCCCGACATGGGATAAGAAGTCCGGCCCCAGCACGGCTGTGCAGCCTGCCGCCTATAAAAAGGACGGCAGCCGCATCCGTTTTGCAAAGGACACACGCCGCCTGATGCTGGACACCGCTTACCGGCAAAAGAAGCAGGCCGAGCGCCCCGGCAATCCGCTTGCGGCGTATGTGCCGATTCAGAAAATCGAAAACGGCATTGTCTACACGACCGACCACTGATTTATCAAGATCCTGGAGATCGTGCCGATCAACTTTTTGCTCCGCAGCGCAAGAGAGCAGCGGAACATCGTGTATTCGTTTATCAGCTATCTCAAAATTGCGCCGGTCAAGCTGCAAATCAAGGTTATCACGAAACGTGCGGATATGAACCGACACATCGAAACCGTGCGCCGGGAGATGGCACAGGAGACGAACGAAAGCTGCCGGATGCAGCAGGAGGACTATCTGAAGCTGCTCAAAAAGCTCGGCTCCAAAGAAGCCATCGCACGCAGGTTTTTCCTCATCATGGAATACGAACCGCTCCCCGGCGCGAAGAAAGACCGCGAAGAAGCGGATGCCATTTCGTCACTGCAAACAGCGGCGCGGACGGCGGCAAATTATCTCCGGCAATGCGGCAACAGCGTTGTCCAGCATGAGAATGAGGACGAAGCCGCCGCCGAAATGCTCTATACCTTTCTCTGTCGCAGAGAAAGCACGGATATTCCGTTTTTGCAGCGCATCTCCCATATCACATCCAACTACATAAAGGCAGGCTGCTCCATCGACGAAATTCCCGTCGGTGATTTTTTTGCGCCTTCGCAGCTGGATTTCACGCATGGCAGCTATCTCTGCATCGACGGAACGTATTATGCGTATCTGCTGGTGCCGTCGGACGGGTATAAGTCCGAGGTTCCCGCGGGCTGGCTGAGTCTGCTGGTCAACGCCGGGGACGGCATTGACCTCGATGTGTTTCTGACGCGCCAGCCAAAGGATCGCATGATCCGCAAGCTCGGCCAGCAGCTTCGTATCAACCGCAGCAAGATCAAGGAAACCAGCGACACCAACACAGACTTTGACGACCTCGACAGCGCCATCCGCAGCGGCTATTTCCTGAAAGACGGTCTGAGCAACCACGAAGATTTTTACTATCTGAATCTGCTCATCACCGTGACGGCGGACAATCCGGATGATCTGGATTGGAAATGCGCGGAGATGAAAAAGCTGCTCATTTCGCAGGACATGAACGTGCAGAGCTGTAATTTCTGTCAGGAGCAGGCGCTCCGTTCGTCTTTTCCGCTCGTGAAGCTGGATAGATCGCTCTTTGAACGCAGCAAGCGGAACGTGCTGACGCTGGGCGCGGCAAGCTGCTATCCGTTCACGGCGTATGAGCTGTGTGACGACAACGGCATCCTGCTCGGCGTCAACAAGCACAACAATTCTCTCATCATCGTAGACATCTTTGATTCGCGCATTTACAAAAACGCCAACATCGCCATTCTCGGCACGAGCGGCAGCGGCAAGACCTTTACTATGCAGCTCATGGCGCTGCGGATGCGGCGTAAGGGTATCCAGGTGTTTATCGTCGCGCCGCTCAAAGGTCACGAATTTCACCGGGCCTGCTCCAACATCGGTGGCGCGTTCATTCAGATCTCGCCCGCGTCTCCCAACTGCATCAACGTCATGGAAATCCGGCAGACAGACCGCTCGGTCGATGAACAACTCGACGGCAGCACCGTGGAGCACTCCATGCTGGCCGCCAAGATCCAGCGGCTGCACATCTTTTTCAGCCTGCTGATCCCCGACATGAACCATGAGGAGCGGCAGCTTCTCGATGAAGCCATGATCCGCACCTATGCCAAGAAAGGCATTACACACGACAATGACACGCTCCGCGACCCCAAGCACCCGGAGCGGTACCGCGAAATGCCGATCCTGGGCGATCTGTATGCGGTACTCAAGGAATCTTCCTCTACGCTGCGGCTGGCAAACATTCTGAACCGGCTCGTCAGCGGCTCTGCCAAGACATTCAACCAGCAGACGAATGTTTCGCTCGACAATAAATACATCGTTCTGGATATTTCGGAGCTGACCGGCGACCTTTTGACCGTTGGGATGTTCATGGCACTGGATTTTGTCTGGGATAAGGCGAAGGAGAACCGTACCGAGGAAAAAGCCATTTTCATTGACGAATGCTGGCAACTCATCGGCGCCAGCAGCAACCGTCTGGCAGCGGAATTTGTGCTGGAGATTTTCAAGATCATCCGCGGCTACGGCGGCTCGGCCGTCTGTGCAACGCAGGACCTCAATGACTTCTTCGCGCTGGAGGACGGCAAATACGGCAAGGGCATCATCAACAACTCCAAGACCAAGGTGATCTTGAATCTGGAGGATGAGGAAGCCCAGCGCGTCGGCTCCATTCTGCATCTTTCTGAAGCAGAGCTGATGGAGATCACGCACTTTGAGCGCGGCAGCGCCCTTATCAGCACGAACAATAATAATGTTGCCGTCGAGATCAAGTGCAGTGAGCTGGAAAAGGAACTCATCACCACCGACCGCAGGGAGCTTCAGGAATTGCTGAAGCGGAACGGTAAGACAGAATGTATTTGATTGGACAGTGTGGGAAATGCTGTGATAATCTGCTTTGCTGTGCGGCCTGCCCTCTTTCTTTTGGTTTTAGGTATAAGAAAAGCACCTCCGCAGAGATGCTTTCTTAATACTGTTTGAAATTGTTTAGATTAGGTTGCTCGGAATAAAACAGTTATCCGCGTCAATCGGGATCGGCTCCTGGCACATACAGATGATGCCGCCGTTGCCACGGATCAAAGAAGCCTTGTCAATTACGCTGTACTTTTTGATCTCCCGTCGGTCGGGCGCTGCACTCTTTTTGATTTCCAACGGATGAATGACATTGTTTTCCTCAACGAACACATCAATTTCCTTTGCATTGGAATCCCGGAAGTAAGTGAGGTTCACCTTGGACTTTGCGTAGGCGTAGTTTTTGACAAGCTCCATCACAACATAGTTCTCGTAGTAATGGCCGCTTGCAGCGCCGTTTCGCAGCGTATCCGGCGTTAGCCACATGGATAGATACGCGCATAGCCCGGTATCACAGAAGTACAGCTTCGGCGTTTTGCTGAGACGCTTGAGCTCATTGTTGGAATAGGAAGCAAGCAGATAGATGATGCGCAGTCCTACAAGCACGTTCAGCCACTCCTTCGCCGTACTCGGAGCAATGTCGGCCGACTCAGCCAATGTGGAATAATTGACCTGCTCCGACACGAGCGAGGCGCATCCAACAAGGAACTTGCGAAAACGCACAGCATCGGTGATGCCGCCGACTTCGGTTGCATCACGCATCAGATACGTGTCGATATAGGAGTTGAAATACTCCTGTCTGAGTTCATCGTCCACGCCCTGCACCTGCGGCATACCGCCCTCCCAAATGTGCTGGAATACCTGAATCACGTCGTTTTTCGGAACCTTCCGCTGCCTTGCCTGCAGCGTGGCAAACGAGAAATCCAGATCCGTATCGAAAACAAGCCCTGCTTTTTCTCTCGCGGATAGGCTGTATAGCTCCAGAATGCCGATTCTTCCGGCGAGTGTCTCGCGTACTCGTTTCATCATATTGTACTGCTGCGAACCGGTCAGCCAAATGAGACCTTTTTCGTCGCTCTCATCGCAAATAATTTTGATTTGCTCGAACAGCTCCGGCGCTTTCTGCACCTCATCAATAAGGATCGGCGGCTTATAGGTCTGAAAGAACAGCACGGGGTCAGACTGTGCGAGCTCTCTCGCCATTGTATTGTCCATCGTGACATAGGTCCTGTCGCTCCCTGCAAGGTGCTTTAACATCGTCGTTTTGCCGACCTGCCTTGCGCCCGTAACAAGGATAACCTTGAAAAAATCATTGAGCTTTAAGAACTTGCGCTCAAGCTCTCGTGTGATATATGCCATAACGCGCCTCCATGTTTTTTAGGATAATCTATGGTCTATCATATTTTATCATAATTTTCTCATTTCATCAAGAGAATATACGCATGATGGCTTTTAACTTTTCTGTAAATGCTCAAAAATCCGAACAGCCCATTCATATACAGAGTTCTCTGCGCAAATCTGCAAAGACTTCAGGCGCAGCGCTGGAATGGTCAGCCTTTGCAGCACTCAGCCCATCTTGCATAAGGGCGTTAAATTCAGCATCCGTCATTTCAGCGCGGACAAGTGGCTCTGAAATGTCGTGTTGTTTCTCAACCCCATCCGTCAAATCCCTCATGGTTTTCTCTGCACGAGCCGTGACATTTGCAGTTCTCATATCCAAAACGAATCGCCTCCCATTTGTCTCCAGCATATATGAATACGCCTAAAATTGCAATCAATTTTGCAGCTTTGAAAGCAACATCTTTTCTCTAAAATCATCTTTGCGTACACAATACGTCTTTTATGCGTACAGCAGCCATCTTCAAATCTGACGGCTACAGTTTGTACGTATTCTGTGCGGCAGTTATACGCACAAAAATTAGAGGTGACTACTATGAAAACCCGCGCCCAGATCTACTCGCACGAAGCCAGCGGCATCCTGCGGGATATTTCCACCTATGGCGTTCTGACACAGAAACAGATTTTGGGTCTGTATCCGCAGAAGGATGAGCAGATCAAAAATCTACTGTCCTATCTCTGCAAGCAAAAGCGGCTGTTCCTTGTGGACGGCTTCTATTCCCTGACGCCGGAGCTGCCAAAAGACCGCGACCGTGGTTTGGAAGCAGCGGTCACAGTACTGGCGGACTTTATGGAGCAGGTCGAGTATCACGCCGCAGGAGAATATCCTGTGAAGATCATCTTTCTTGCCGGCGGCGAGGTCTATGAAATTCTCTACGCCGAACCGGGCAAAGAAGCCATCCTGAATCTGTTGCTTGCCCGTCCGGAACAAGAACCACCCGTGCGGCTGGTCATTCTGGAAGACGCTGCGCAGGTCGATCTGCTCGCCATCCCAAATGTGCGCGCATACTGTCTGCTGGATGGTGACGGCAATATTCAATATCTTCAGGAAGAAACGGAGGGATCATTTTGAACCGTGCGCTTTTATCCAAGCGGATATCTTCGCTACTGGCAGAAGTCTCGCGGCTGAGTAATGCGCTTTGCGCCATGAACACAATGGACTTGCAGCGGTATCCGGAAAACTATGAGCTGCTTTCCACTGACGCGGCGCTCCGCGCAGAGCAGATCGCCTGCCGGATGCGGCATCTGGTCTACGGCTTTACCACCGTGCAGAAGCATGAATACCTGACCTCCGCTGCAAATGTCCTCGGCATCACGATCACTGCGCAGCCGGGGCTGGTGGAGATCACGCTGCCGGGGTTATTGCCCAAGAAAAAGCAACGCAGCGCCGAATATCTGACCGACCCGCTGGAGCAGGCGCTCGGACAGTTTGTCAAAGATCATCCTCTTTCCCATTTTGAGTCGTGCATCATCTGCTTCTGCCATATCTATGCGGTATCTGGCGGACGCGGCCGCATCCGGGACTATGACAATCTGGAAATGAAGCAGATTCTGGACGTTGTCTGCGCCTATCTTATGATGGATGACAATGGGCTTTTGTGCAACGTCTATAACACCACGGAGTTAGGCGAGGAGGATGTCACAAAGCTCTTTGTAATGGATCAAGATATGTTTCCGGGCTGGCTGGAAGAGCATCAAAATGCGCTGGAAACCATGTCGGATTTTTAAGCATTTTTCGTCCTTCTTTTTCAGATACCGCCGCGCATGGTGTTTTCCCTTGAAACATCAGGCGTTTTCGCTTGACCGGCAGCGCAAAAATTACCGAAGTTAAGAGCCGATACGGTAAAAGAGGTCACTTTTATGAATCCGACACAACTTCCCACTGATGGCACGCTTCCGCTTCTTGTGCTGCAGATCGTTGCCGTCTCCGGCGAGTTCCCGACCGCCTTTTCCAGTCAATTTCCGGGCGGCAGCAGCTACATCGAAAGCGTGATCGGCAAGCTCAAAAAGGACGGTTTGCTCCATGCGTACAGTAAAAACGGTCTGCGTGGACTCAGGCTGACCGCAAGCGCCAAACGGCTGCTGCTTCAAAAATATCCATTTGACCTTGCGCCCTATCTCACAGGCGCGTCCGAAACAAATTCTTTGAAGTCCGAACCAGAGCGCCGGCTGCGGCTGCACCGGATGGCAGAGACGCTTCTGATTCTGCACAACGCACAAATCCCGTCGCTGCCGTGGGAAAAGCCGTCCATACAGGACTGGCGCTCAAATCGATCTGTATTTCCGGTCTATTATTCTTCCCGCGAGTTCAAATCTCTCGGCAGTCTTTGCACCAAAATCCGCAATTCCCGCATGACGGGCGTGCTGTTCACAGAACAAGTTATCTTCCCGGTTTACAACATGGCTGCGACTTTCCCACGGTGGGCATACAATGCCGAGATCCGATTAAAAGCTGTTTTACAAACAGATTTTTGCCGCAATGCACAGTTCACGATCGGCGGCATTGTGTTCGGCAGCTCACCTATGCAGATACCTGCAATCCTGAATGGCATGGCGCAGAACCATTTCCTTTTGGATGGCAGCTATCCGCATTTCTATTTTCTGCCGCTCGACCACTTTGGAGAAGTCGACGCGTTTCAGTTATGTCAACCGGATATACAGGAGCAGTTGAATGAAATCCTCTCGGAAAACCTCCTGCCACCGTCCCCCGCAATGCCAATCGAACATGACGCTCTGGAGCAGGACGGGTCGCCCGTCCTGTTTTCGTATCTCTGCGACTTGCCAAGGCTGCACCGGTTTCGCTGTGCGCTGACGCTGCGGAACCAGACTGGCAGCATTCTCTGCTTTGACTATCAGGCAGAGGCGCTGTGGGAGGTGTTTGGCGCGCAGGTCAATATCACAAGCATCGACTTTGCCGCTTATGAAAGGATGATGCTCCATCAATAAGAAACAGAAGATCACGCTGGCCTGTTTTCTCCCCGTCGCGCTGGCCGCGCTTTTCTATGCGGGCGGCTATCTTGCGCAGTTCATCTACAACTATCAGGCATGGGCAGCCGAAGGCGGCACGCCGTATAGCGGCACCTCGCCGCCGATGCCGGACGCCGCGTTCGGCGTCTGCCTCCGGTTCGTATTCCGCTTTCCATACGGTCTGTACGGCATGGGCATCTTTCTGGCGGCAATCGTACTTCTTGTCGTGGCGATCATGCACATGGGCGCCGGCGGCGACGGGCAGTACGACAAGACCAGAAACCTGACCTATTCCCACAAGGGAACCTACGGAACCGCCGGGTTTCTCAATCCAAAGGAAGCTGGGCAGGTGCTCGACTTTGTACCGGACCTGCGCAAGCACCACGGCACGATTCTCGGTGAAGTGGATGGCCGTGTGGTCTGTATCCCGGAGAAAACGCGCTTCAATGGAAATCTTGCCGTCTACGGCGCAAGCGGCTCGAAAAAGACGCGCGCATTCTGCGTCAACATGATCTTGCAGTGCGCGGCACGGAAAAACTCACTGGTCATCTGTGATCCTAAATCAGAGCTGTACGAGAAAACCAGCGCGTATCTACGCGATCAGGGCTACACCGTCCGCGTGTTCAACTTGGTCACGCCTGCGTCGTCAGATTCGTGGAACTGCCTGTCCGAGATCGACGGACAGGAGCTGATGGCGCAGCTTTTCTGCGATGTCATCATCCGCAACACCGGCAGCGACCGTGGGGACCATTTCTGGGACAGCGCCGAAATGAATCTTCTCAAGGCGCTCGTCCTGTTTGTCGAGCGCAGCTATCCCCCGGAACGACGGAACATTGGCGAAGCGTATCAGCTGCTTGTAAGCTGCTCGGAAAAGGAACTGAACGAACTGTTTGACGCGCTCCCGCTGGGGCATCCGGCCAGAGCGCCGTACAGCATCTTCCGGCAATCGTCAGAGAGCGTGCGCGGCGGCGTCATTATCGGTCTCGGCTCCCGGCTGCAGGTGTTCCAGAATGCGGA
>OLSL01002462.1_pt1 | contig 14842 bp, 10 predicted proteins | sample 1672511 | NCBI WGS metagenome assembly OLSL01 (sample SAMEA3136694, study PRJEB25190) | human gut metagenome | biome: human gut; feature: human-associated habitat; material: faeces | place: Austria | collected 2013
GTACATGGCGATCAAAACGGCCCCGCCTTCCCGGACGGGAAGCGTTTTGTGTTTCAGACCGTCTGCATTGTAACTCTGAGGAGGGTGTTATGCAAGTGGTTTCTGCGTGGGTGACAGCTCAGCAGCTGCGGCGCTATAGACAAAGAATAGGCAGGTAGATAGGCAGAGGTACTTTTCTTGCTCCCTGGGTATAAATCCCTTAATACAGGCATAATAGTAAGGGATTTATGGCACAGCCTATTGACTATTCCCTTATTTTTCGATATCATTTAAGGGAAAACGAAAGGGGGCAAGAGAATGAGAACCTTCAATTACTCCGTAATCAAGGAACAGAAGTGGGACTCGGATGTTCTTGGCCTGATTGCAGCCATATACAAGGAAGCTGGAAAGCAGGAACTGTATTTGAAGCAGCGTCCGGAGGAACTTGAAAAGCTCGTGGAGATTGCCAAGATACAGAGCACTGAGGCATCGAATGCCATCGAGGGCATCGTCACCACGAGTACCCGAATCCGGCAGCTCGTCGAGGAGAAAACCACGCCGAGGAACCGAGATGAGCAGGAGATCGCTGGATACCGCGATGTGCTGAGTATCATTCATGAGAGCTTTGACGCGATACCAATTACGCAGAACTATATCCTGCAGCTTCACAAAATCCTGTACAGCCACATGAATAACCCGCTTGCGGGCCGCACAAAAAGCGTGCAGAATTATATCACTGCCACCTATCCGGACGGTCATGTGGAAACGCTGTTCACGCCGCTTGCCCCTTATGAAACGCCGGAAGCGCTGGACAGAATCTGCGAGGAATACAACCGTGTGATTGGAAATATGGAGCTGGAGCCGTTGATTGCAATCCCGGTTTTCATCCATGACTTTTTGTGCATCCACCCCTTCAATGACGGCAACGGAAGAATGAGTAGATTGCTCACGACGCTGCTTCTGTATCGGAACGGATTTTATGTTGGGAAGTATATCTCCCTTGAAGCCAAAATCGCCAAAAACAAGGACCTGTACTACGATGCGCTTGCACAGGCGCAAACCGGCTGGCACAAAGGCACGGAGGATGTAGTTCCTTTCATCAAGTACCTGCTCGGGACGATTCTTGCCGCCTATAAGGACTTTGAGGATCGCGTGGTGCTTGTGGAAACCAAACTGCCTGCACTGGAAATGGTGCGCAGAGCAAGCAAGAATAGAATCGGGCGGTTCAATAAGCAGGACATCCGCGAGCTTTGCCCGACGCTCAGCGACAGTTCCATTGAGGGAGCCTTGCGAAAACTGGTCGTAGCCGGTGAACTGAAAAAGGAAGGACGCGGGAAGAATACCTGCTATTTCAGGCTAAATTAGATTCCGTTCAATACGAGCGACTTTTTAGATGGCCGCACCGGTTCATACGAGCAGGTGCGTCCCTTTTGATCGCTTTACGGAAGTTGGCGTATAGTTCAACGGTTGAGTCGCTATAGACAAGGAATATACCCAAAATTCCCTGCCGAAAAACGTACACTCGCCTTACCCGAAGAAATACTGCTTCATATCTGAGACACCGCCATCCTTATCGCAGAACCACTCGTAATCAGAGTGGCAATTTTGACAGTGAGCAATTACATCGAGGCCGCCGGGTGAATGTCCGTTGTCGGTGATGCTCATGACCTCCAAGGGCTTCCCACAGGCTGGGCAAGGTCTGATTTTCCTTGCCTTACGAGTGGCACGCTCTCTCTGCTCTGTCTCAAGTGCACCTAAAAGGCCATGCCAAAGATTCGGATTCGGCTCGTGTTCTGCGTAATCTTCAAGATGCCGCCTAATCTCATCGGCAGCCAGTACGAGAAACTTATCATCCAGAAGCTGAATGTGACGCTTGATATAATCGGAAACCACCACAGGCATACAAGTATTTCTGCCCATCGCATACCGCATTGCCGACAGTAGAATCAAACGAAAGTCAGAATCACAGATTGGAGCGAGCAGGTCCTGAGGGAACAGCAGAAACTCCTTGCCATTATTCATACATACGCGCAGCGGCCGCTGTTCTTCCGTTACCAGATTCAGTAGACTGTTAGCCTGATCCTCCAGCTCATCAATGGTGATCGATTCGTAGTCCTGAAACGGGTTTACTTCATAATTCATCATTTGACCTCCAATTAGTTTGTCCTCACGATGAGGTGTTGGCATTGTAGCTCTGACTGTCCGGAGGTTCAACTGTTTCTGTTGTGGCTTGAGAAAAAATTTAATAGAGTCGGAATTCATGCGGATTTATCATTTTCTTGCTTTTCCTGCCCAAATGTGCTATCATTATAAACAACGCTGTCAAGTGTTGGAATAGGCCTTGGCAGTATGGCTGCAATAGACCGACTGCTCTGCCAAGCGGCAGAGCAGTTTTTGTATATCGGAAGGAGGACACTATGAATAGCCTTACAGATAAGGAAATCAATAGAGCCAGTGATGGTATTGATAAGGCGCTTTCTACTGCTACACGTAGCAACCGCGGTGAAGTCGCTTTCCGTATTTTAAGTGTAGTTCGCAATCTAAACGATCACATTGCATTCAAAATTTGGAAAGACGTGCGTCCGGATCAAAAAATGGATATCAATAAGGTAGCAAGCAAGTTTGGTAATGTTCGTCCGTACCAGTTTGTTGCGAGGTTTGATCATTTTTTGCGTGCATCAGTTTCTCACTTTACCCCTTCAGAAGAGGGCGCTGAGCGTCTGATGATAAAGTACTATCGATATTTGCTCCAACTTAAAAAGGCGGTATATGATAGATACGGAATGATTATCCTCAGAAACGTCGACATGTTTCTCGAGGATTTAGATGAACAAACCAAAGATTATTATCAAAAAGTTGCTACAGAAATTGAAAAGAGACTTAGGACTCCACCGCCGAAAAACTTTGATAATTACTATATTGATAAAATTAAGCCATTCTTTGTAAATCAAGAAATCTATTATGAGGTTGCATTAGAACCTGCAGACGAGAAACCAAATAAATTCAATCGAATAACTGCGTTTACCAAGTACGACATTTCTACAGATTATTGTGTTGCGCTATCATTTTCTGATGCCACCATTAGTGTGTTCAATACAGATTTTCCCATCAAAATCATAACCGAATGGCATGTATCAATTCGCCCGTGTGAACTAAATAATTTTGCTGAATTGCTTAATGTTGAGTGCTCTGTATCTCGAGGCCTCAATGAGTATAAGATGGTGATGAGCTACTTGGAGCAAAACGGAGCAACATTGGTAGACATCATTGACTACGATCAGCGAGAATATGACAGTATAAAAACTGGGTTATTGCATCAACTCAAAAGCGCCATTCGTATATTTTTGATATGCTGGACATTTGCCGAGAGATTTCTGCCAGCAAGCGAGACGGCGCAAATATTATTCGATATTTGCTTTATCGCATGAACAACCGAATTATTAAAGATCAACAGGCACACGGAGATGAAAAGAGGTATGCGGGACTAAATATTTCTTCCAGGTGTATGCCTTTTGACAGGAATCCTTATTCATTTAATCCCAAAGGACACATTTCCAATCTGTACGATTTGTTCGAGTGCATTGATACAGCGGGACATAAAGGAGAATTGCTTACCAGATATATCGAAAAGAATACAAATCAGAATGGAGTTTTGTTTACTCCAATTGATCAGCTTACAATGTTTGGCATACCCCAAGAGATTGAGCAAACAATAGAAAAATATAATCGCTCCCTATATAGCGGGTTTAGACCGGCGAGTGAGTTAGGAGTCTTTAAGGATTATGTTTATTCTAAGGGCTGCGAAATTGCAACTGTGCAGATTATTAATAAACTTGAAGAATTAGCTGATAATGTACCGGCAATTTCATCATCTTTTTCAGAGGAAATGATTTCTCGGCTAAAACTTTTGCCTGCGGGTCAAAGACTGGATGACGAGGTTAAGGAGCAAATCTTAAAGACTTTATTTTCTGAATCTGCAGTTCACCTCATCTATGGTGCAGCTGGAACAGGAAAGACGACACTGGTAAACCATATATCAAAGCTTTTAGAAGGGAAAAAGAAAATTTATCTTGCAAAGACTAATCCAGCAGTAGAAAATCTGCGAAGAAAGGTCACGTGTTGTGATAGATCGGACGAATTTACTACTATTGATAAGTTTGTTCGTAGTGGTTGGTATGAGACCTCAAATTATGACTTAGTAGTGGTTGACGAATGCAGCACAGTAAAGAACGAGGATATCCTTAAAGTCATAAATCGCGCAGAAGATGCAGCATTGCTTCTGGTTGGGGATACATACCAAATTGAAGCTATAGGATTTGGCAATTGGTTTAGCATAATTAGAAATGTACTACCAGACCGCTGTTGTCATGAGTTGACAATACCTCATCGAAGCCCAGACGAACAACTTCAAAGGCTTTGGGAAGAGGTTCGAAATATGGACGATGATAATATTGTCTTGGAAAAAATGGTGCGTAGTGACTATTCTCATCCAATCGATAGCGATATTTTCGACTCAAAATCAGATGATGAGATTATATTGTGCCTAAATTATAATGGGCTCTATGGCCTAAATAACATTAATCGTCTACTACAACTAAATAATTCGAATCCGGCAGTAGATATAGGAGTATGGAGATTCAAAGTTGGTGATCCCATTCTGTTTAACGATTCTGGCCGGTTTAGTGTCCTTTATAACAACATGAAAGGAAGAATCCTCTCAATCCAAGATTCAACTGAAAGCGTATATTTCACAGTAGAGATTGATGCTTTGCTCGATGAGCTGGAAGTGCTGTGTTGTTATGGACTGGACTATATTGGTAATGATGGAGGAAAAACGCAAGTTGGCTTTAACATTAATCGAACAAAGCCATACTCCAGTGATGAAGAACGCACAACGATGGAGCACATCGTTCCTTTCCAGATTGCATATGCGGTTTCCATACACAAAGCGCAGGGCCTTGAGTATGATTCTGTGAAAATTGTTATTGCAGATGAAACCGAAGATCAAATAACTCATAACATTTTTTATACAGCAATCACTCGAGCCAAGCAGCACTTGACAATATATTGGTCGCCAGAAGTGTGCAATCGCATTTTGGCGCGCATTAGGCCTGTGAACTACAAAAGAGATTTTCAACTTCTGAAAGCAAAAAACAATCTATAGTAATACACATTTGTATGTGTTCAAGGAGATTCAATATGGCTATAAGTTATAAAAAACTCTGGAAGCTACTTATCGACAAGGATATGAAGAAGAAGGATCTATGTGAAAAGGCGGGTATCAGCCCTGCATCCGTTACTAAGATGGGAAGAAACGGGCATGTCACTACAGAGATTCTCTTAAAGATATGCACTGCGTTGGATTGCAGTATCGAAGATATCATGGAGATTGTACCAGATAAATAACAACGCACTTTTCTTGCTTCAGGAGGATGAATGATTTCCAGCTGATAATAGCTACATAAATAGAGAAATGAGGAAAAGTAAATGGCTAATAAGCAGATGATAGATGCAATGTGGGACGATTCACCTGTCGATGTTTCCACCGAAGTGAACTTTATCTGGTCCATCGCGAACAAACTGCGCGGACCATACCGCAGCGACAAATACAAGGATGTTATCATTCCGATGACGATCATCCGTCGCTTTGAGTGTGCTCTTGCACCCACCAAGCAGAAGGTCGTAGACCAGTTCAAAGCAAACCCGAATTTCCCGGCAAAGGCGATGTATCGCATTTCCGGCTTCCAGTTTTATAACACCAGTGAATTTGACCTTGCAGAGCTTGTAAATGACGCAGACCATATCGCCGCCAATTTTAAGAGCTATCTGCAGGGATTTTCCGCAAATGTGCTGGAAATCTTGATGTCCAAGGAGCGCGGTCTGAACTTTGGCGAAGAAATCGACAAGATGGACAAGAATAACCGCCTGCTCTCCGTCATCAAGGCGTTCTCCGAACTTGACCTTGATCCTCGTACCATCGACAATGTGAAGATGGGATATATTTTCGAGGAACTGATCCGTAAGTTCTCTGAAAATGCCGAAGCCGGCGACCACTATACCGGCCGCGACATTATTAAACTGATGGTCAATATTCTGCTTGCCGAAGGCTGTGACGATATCTTTGATGACGGCAAGGTCATCACCATATTGGATCAGGCCTGCGGCACGGGCGGTATGCTCTCCACCGGGTACAATTTCATCAAGCGTTATAATCCCTCTGCCGATGTGCGCCTGTTCGGACAGGAGATCAACCCGGAGTCTTATGCCATGTGCCTTGCCGAGATGCTCATCAAGGGGCAGAACGCCGAAAACATCTGCTATCAGGACACCATGAAAGCCGACCGATTTAAGGGCACGAAGATGCGCTTTGTGCTGGAAAATCCGCCGTTCGGCACCGCCTGGGGCGGCAAGGACGCTGCTGAAGGTGTCGAAGATGCCGTCAGCACAGAGTATCAGAAAGGGTTTGATGGTCGTTGGGGCGCGGGTCTGCCCGGTTCCGGTGATATGCAGATGCTGTTCCTCCAGTCTGCCATTGACAAAATGGACGACAACTTTGGCCGTGCTGCAATCATCGAAAACGGCAGCCCGCTCTTCTCCGGCGGTACGGCATCCGGCGAGAGTCAGATTCGCCGTTGGATGTTGGAAAGTGATTTGATTGAAGCCATCATTGCGCTGCCCACCGATCTGTTTTATAACACAGGCATCGCTACATACATCTGGGTCCTCTCCAAGAATAAGCGTCCGGAGCGCAAAGGCAAGATTCAGTTGATTGACGCCTCGACTTTCTTCAAAAAGCTGCGTAAAGCCCTGGGCGATAAGAAAAATGAGATTTCTCCCGAAGACCGCAGTGCCGTTACCAAGCTGTATGCGGACTTCGCAGAGAACGAGTATTGCAAAATTTACCGGAACGAGGAGTTCATTTACCGCGAGTATACGGTGATGCAGCCCCTCCAGCGCAGCTACGCCATTACGGAGGAACGGATTCAGGCGATGGTGGGCAAAGGCGCACTTGACAGCCTTTACAACGAAGTGAAATTTGCAGACTTGGAATTGATGGAAGAGCGGGACGGTAAAGCCCAGAAACAGTTGAATAAGTTTTTTGTCGGTAAGCCTATCCACGATGCGATTCTTGCGGATTTGAACCACGCCATCAGTGATACCGTGTGGATGTCACCGGACGCCTTTATGCCGCATCTTACCGAAGTATTAAGCAAGGCTACAACAGATAAGAAGCTGTTGGAAAAGATTGCGGACGGTCTGTCCGTTATGGACAAGAATGCCGAGATTCAGCGTGACCGCAAGGGCAACATCATTTATGACAAGGAAACCAAGGACATGGAACTGGTGAAATGGGAAGAAAGCATCGAGGATTATATGGCAAGAGAGGTCCTGCCGCACATCCCGGATGCCGCCGCATTCTTCGAGGAGGACCTCAGCGCAAAGAAGCCTGTTATCAAAACCGGAGCGGAGATCCCGTTCACACGGTACTTTTATAAGTATCAGCAGCCCACAGCCAGCGAGGAACTGGAAGCGAAATTTTCAGAGTTGGAGCTTTCCGTCTCTGAGCGTGTAGCCAAACTGTTTGAGTAAGGTGGTGACGATATGAGAGAGATGAAGCCAAGCTCAATGGAGTGGGTCGGCGATATACCAGCATCATGGAAGGTGATGCCGAACAAGTATTTGATGCATAAGAAAAAAGAAATCTGCCCTGTATACAATGGCGAAGATATCCTTTCCTTGACAATGAAAGGCGTTATTGTCAGAGATTTGGACGCTGGTGGAAAAATGCCTGCCTCCTTTGATAGGTATCAGCGGCTTGAGCCAGGCAATCTGCTTATGTGCCTTTTTGATATAGATGTAACACCTCGGTGCATTGGCCTGATTAAACAAGCCGGCTTATCGAGTCCAGCGTATAGTCAATTTGTGTTGTGTGATGATGCGAACGCCGCATATTACTGCTACTACTACACGATGCTCGACAACGACAAGACACTGCTTCATTTAGCAAAAAACCTTCGTCATTCATTGACAGAGGATCAGCTGGGGGCAATCCCTGTAATTGTTCCTCCAACGGATGAACAACACCGCATTGCCGATTTCCTTGATGCTAAATGTGCCGAAATTGATGCGCTGACCACCGATATACAGACCCAGATCGACACACTGGAGCAGTACAAGCGGTCTGTCATCACCGAAACTGTCACCAAGGGACTGAACCCGGATGCGGAGATGAAGGACAGTGGAATTCAGTGGATTGGCGATATGCCAGCTCACTGGGGCGTTATCCGTGGCAAGTACATTCTTCGCTATATGCAGAAGCCCGTGCGTGAGAATGACGGTGTAATCACTTGTTTCCGTGATGGTGAGGTCACTCTCAGAAGCAATCGCCGTGAGGACGGATTTACAATGTCAGACAAGGAAATCGGATATCAAGGCATCGATGTTGACGACTTGGTTATTCACGGTATGGACGGCTTTGCTGGTGCTATCGGCATCTCTGATTCACGCGGTAAGGCTTCTCCGGTGCTCAATGTGCTGGATACCGACCAATGCAAGCGGTACATCATGTATTATCTTCGCAGTATGGCTTACAGCGATGTGTTCCTTGCTTTGGCGACCGGCATTCGTGTGCGCTCCTGTGACCTTCGGTGGAACAAGCTGGCAGAGCTTTCCTATCCGGTACCGCCGCTGGATGAGCAGAATGCCATCGTAAAGCACATCGATTCTGTGCTTTCAAAAGCGGATGCCGTTATCGCTGATAAAAAAGCACAGCTTGCAACACTCGACGAATACAAGAAATCTCTGATTTTTGAGTATGTAACCGGCAAGAAGGAGGTACCCGTCTCATGAAGGTTGAATTCATAGGATCTGAGTTCTGGGGCGTAGCCTTGCTTGTTGCGGAAGCCGATTTTAAATTGGCTAAAACAAAGGATGCTGAGTTCGACAGCTTGGCTCATGCTACAGCCGCTTTTGCAAATCTATTTGACGTGGATTATACCATTGCACGGAGCGAATATAATGCAGCTTTGGATGCGCTTGAGAAAAACGGAGCAGTTATTTTTTCAATTGGCTCCTCGCAGTATCCAGAGCGTAGATGGGTTGAAATTCAAGTGTCGAACAACAATCAACCGAAACGTGTGCTTTACGCCGATGAGGATGGGTACCACTTGATTCGCCATGCACATTTCAATCCAAAAGCGGTTGCAGCCATACAAAAGCGGCACAAGGAGGAACGAAAGAAATGACAAGTATTCTCTCCGAAAAAGAATATCAGCATTTCATCATGGACAGGCTCTCGCAGGACAACGGTTACATCGTCCGCAAAGCGACCAGCTACGACCGTCTCTTTGCTATGGATCGGGAGCTGCTGTTTCAGTTTCTGAACGACACCCAGTCAGATGAGATGGCGGCGCTCCGCAAAATCTACAAAGCCGACCTGGAGGACACCCTTGTCAGCTTCATCAATGCTGAGGTCACAAAAGCGCGCGGCAGTCTGCTGGATGTGCTGAAGCATGGCATTGAAATCTCCAATATGAAGCTGGAGCTTATGTACACCAAGCCCGCTACCACCTTTAACCGGGAACTGCTGGCAAGGTACGAGAAGAATATTTTCTCCGTTATGGAGGAGGTCTGGGCAAGCGATGATGAGCGTGTTGACCTGGTCATCTTCCTGAATGGCATTGCCATCATGTCTTTTGAGCTGAAATGCAATGCCGCCGGTCAGTCGTACCAAGATACCATTTATCAGTACCGTGTTGATCGTGACCCGAACACCAGACTGTTCCGCTTTAAGGCTGGATGCCTTGTGAACTTTGCGATGGATCTGGAGCAGGTCTATATGACCACCAAGCTTGCCGGAAACTCTACCTTTTTCCTGCCATTCAACATGGGCAACGGCGAAGGCGTCAATGCCGGTGCGGGTAACCCCACCTTCAAAGACAAGTACAGTGTCTCCTATATGTGGGAGGATATTCTGAAAAAGGATACTGTCCTCGACCTCATCAGCAAGTTCATCTTCATCGAAACGAAGGAAAGCAAAGACGAGCTGACAGGAAAAACGAAAAAGTCCGAGAATGTCATATTCCCTCGGTATCATCAGCTCGATGTGATTCGCAAGCTGCTGGGTGATGTCCGTGACAACGGCACAACGCAGAATTATCTGATTCAGCACAGTGCAGGCTCCGGCAAAACCAACTCCATCGCATGGCTGGCGCACCGTCTGACTTCACTGCACGATGCAGATAATAAGATTATTTTTGACAATGTTGTGATCGTGACCGATCGTGTTGTGGTTGATCGTCAGCTCCAAGGGGCTATTATGGGCATGGAGCACAAAGCTGGACTTATCCGTGTGATGGACGATAAATGCAACTCCGCTGACCTTGCGATTGCTCTGAACGGCAATACTAAAATCATTGCAACCACGATTCAGAAATTCCCGTATATCGCGGACAGCGTTGCAGGGCTGAAAAACAAGCGTTTTGCGGTTATTATCGATGAGGCACATTCCTCCACCGCAGGTAAGGACATGGCAGCGGTCACAAAGTCGCTTGGTGCCGGAGAGCAGGAAGCTGCCGATGTGGAAGATATGATTACGGATGAAATCCGTAGAAACGGTAAACAGGCCAACGTGTCCATGTTTGCTTTCACTGCCACACCGAAGCCTACGACCATTCAGCTGTTCGGTCGCCTGAACACAAAAGGTCAGCGTGAGGCATTCCATATTTACTCTATGAAGCAGGCCATTGAGGAAGGCTTCATTCTCGACGTGCTTCAGAACTACACCACTTACGATACCTTCTATCAGCTGAACAAGGAAATCGAAGAAGATCCCCGCTGCAAGACAGCCGATGCAAAAAGGCAGATTGCCCGTTTTGTGGAGCTGCACGAAACGAATATTGCACAGCGTGTGGAGGTCATCGTGGAGCATTTCCGCACAACGGTTATGCCGGAACTCGGCGGTATGGCAAAGGCGATGGTCATCACCGCTTCCCGACAGGGTGCGGTCAAATACCGCCAGGCATTTGAGAATTACACTCAGAAAAAAGGCTACACCGATATCAAGGCATTGGTCGCTTTCTCCGGTAAGGTGAAGCTGCCGGACGATGACACCGAATACTCTGAGGCATCCATGAACGGTTTCCCGGAGGATCGGTTGACAAAGGAATTCGACAAGGACGACTACCAGGTGCTGCTGGTTGCCAACAAGTATCAGACCGGATTCGACCAGCCGAAGCTCTGCGCCATGTATGTCCTCAAGAAGCTGAAAGGTGTTTCTGCCGTTCAGACGCTTTCACGCCTGAACCGAATCTGCCCACCGTTCGAGAAGAAGACCTTTGTGCTGGACTTTGTGAATACATACGAGGACATCAAGGCGGCGTTTGCACCGTATTATACGACCACCTTGCTTTCCACTTCCGTAACGCCGACGGCGATCTATGATTTGGAGGCACAGATCGATGCGTACACCGTTCTTGACCCTGATGATATCGAAAAGGCCAACGAGCTGCTCTACAAGGGAAATATCTCCTCGAAGGATAAGCAGAAGTTGACGTTCTACTTCAAGCGGGCAAAAAATAGGATCGAGCAATACGAACTTATCAAACAGCACGAGATCGTGTCCATGATGCGCCATTTCGTCCGATTTTATGAGTTCCTGCTGCAGGTGTCCTGCTTTGAGGATACCGACCTACACAAGAAATATAACTTCATCACTTATTTGCTGGCTTACATCAATATCAAGCATCCGGGCGGCGGATATAATCTGGACGGTAAAATCAAGGCTACCAATTTCGTTCAGAAAAAGTCGGAGGAACATACTACTCCAAACCTTGTCGCACAGCCTGTGGTAAAGCTGCCGACCGCTGAGAGCTTTGGCCTGACTGAAGCAAAAGAAGAACGGCTTTCCCAGATTATTGCGGAGATCAACAGTCGCACAGGAAAAGCCTACGATAACGATGTGGCGGTCAAAGCGATGCTGCAGATTCGGGATATTCTGCTGAAGTCCGACAAGCTGAAAACCAGCGCACGGAATAATACCGTCAAAGATTTTGAATTTTCGTATTTTGATGACATTGACGATGCACTGATTGAGGGCTTGGAGCAGAACCAGGATTTCTTCTCGCTTCTTCTCAGCAACGATGAGATCAAGCGACAGGTCCTTGGTATCTTTACAGACGAGATTTATAAAAGCCTGAGAGAGGCATAAAGGGGTAGCATCATGTTTGACAAGTTTCGATTGAAAGATGTACTGGCGCACTACAAGCAGAATTTTGTCTCCACGCAGTGGGGCAACGAAAAATACAAATGGGAAGCTGTCAAATGGTTTCAGGACAATTGGGACGTGAACGCTCAAAATTTTCCTGAAATGCTGAGCCGTTCCCTCGATAAAACCTTCAATTTGCTGGCTTCCATCAACAATTTCCCGAGACGCATGATTGTAAGTTTTTCCAAAGCGGCACCGGAAGAGGTCCGGGCAATGTTTATTGCCTTGTTTGACGAGAACAAGGATGTGTATGAGCGCATGAATGCCTTCAAATTGCAGGCTTCCATCTTGTTGGAGAGATATGGAAACGGTGCCGCACAGCACTACCAATATGAAAATGCTATCAGCACTTATCTTTGGTTGCGCTACCCGGATAAGTATTACATCTATAAGTTCGGCGAGGTGAAAAATGTTGCAAACGAGCTTGAGACTGATTACCGCTTCAAAAAGGGTGCTTACGCAGACAATATCCGCAACTTTCTGCGGCTCTATAACGAAATCAGCCTTGCCATCAAAGAGGACACAGAGCTCGTCAATCTGTTTCAGTCACAGCTGACGGATACTTGCTACCCCGACTCTGAGCTCAAAACATTGACCATCGATGTGGGATTTTATATCAGCAGATTTTACTCTCAGCAGGATGAGAATGCTGAAGCTGCCACCGAATGGTACGGTACAGATTATAATCCTGGGCTTACCATCGAAGATTGGAAAAAACTCTTAAAGGATGGAACTATTTTCACTACCAGTGCACTTGAAATTATGAGGCGGATCAAAGACTATGGTGGTCAGGCCTCCTGCACACAACTTGCGGTCAAATATGGTGAGACAAAAAACTTCTATAATTCCGGTTCTGTTGCACTGGCTCATCGTGTCTGTGAAGCCGCCGGAATCAAGCCCGCAACAAGAGAAGATGGCTCCACACAATGGTGGACGGTCCTTTACACTGGGCGTGATGCAGACAAAGGCGAGGATGGCAGCTTTATTTGGAAACTGAGAGATGAACTTTCTGAAGCACTTGATCAGACAGATTTGAGTAATATTGAACTGTGTGCAGCTGCCGCTCCCGAAGAAGACCATGGCTATTGGTGGTTGAATGCGAATCCGAGAATCTGGAGCTTTTCCGACATTGCTGTCGGAGAGGTGCAGTCCTATACGCTTTACAATGAAAACGGGAACAAGCGGCGTATTTTCCAGAACTTCCTGGATGCGAAAGTTGGCGACATGATCATTGGCTATGAATCCAATCCGGTAAAGCAGATTGTAGCAATTGGCCGTATCAACGCAGAACAGGACGGTGAAAAGCTGTTCTTTGAAAAAATAGAAGGCTTGACCTCCCCCATTGACTATACAACGCTGAAGGAATGCCCGGAACTGGAGCGCATGGAGTATTTCCAGAATCCGCAGGGCAGCCTGTTCAAGCTCACCCGAGGCGAATACGACTTCATCCTTGATATGATTCGGGAAGAAAACCCGATTACCGCGGAGGCATCCATCGATGTTTACACAAAAAGCAATTTTCTGGATGAAGTGTATATGAGCGAAAAGCGCTACGAGAACCTTGTGGCCGTTCTGCACAATAAGAAAAACATCATTCTGCAGGGCGCTCCCGGCGTCGGCAAAACTTTCGCCGCAAGGCGTCTGGCATGGTCTATGATGGGGGAGAAGGATGACAGCCGCATTGAGTTCGTCCAGTTCCATCAGAATTATTCCTATGAAGATTTTGTGATGGGCTACAAGCCTGTAGAGAATGCTCATGTACGGTAAGGAAGCAAGCAACCGAAAACAAGAGATAGACCGCCAGCACTACACTATTCCGAACCAAAGACCAAAAGATAAGCATTGTGGGAAAATCTAAACTTTTGGATTTTCCTACAATGCCAACTACGGCGGAATCCCTCCCACTCCTTATATCTTTCTGTATACATTGAATTTGTATTTAGTAAAATGCAGACAACACCACGGATCGGCTTTTGGTTGGACAATTCCAACCAAACACCACAGCAGACAGCAGAAAACATTCTGAACGCTAGGAAGCCGGTATGATTGTTACATATAAGGGGAAGAAAAATTTCTTTTAGGTACTTGCTTTCCTAAAACTGATGTGATACAATGATTTAATCCAGAAAAGGAGTAAAAAATATGCGGCAAGGTATTCTTAAATAAAACTATAATCAAATAGTGGGAACAAAGGATTATGATAGTCCCTTTTGTGGGGGCTTGGTTTTTTGTACCCAATTTAAGAATACTTTTGCCTTATCAATTTTGACATATCCCCAAAAACAGCAATCACAAACAGGTGTATGCTGTATATGTGTATGTCCGCAACTTATAATCCCCAGTGGTAAAAGTATTTTACTGCTGGGGATTTTTATGCCCTTTGGGGCTGTAAAGGGAGGACAATCACATGAAAATAATCAATATTGGAATTCTTGCCCATGTAGACGCTGGAAAGACGACCTTGACGGAGAGCCTGCTATATGCCAGCGGAGCCATTTCAGAACCGGGGAGCGTCGAAAAAGGGACAACGAGGACGGACACCATGTTTTTGGAGCGGCAGCGTGGGATTACCATTCAAGCGGCAGTCACTTCCTTCCA